>Ga0180433_10000074_pt1 | contig 155462 bp, 133 predicted proteins | sample SS_ome_8_FD_132980 | JGI IMG/M metagenome (GOLD analysis project Ga0180433, IMG submission 132980) | Hypersaline lake sediment archaeal communities from the Salton Sea, California, USA - SS_1_D_1 metaG | ecosystem: Environmental > Aquatic > Non-marine Saline and Alkaline > Hypersaline >... | reverse complement strand
CTTTATTCTAGAGGACTTCCTGCCTTTCTCTTATCTTTTGAACAAACGTTTAATTAAAACCCTCCTACTTTTATTCAAACGTTTGTTTAAATTCTCAAACTCTTTATTCTTGAGGGCTTTCTATCTCCCTCTTACGTTTTAAACAAACGTTTAATTAAACAACTTTTAATTTTATTCAAACGTTTGTTTAAGCCGCCAAATTCTTTATTCTAGAAGTTTTTCTACCTCTCTCTTACCCTTTTAAACAAACGTTTAATTAAAAACTCATTACTTTTACAAAAAATGGGTCTGTATTGGAGATCAGTTGATTGAAGTGAAGGTGGCAGCTATCCTTTAGGGAACAGCACGAGCCGAAGACCCTCCACAGCACTTTTTGTACTTTTTCCCACTTCCGCATGGACATGGATCATTTCTCCCGATTTTCACCAATGATATGACAACCTTTCAATTTTATTTATGTAGAGAATATTTTACTATAATTTAATGTTGGCTTCTTCTATCATTTGTTTCATAAAGTCATCTAGTATTACTATACTATTCTATATAGAATTATTGTATCTCTTTAAATAGGAGGGGAAACTTTCTCATCTTTCTTTCAAACTTAACTTTTTCCGATATTCAGATGGGTAACAGCCAACATGCTCAGTAAAAATCTTCGTAAAATGACGAGCACTATAGTAACCGACCTTTTCAGCTACTTGCTGGACTTGCATATCAGGCTTTGTTAATAGCTCTTTTGCTTTCAACATCCTAATATTTGTTAAGTATTTCATAAATGTAATCCCTGTTTTTTTACGAAACAATGTGCTCAAATAATTAGGTGTAACACCGAGCTTTTCAGCAATTTGGCCAATACCAATATCATTCATATAGTGAGTTTCAATAATAGAAACCACTTGATCGACCATATCACGTTGATTTTCACTTTGCTGGTTTTGAATTAATAAACGGTTTCCATACTCCTCTAGCATTTGCATCCATTGTAGGACCTCTTTATTCTTATCTACTACACATCCTATGGAAACCTGCAAAAAGATTTTGATATGATGTTTTTCATCCTCATTTACCTTAACCTTTTGAAGTTGTTTTGATAGCTCTCCAAGTGTCTGCATATATTCTAAATACATTTTTTTAGTATAGTAGTTAGACAATTGAATTAATAATAAACTAAGCTTTTCATGATGAGTATTATTTTTCAAGTCAGTAATACACCACTTTTTTCCACAACCTAGTAATATTCGAAGATGGGCAAGATTTTCTATGTCTTGTATATTACTGTAAAGACAGGATAAAGAAGAGCACGCATCACCTTCGATCATTGTAATCAATTGCTTTTTATTATCACTTCGTCCTACTAAATTTCTCAAATGTTGAAAATATTGTTCAACTTTGTTCACTGTCCTATTGCCTTCGGAGCAATTATACGAAACGATAGAAATGGGCTCTCCGTATTTGAGAGAAAATAATGCATTTCGAATATTTGGTAATAAAAGACGTTCCATTTTCTTTTCTAATGTTGAAAATAATTTTTTGATAGATTCTGCTTTTTGACTTTCTGATTCTCCATCAATATAAAAAACAACACATTTTAAAATCCTTTTGGAATTTGTCATATCTTCCTTAAACTCATCAATCGAGTGATATCCATGATAAATTGTGATCATATCATTTTTAAACTCTTGGTTTTTTCGTATTAAATACTCTTGATGTTTTGCAAAAAGCTCTTGTAAAACCTTTTCTAGCTCTTCTGGGCCGACTGGTTTTAACAAATAATTAGCAGCTCCTAGTTGAATAGCTTCCTTTGCATAATCAAATTCGGAAAAGCCTGTGAGAATGACCCACTCCGTATGTGGTGAAACTGTTTTACCGATTTTTATCGCTTCTAAACCATTTAATTTTGGCATTTTAATGTCTACAAAAGCAAGATCAGGCTGTGTTTCAGATACTTTTAGGACCATATCCTCTCCATTTATAGCTTCACCAACTAATTGAATAGGAACATTTACCTCTTGAAGCATGCTTTTTAAGCTTTTTCGAATTAGGCTTTCATCGTCAGCAATGAATACCCTCATGTTCTCACATCCTTTTCTGGGATTTGAATTACTACCTTTGTTCCAACCCCTTCCTTACTTTCAATAGAAAATATAGATTTTGGATAGGCCATTTTTAATCGTTCTTTTACATTAGATAATCCAATGCTTTGTTGATTATTGATCGATTCCTTATTAAATCCAACACCATCATCAGTAATATTGATAACAAGATGTGATTTATCTTCTATATCCTTTAACTCTACAATTATCCTCAGAGTACACGGCTTTTCAGACGGTTCAATCCCATGAATGATAGCGTTTTCGACAAGTGGTTGTAACAATAGCTTAGGAATTCGATAGTAACTTAAAGTTTCATCATAATACAAATGGACTTTCAAACGGTCATCAAATCGTAATTTCTGAAGCTCGCAATACCTTTCTAAAAATAAAAAGGCATCCTTTATTGTTGTCCAGCTCTCTTGGTTAAGTATATATCTTAGCAAATAACTTAATGACAAAATGGCTTGCTCTAGCTTTTTTCGATCTCCTATTCGATTTAAAGCGATAAAGCCATTCAGTGTATTAAACAAGAAATGTGGTTGAATTTGAGACTGAAGGGCTTGATATTCCGCTTTCTTTTGATTAAGAACAGCTTTATATTCCCGTTCAATCAATTCATTTATTTTCTCAATCATATCATTAAATGTATGACCGAGCTGAGCAATCTCATCATTCCCCTTCACATTTAATCGAACCTGTAAATTTCCTTGTTGAACTTCATTCATCTTTCTTGTCATCTTTTTAAAAGGCTTTGTAATCCAACGTGATAATACAAAGAACAAAAAGACTGTTAACAAAATACCGCAAAATGCAAACAGAATGCCAATAAAATAAATCCATTTAATTTTTGATGATAATTGTGTTTTCGATAATAAAGCGACAATTTTCCAATTGGCCCGTTCGATTTCTTTTGAAACTACAACAAATGTGTCATTTTCACCTTTAACAATTTGATCATTATTTTTAATTTGATGAAGCATTTCTTTTGATAGAGATGAGCTCGAATAAAACAGTTCTCCATCCTCATTAAATATAGCTTGTATTGAGTCAACATCAAATTGAACTTCATTTATAACCTTTTCAAGTGAAGCTGTATCCGCATCAGCCATTATTACCCCTAAAGGCTTTAATGAGTTGGGGTCTTTAATTAATCTTGATACGGAGAACACTTGATTAGCTGGTGGATTAACTAAATACTCTTGTGGATGTGTACTAATAAATGTTGCTTTTCCATTCGCATTGATAGTTTTTTGATACCAATCTTGCTTTTGAAATGGATAATCCTGTACAGCATAGGATCCTAAAACTGTGAATGAATAAACCGATCCATCAGCTGGCAAAATTAATGTTCCGACTATATCAGGTCGTAAACTTTGAAAATACATTGGTATACTTTCAATTAACGTTCTTTCTACAAATATTTTAGTGGACAAATCGTGATTCTCGTAATTTTCGGCTTTAATTTGTAGAGCCTTCATTAAATTTTCATCAAAATATGGAAGAATGGTAATTCTCTCTAAATCATCTAGGTACATTTCAATATTCGATCTTAAGGCGCTTAACGTGTTTTCCGTTAGTCTTTGGGTCTCTTTTTCTATCAAATATTGATAATAGAAAGGCATGAAAAAAGACATAATCATAACAGGTATAAAAAGAGTAAGAGCAAAGAATATTGTTAATTTTTTTTGTAGTGTGTTAATTTTCATTTTTCTTTTCCCCTTTATTACTAAAATAATAAAAATAGTCTAAAACTTCTGTCAATATTAAAAATGAGTACATCAATTGTAGATTTAGCACATATGAAAACGTATTCAATAATGCTAATCTTTTAACAACACCGAAAAATAAACGCTTTTGGAGGGATAAGATGAAAAAAATTGGTATTTTATTATTAACTATTTTTTTTATGATTTCCTTATTTGGGTGTAGTAGTGAAACAACTGATGAAGCATCAGGAGAAGAATCAGTTAAACTAACGGTTGCAACAACAATTAGTGATTCTAGTACAAAAGGTGCTTTTTTAGAAATTATTGAAGCATTTGAAAAAGAAAATCCAAACATTCAAGTTGAAGTACAGTTCCCTGGTTCAAATTATGAAAACATAATGAAAATGAAAATGGCATCCAACGAACTACCAGATTTATTTGATACACACGGTTGGGCTATTAAGCGATACGGAGACTATTTAGCAGATTTAAGTAGTGAAGAATGGGCGAATAACCTTTCAGATTCAATCAAACCTGTTATAACAGATGAAAACGGAAAAGTGTATGCCTTTCCTTTAAATGAAGCAAAAGAAGGAGTTTTATATAATATTGAAGTTTTAGAGAAATACGGAATTGAACCACCTAATACTTTTGATGAGCTTATGGCTGCTTCTGAAAAAATCATAAAAGAAAGCAACGGGGAAGTGTTACCGTTTTATTTTGCCGGACTTGACCCTTGGACTATTGGACAATTTTTTGATTACTTTGCAACACCACTTTTAATAAGCCCAGAAGCTAATTATGCAAAAGAGCTTTTAAACAATACATTTGACTGGAGCAAATGGACATACCTTCCTGAAAAATTTAAAGAAATGTATGAAAAAGGATACATGAATAAAGATATGCTAACTGCCAAATATGCAGATGAAGCTAGATTGTTTGCTGAAAATAAACTTGCTTTTGCTCTTCATGGGCCTGCATCGTATGCAGATGTGAAAAAAATCAATCCAGACGCTAAATTAGGTGTTTTTCCAATCCCGGCAATTCATGAGGGAGATGAACCTACATTTGTTGGAGGAGAACGTTATACTCTAGGCCTTTGGAAGGACTCAAAACATCCTGAAGAAGGGAAAAAACTTCTTCAATTCTTTGCAAAAGAGGAAAATGTCAAGAAAATGGCAGATGTTACGTTTTCACCAGCACCATTTCAAAATATAGAAGGTGGAGCTGAATTCTCTCAATACTATGAACAATACAAAGATATTCGTGTATTCCCTTATTTTGACCGTGTTTACCTGCCAAATGGTATGTGGGACGTTATGCTAACAAATGGTCAAGAGCTTATAGCAGGAAGTATCACACCAGAACAATATTCAGAAAATATGGAAAAAGAAGTTAACCGTTTAAGAAGTCAACAGGGTAACTGATACTTCTTGGAGGTGAAGAAATGGAGAATCAAACCATTCAAGGCCGTGAAGTCATTCATTCACGGCCCAAAATGATAAAAGGTGTCAAAATGAAAAGAAAGCTACATTCAACATTTTACTTGAATTTCATGTATGTTCCTGCATTGCTTCTATTCTGTATCTTTATCTTTTATCCGTTTTTTAAAGGAATTGCCATTTCATTTACGAACTGGAACGGTTATTCTCAGTCATTTGATTGGATTGGCTTAGAAAATTACATCCGTATGTTCAATGATCCGAATATTGCAACCGTTGTCAAAAACACCTTAATTTACGGAATTGGCAGTACGATATTACAAAACATCATTGGATTAGTATATGCCCTTTTACTTAACCAAAGTATTAAAACAAGAGGAATTACAAGAACGATTGTTTATTTACCGGTTATTATCAGTCCTTTAATCATGGGTTATATTTGGTATTTTATCTTCCAAGTAAATGGAGGAGCTTTAAATGATATCATTCTTCTCTTCCGTGATGAACCAATTAACTTCTTGGCTAATCCAGAATTGAATGTTTGGATTATTACCTTTGTTAATACATTTCAGTTTTTAGGAATCGCCATGGTCATCTATTTAGCTGGACTACAGGCAATCCCTAAGGATTACTATGAAGCAGCGAACTTAGACGGGGCTTCAACCTTTCAACAGTTCTGGCATATTACCTTACCAATGCTTGCACCTTCTATTACTGTTAATATTGTTTTAAATATTATCGGTGGATTAAAGCTATTTGATGTGATTATTGCCTTAACTAACGGGGGACCAGGATATGCCTCCCAATCATTATCTACGATGATGTATCAAATGTACTTTGCTCGTCAAGACGCAGGCTATGCGGCTTCTTTAGGAGTACTTACATTTGTTCTTATTAGTATCATCAGTTTAGCATCTCTTATCTACTTAAGGAGAAAGGAGATTGCACGATGAATCAAAAGAAAAAACAATGGCTTTTACTTGCAACTGCATTAATTTGTATTTTTCATTTTGTCCCGATGTACATCTTAACAAGTACATCCTTTAAAAAGGAAAGTGATTTAAGCTCTAAATGGGCCTTTCCTGACTACTTATATTTGGACAATTTTAAAAATGCATGGGAACAAGTTAACTTAGGTACAGCTTTTATAAACAACATTATCATTACTGTTGTTTCTGTTCTCTTCGTTCTCGTTATCGGAGCACTAGCTTCATACCCATTAGCAAGATATCAGACGAAATTAAATAAATTTATGTATCTACTGTTTGTATCTGCTTTAATCGTTCCACCGTTAACGATTCTTGTTCCTTTATATCAATTTATTGTGGACCTTGGTGGACTTAATTCCTATTGGGCGATTATTGCTTTACATGTCACATTTAACTTGCCGATTACCATTTTCTTATATACAGGTTTTATAAGTACAATACCACGTGAATTAGATGAGGCCGCTATGATTGACGGAGCTTCAAAAATTGGTTTATTTTTCAGAATCATTTTACCATTGTTAAAGCCCGTCACGGTAACCGTCATTATTTTAACAGGAGTATTCATCTGGAATGACTATCAATTTTCAGTATTTTTCCTTCAATCAAGTGAAAAAGCAACCATTACAGTGGCTCTATCAACATTCTTTTCGATGTTTAATAACAATATAGGTTGGGTTGCAGCCGGATCACTGATGGCGATGCTTCCAATTACGATTTTATATCTCTTTTTACAACGCTACTTTATTCAAGGTTTATCTTCAGGTGCAGTAAAAGATTAATCGATTAGGAGGAATAAAAGATGTCAAAGATTACATTTTTAGGTGCAGGAAGTACGATTTTTGCAAAAAATGTTCTTGGTGACTGCATGCTCGTACCAAGCATTCAAGGCTTTGAATTTGCTCTTTATGATATTGATCATCAACGATTAAAGGATTCACACAACATGCTTGAAAACTTAAAGAAAAGTACTGGTAGTAATGTCACAATTAAATCATACACCAATAGAAAAGAAGCCTTAAGAGAAGCTAAATATGTCATTAATGCTATTCAAGTTGGTGGATATGAGCCTTGTACAGTTACGGACTTTAAAGTTCCAAAAAAATATGGTCTACGTCAAACGATTGGTGATACAGTTGGAATCGGCGGCATTTTTCGTGCACTAAGAACGATTCCAGTTATGTTTGACTTTGCGAAAGACATAGAGGAAGTTTGTCCAGACGCATGGTTCTTCAACTATACAAACCCTATGGCTACTCTCACAGGTGCCATGCTGAGGTTCACTAACGTTAAAACAGTTGGTTTATGCCATAGCGTCCAAGTTTGTGTCCCACATTTACTCGAATCACTTGGTATGGAATCAGAAAATGTACAGTGGCAAATAGCTGGAATCAACCATATGGCCTGGCTTTTAGAAATCACAAAAGACGGAAAAGATTTATATCCCGAAATTAAAAAACGAGCAAAAGAAAAACAAAAGACAAAGCATGACGACATGGTGCGCTTTGAGCTTATGAATCGCTTTGGTTATTACGTAACCGAATCATCAGAGCATAACGCGGAATACCATCCATATTTTATTAAAAGCAAATATCCAGAGCTTATCGAAAAACTGAACATTCCGCTAGATGAATATCCACGTCGCTGTGTACAACAAATTGAAGACTGGGTTAAAATGCGTGATGACTTAGTAAACAATAAAAATTTAACACATGAACGTTCCATTGAATACGCTTCCTATATTATTGATGCAATGGAAACAGACAAACCGTTTAAGCTACATGGAAATGTTTTAAATACAGGCGAACTTATTAAAAACCTTCCAGAAAAAGCAGTCGTTGAAGTACCTTGTCTTGTCGATAGGAGTGGAATTACTCCTTGCTATGTTGGAGAGCTTCCTGAACAACTAGCAGCATTAAACCGTACAAATATCAATACCCAGCTTCTGACGATTGAAGCAGCCATAACAGGAAAACGAGAGCATGTATACCATGCGGCCATGCTCGATCCACATACAGCTGCAGAATTATCAATCGACGATATCGTTTCCTTATGTGACGACCTTATTGAAGCGCACGGTGATTGGCTCCCGCAATTTAACGGTATGAAAAAGAAAGAGCTTGTATAATCTAGTAAACTGAGACTATTGTCTGTTTTTACTTTGCAAACAAGGTCTAAGGTTTGATGAAAAACGCTTGAAGGGGCAAAGGCCAATAAGGAGAGCAGTTACTAGAAATAAAGCCTGATTCAGGTGAATTAACAAAAAATGCAAGAGTATATTAAACAATATGAGGCTGTCTCATAAGGGTCTTTCCTCACGCGATTAACTATTGTGGGGTCTGACCCTTTCGTTTTGAGACAGCTTCACTTTTTTATTTCAAGTTTTAAACAAACGTTTAATTAAATGGAAAATTTCTATTTTATATCACTACCATACTTTGCTTTCATATATTCAGTAAATGTAGGAGTTGATGTAAAATCATAGTGAAGAATCATTTCAATCAGCTTCACTTTTAATTCTTGCTCAAGGTCTTCTCTATATTCGCTAGGGACCATACGTAAAGAGTATTTTACCTTTGGCTCGAAGATATTGATGATGTGCTCTAATGCTTCTTTATCATTCTCTTGTGCTTTTTTCATATATTCATAGATCTCCATTCGTTTACATTCGCCTCACTTCATTTACGACTTCTTTAATTACTTCCTCTAGGTTTTCTATTCTTTTTTCAAACTTAAATAATAGGTAAATCGTAAGCATAATTGGAAAACCAAAATCGTTAATCACTTTCATCCAATCACTTATATTCAATGCAGTACCCTCCCTTTTAGTGTTAGCCGTAATTTTTTTATTGCACGGCTTCTTGCCTTAGAGACTGCTTGCTGGCTTTTATTTAGCCTTATGGCTATTTCCGTATCAGATAAATTTTGGGCATAGGCTAAGTACAAGATGCTCTTTTGATTGTATGTTAGCTTTTTTACTGCATGATATAAATGAATGTTTTCGATACGCTCTTCAATACGGTTTGTCTGTTCTATATAGAAAAGAATTGGGTCGTTTCTTTCTGCAATCATCATATCCTTAAAAGTTACAGCTTCATCTATTTTTAATGGTTGATCAAGGGTTAGCTCAGATTGACATTCTTTTTTCCGTTTTTTATCAAAATTAATCGAATAAAAGTATAGATTTTTAGAAACATAAGCTCGAAAGCGAATTTCAAAATAAAAGAATTGGAAAGCTTGATTTAATTTTTGAATATGTTTCCTACTTGGATCGTTTAGTGCTTTTAAATAAAGATTCAAGTTTTGATTATTTTTCAAAAATGCCTTTATCACTCGATCATTTTGAAAAATCTCTTTTATTAAATTGGTCATTTTCCTTCACCTCGCACATAATAATCGAACATATGTTCTGTTTAATTTGTAAAAAAAGAAAGCTTTTCAGCCGATTCTTGTTTTTGTTAATTTTAACTTTGTGATTATTTTTTTCCAATATGCCTTATTGCTTATTTTTGGATCACCTCTGTCAATGAAAAGGGTATTTATTTAATAAAGAAAGAGAGGGGTTATTTTTTACAACCATTAAAAAAACCTTTTCCCGTTTATAGGAAAAGGCTTATAAAGTTATTCATTCTTTTTACTATTAATACGTTCTTTTTGCAAAATCTCAATCTTTTTCTGAAGCTTCATATTTTCTGTTTTTAGTTTACTATTTTCTATTTTTAGTTCTTTAATTTGTTGTTCTAATTCAGCAACATCTTTTTTTTCTTGAGTCGATGCTTTTTCATTTGAACATGCTGATAACAATAATGCAGTACTAACTCCAATTGCTAAAATCATTCTTTTCATGCTAACACCTCTCGAAGATTAATAGAAAATATCCCTCTTGGAAATCAAGAGGGATATTTATTTTTAAGCTCTACGTCTTCTTTGAATAAAGAAGATAGTAGCACCTACTGTTAATAATGCAAATCCTACAAGTATCCAATTGTAGTTATATGTTGCAGTATTAGGTAAGTTACCTTCTTTTTCTTCTGGTTCAATTGTATCACCAGATAACTGTTGTTGAGTTGTTTCAAATACAGTATAGATACTAAAGTGGTCCGTTTTAGCTGTTACGACACCGTCTTTGTAAGTGCCGCCAACTTTTTCCCAAATTTCCTTGTCTTCATTCCAGTAGAATACTTTTACATTCTCTGGATTATTTACTTTATCTTGATCTACTGTAAAGACAAGGGTAACAGGTTCACTAAACTGACTAATGACTTTTTCACCTTGATAGATTGTAAAGTCATATACATCACTTAATGCATTTTTTACTTTTTCTAATTTATGAATTGTGATTGTTACGTCTCGTGTTGTATCTTCAAATATGCTCGCTGGAACATGAAGATCTACACCTTGACTATTAATCTTAATTGTAGCATTTTTCTCTTTTAGTTCATGTAGTTGTTGAGACGTTAACTCAACATTAATTGTATCTACGATTAAATTTAGATCAATATCAAGGGTACCTCCATCTTTCACTTTTTCAACTGCATCATCAGTAGTTTTGAATACTTCATTTTCTGTGTTTGTTTTTGTTTTTTCTTCACTAATAGATTGGTTATTTGAACCTTTGTTATTTTGCTTAGATTTATCGTTTGATTTAGACTCATCTTCTGTATCAGATGGTTTATCAGAGTCAGAAGCGTCTTGATCTTTTTGATCATCTGTGTCTCCTTCAGATCCTGTTGTTGAATCATTTCCTTCGTCTGTTCCTGTGTTACCGTCAGAATCTGATGTTGAATCGTTTTCTCCATCTATTCCTGTTTCATTTTCAGAACCAGAGTCATTGTCATTATTTTGTTGCTCTGCAGTTGTAAACGTAGAAGTTACTTGCTCTCCTAATACTTTTCCGTCATAGTCCGTAATTTCAGCATTAATTTCAATTCGGTATTCAGTATTTGGATCAAGTTCTACTGAAGGTGTCCAAATAAAGACTTTAGCAAGTTCTTTAGTTGGGTCTTCTTCAAAATATCCAGGTTTTCCAGGAGTTTCTTTATATCCTTTATAAACCTTTTCAAATGTAATATTTCCTTCAATAACAGAGTTATCACTTAATTTAATTACTCGGATATAATCTTCGATGTTTTGAATATTCATTAATCTGTCAAATTCTACTTTTACTTCTGGTTGAAGTTCTGTACCAGTTGTTCCATCTTCAGGTGTAATCGAAACAACAGAAGGATTAGAAATACGTACTAATGGTACATTTAATTGAGTTTCAGCAGGTGGAACAGTCACTGTTCGGCTTGTATATGTTTCATAGCCTTCCTTACTGAATACTACGCGCCAATCACCTTGAATAACATCCCATCCATAACGGCCTTCTTCGTCCGTTACTTGTGGATTCACTTGACCGTAGAATTCTGCATTCCATTGCTTCCATTTACCGTCTTCCATAGACTGCTCTACAACTGCCGTTACACCTTCTAATCGGTTATCCATACTTCCTTCAAATACATAACCTGAAGGGTCAATTAATACAATGACTTCCATTAACGGTAATCTAACTTCATGGCCGTCTTTTACAAAACCAATTTCCAGTAATTGTTCACCATATGAGCTCCAAGTTCCAGGAATTTGAGCTACATATTGGTCTCCATTTTTAGATAAAGGATACTTTTCACCTAAGAAGTAAATAGCACCTTCATCAATTTCTTGATCAAACGCAACTTTTACATCGATTGGTGTATATTCCACAATCGCAAATGTAGCTAGACCTGTATAAGGATTTAGTTTCACATCGCCATTCCAGCCAGCTGTCACAGTAACGTCTGTTAATGTAGGAATAGACGGTTCATACGTAATAGTAACTGGTTGTGAAACTACTAATTCTGTTCCATTTTCTACTTTGGCTACTAATTCATGAGTACTAGATTCACCAGCTACTACTGGTAATGCGACATCTGCGTACCACCAGCGACCATTTACAGTTGTTTCTGCTAAAAGCTTATCACCATCAAATACTTTTACAGTCGAACCAGCCTTAGCTGTACCATATACTTTTACATCAGCTTTTGCTGTTTTTTCTGGTGCTTGAAGCGTTACAAATAATACATTTGCAGGAGCCGAATAGGTTTTATCCTCATTACCTGAAGTAATGGTTGCTGTCGATACAATGGTTTCTTGTTGATAAGATTCACTAATCTGTGCTTTAAAGGCAATTTTCCCTTTCTCACTTACTTCAACTTCTCCTAATTGTACAGCTCCACCTTTTAACGTAGCTTGTTCACCATTGACTAGTAGTGACTCTTCAATAAGTGTTACACCTTCAGGTAAATTAAAGGAAACCTCTACATCATTTGCAGCAGCATTTCCATTGTTTTGATATTGGAAAACATACTCAATTTGCTTTCCTGGAATAGCCATTTGAGTTGAAGCTGCAAATTTGTTTCCTTCACCTTCAAAACTACTTTTTCCTTTTTCCTCTAATACAATGTTTTGTAGTTCTTCACTAGGTGTAATGCTTTCTACAACTTCTGAAGGTAAATTATATCCTTCTGTTTTTAATGTATACGTTCCATCTTCTACATTACGAATCTTAAAGTATCCGTTAGAATCCGTACGTGCCCAGTAATAGTTCCATGTATCTTCATCCTCATATAAGTAGACATATACATCCGATTGAGGTTCACCATCTTTTGTCACATATCCATGAACATATTTTTCATGCTCTAATTGAACAGTACTAATATTAGCTACTCCATTGACAAAGTCTTCAGGATAAATGACTGTTTTAAATGTCTTATAACCAGGCATTGAAATTTCTAGTTTAAGTTCTTCTTCGTATAAACCACCAATGTTTAACTCTCCACTATTTGTTACGGTTCCATAAGCATAAGATTGGTTACCATATACATAGTAGTTTGCACCTTCTAATACTCGGTTATCATCTGTTGTAACAGATCCATGAATAACAGCACCAGTTTCTAATGTCACTACTAAGTTATTTTCATTACTATTAAATGTAATGCTTTCGTTATAAATTTTATATCCAGGTACATTAATATATAGCTCCCAATCATCAGCTACAGCAACCTCATCAAAAGTAATTTCTCCATTTTCATCTGTAATATTCCATAAATAATGGAACCCTTCTTCATATCCAAATGTTTGTTGAGCTTTATGACTATATAGTGAGATGTACTCAATATTTGTAATTGGATTACCTTGTTCATCTTCAATTACTAATGTTAATGGAGTCGTTTCCTTCTCAACTTTATCAAGGACAATTTGAATCGGATTATTTACATAGTCTTCATCTTTTGAAATCTCGATCTCTACTACTTGATCTTCATATTGTCCTTGTCCATAAATAATAACTTCATAGGTTCCTACAGGGATACTTAATGTTGTTGTTGGGTTATACCAATCTCTGAAGAAACCTTCGTTATTCGTATAACCGTACATATATACATTACTGTTTTGCTCATCCAGACCTTCTAAATAGAAGTCAAAGTTACTTAATGCTTGGTCTTCTTCATCAATTGCTTGAAACTTAACTTCTACTAATTGCTCTGGTGCTATTTCAGTCATTGCATAGTTGTAAGACCAATATTCATTTCCATTGACGTCATAAATAACGACTGCTAATTCATACTCTGTATTCGGGTTCAGACCTTCAAAAGTATAAGTAGATTGTTCTTTATTTCCTTCTCCAACTTTTTCATTGTTGAGATAAAACTCTACATGATTTATTAGATCTTGATCAAGAGTTGTATACCATTCAACTTCAATTGTTTCATGTTTTATTTCGCGAATATCTAAATATGTTTCAATTGGTTCAAAACCATCGTAGTCCACCCATACACCATTTGCGATGAGTGTTTTAAGCAGATCTTCTGAATCTTCATTTAATGGAACATTCCATACATAAAGATTTTTTAAGTTTGTAAATGAACTTACAACTTGAATATCCTCAATGTTATTTGAAGTTAACCATAAAGTTTCAAGGTTCGTTAAGTTCACTAAAGCTGAAATATCTGTAATCAGGTTCGTATCTAAGTCTAAATATGTTAAGTTTGTTAAATTTCTTAAAGGTTCAACATTTTCAATATTGTTGTCCCAAAGTGTTAAAGAATCAAGAGATGTCAATCCTTCTAAAGGTGAGATATCTTGGATGTTATTATGTGCTAAATCAAGGTACTGTAGATTAACAGCAAACTCTAATCCTGTTAAATCATTAATATCTTGATAGCTTGCATGTAAATACGTTAAATCTTTTAAATCTTCTGTTGTGATAACTCGATCATAAATACCTAAAGTATCTCGGATTACTTGTTCTAGATTTTCGTCTGCAAATGTTACTTCTTCACCTGCAGGTTGTTCTTCAGATGGAACAGTAATCACAATTGGAGCAGAAATATAATCTAACCCTTCTTCAACATAAATTGTGAAAATAAAATCATTTTCACCTTCAGGATCATATACATATACTTCATACTGACCAACAGGCAAATCAAAGATATTCGTTAAGTTAGCCGAACTTTCGTCAATAAATTCCCCTATTTCATTAGTGTAACCATATTTAAAAATGTCTTGGTTCGTTTCATCTATTCCTTGTATAGAGAATTCACGATTTGAAACCACATTTCCCTCTTCATCTTCTAATAAAAGATGAACTTCTTGGTAAGTTACTTCTTGTTCATCTTCAAGAGTCCATACATTAGCATAGTCAAACAATAACTTCCCTATTTCAGGATCATAAACTTCTAATTCTATTAAATAGTCACTGTTTGGATTTAGATCTGTAAATTCATACTCGGTTACTGAATCGTCTAAACGTGTTACAAACATACCATTAACAAAAAGATTATATTTCGCGTCTGGTATAGATTTTAATGAGATTGTAATAGATTGATTTGTTACATTTATAACGTTCATTAAATCAACATCTAAATATGGATTGTAATAATAAACATAAACATTTCTATCTTCTAATTTTTGAATAGTGTTAAGTGCATTTGATCCTTCCGATAGATCAAGAGAATTCATGTTTATTAAAGAAACATAATTTAAGTTTTCTAAACTTTCAAGTGATGAAATATCATCGACTAATGTATAGGATAATATAACACTTTCTAAAGATGTAATAGTTGTTAATGGTGCTATTTCTTCAATTGGATTGTTAGACACATCTAACATTCTCAATTTGGTCAATGTCTGTAACGTCTCTAAATTCTTTACATCATTATGACCTATGAATAAATATTCAATATTCTCTAAGCCTGATAGAAATTCAATACTTTCAATATTGTTGCTTTCTAAATCTAAATAACGTAAATTATTTAAATTAGCTATAAAGCTATAGTCTTGAATAGGTGTTTTTGCTAACCTTAAATATTCTAGTGACATTAATTTACCAATAATAGTTCCATCTGTAATTGGGTTGTCATGAACCACTAATTCTATTAAATTTGGTATCTGTGTTAAAGGTGATAGGTCAGAAATATTGTTTTTTTCTATATACAAGGTTTGGAGATTCTGTATCTTTTCAATACCTGTTAGATTATTCACACCAACTTCTGAAATATATAAATGTGTTAAATTATCCAAATCACTTTCGCGAATGTCTCTTTCTATTCCTAGCTCATCTTTGATAACCTGTTCTAAATTTGAATCAGAAAACTTAACTACTTCTCCTGTAGGTTCTTCAGAAGTTGTCAGGATTACACTATTTTCTTCTAAGATTAATCCATCTGTTCCGATTGCTTGCACCTTAATTTCATATTCTGTTAAAGGCATAAGCCCCATAATTCTATAAGTGTAATCTAATTCTTTTATTTGACTCCATTCTTTATCATTTACATAAATAACATAGTGTTCGAGATCTTTTTCACCATTATAATTAATAGAAATATCTACAGTTTGGTCACTTATTTTGTCAATAAATACATCAAGTTGATTAACATAAAAATAAGAAACGAAAACACCTTTATTTTCTAATTGATGAATAATTGCCATATCAGAGGAGCCTTCTGAATACTCAATGGTTGATATATAATCAAGCCATACTGTTTGTAAATTATCTATATCTAATAAAGGAGACAAATCAGAAATTTCTGTTTCACTTAAGTCAATATAATCTAGTTGATCAAGTTGGCTTAAAATTGATATATCAGATATTGGATTATCATTTATGGTGAGCGAAAATAGTTTTGGTAACTCTAATAATAATGAAATATCCGTTATATTGTTATTGCTAAGGTACAATGTTTCAATATTTACTGCATATTCAATTCCAGATAAATCTTGAATACCATATCCACTTGCATTTAAATATGTTAATCGTTCCATATCACTCGTATATATTTCACGATTAATACCAAAATGCTCTTTAATTGCTTGTTCTAAATTAGAATCTTTAAAAGTAACAACCTCGCCTGAAGGGTTAGATAAGGTCTCAACAGTCATTAATGCTTTACCAACTAACGTTTGTTCTTGATTATACACTTCAACTTGTATTTCATAGAATGTTTCAGGCTCTAAATCTGTTAGTGTGTAAAATTCATTATATGAGCCTTCTATAATTTCATCGTATAATTCACCATTTACATAAATTTTGTAATTAAGTGAATTACCACCATTATAGTAATACATTTCAAACTCAATGGATGATTCATTTACTTTGCTTTGAAATAAACTTATAGATTCATAAATATCGGAATAAACTGTTACACCATTTTCCTCTAAAACTTCTAATTGACTAGATATATCATTTGCTAAAGGACCATAAATATATAGAAACATTAAATTAGGTAAAGAATTTAATACTGATACATCTTGAATTTGAGTATTACTAATAAACAAAGTATCTATGTTTTCTAAACGTTGAATAAAATTAATGTCAGTTAACGGGTTCTCATCAAGAGATAAATAAAAGAGATTAACGAGGTTTTCAATAACACTTCCATCTTGAAAACCAGTATTTGATAAATCTAAATAATTAAGGTTTATTAAACCACTAAGAGGTGTAAAATCCTCAATTGGATTGTTAGCTAAATTTAAATCATATAACTGTTGTAAGTTTTGCAATGCATCAATATTTGTAATATTATTACCTTGCAAATCTAGGTTCATTAAGTATGTGGCATTTTCTAATCCACTAAGGTCTTGAATACCAGCTCCTGCAGCATTCAAATAAGTTAGGTTTTCCATATCACTTTCTACAATTTCTCTAGTAATACCTAACTCTTTTTTGATTGCTTCTTCAAGATTAGAATCAGCAAATTGAATAACTTCACCAGATGGCTCATTTAAAGTTGTTAAATGATGAATAGAATGAATTAGAACTTCTCCGTTTTCATTTAGCCCCTCAACTGTAACTACATACGTTGTTGAAGGTTGTAATTCTGTCAACTCAATATAATTTTCTGTTACCGTATTTACTAGTTGGTCGTCTAAATAAACAGAGTATTGTGTTGGTACTTGTTTCCCATTATATTCCCAACTAACTTTAGCGGAAGATTCTGTTACTAAATCTGAGTAAACCCAAAGTTCCTCAGATGGTTCAACTGATTCATCTGTAGTGGCATAAAGAGTTTGACTGTATAACTCCGCTCCTTGCTGATCTACCACTTTAAAAAGAATTTCATATTCAGTTCCTGGGTCTAATCCGACAAGATAATCTTGAACTGCATTTTGTTGATATTGTTTATACAAATTTCCATTTAAATAAATTTCATAAATTACATTTTCAACTCCCGTATATTCATACCAACTCAATCCAATTTCATTTTCAGCTATATAGTAGACCATTGCACCCTCATAATCTGTAGATGCAGGTTCTTCTTTGTTTTCTTCAGTAATTGAAGTCTCTTCTTCATTATTTTCTAAAGCAGTAGTAGTAATTTGTTTTGTACCAATCGTTGTCGGTTGATCACCACGCCATCCTATTACTTCATATGTATAGGTCGTTTCTGGTTCAATATTAAGATCTGAATAAGAATAAGTGATATTAAAGCTTTCTTCATCTGAAAGATCCATAATTTCTGGTTGTATCTCAAAAGTTTCCTCGTTCCGTTTTATTTCAAAACGTTCAAACGGCTCAGTATCAAGTGATTCGTATGTCCAAGTTAGCAAGACTTCATTACCAACTTGCACTGGTTCTTGAAGTCCGTATGTAGTAGATGCAATTACTTTTACACTACTAATAGGACTCAAGAAGGTTAACAGCATTGTAATGACTAGTGTGAAATTTAACCATTTTAACCTACGCATAGCCCTACTTTCCTCCAATCCTACAAAAATAACAATAAATACAAAAACAAGAATATTATAGCTATTTTTTCATAAATTTCATATATATTTTTGTAAAATATAAGTAAAAATTAACTATATTTTCGATATTTTGTAGAAAAATGGGGGATTGATATCTAGAATTCTCTTTTCAAATATTTGCTATAATGTTAGAAACATAGAAAGGAGCTTATAATGAACCTATCAAAAGTCCATCATATCGCCATTATTTGCTCAAACTATGAGCGTTCGAAGCATTTTTATGTGAACATTCTTGGATTAGAGGTAATCCATGAACACTATCGTCCCGAACGAAAATCCTATAAGCTTGACTTAAAAATAGGTGACCATTGTCAATTAGAATTATTTTCATTTGAAAATCCACCAAAAAGGCCTAGTTACCCAGAAGCCTGTGGTCTAAGACACCTTGCTTTTGAAGTGGAAAACATTGAAGACACAATCGCTGAACTAAACATCCATAACATAGATGTTGAACCGATTAGACTAGACCCCACTACAGGGAAACGATTTACCTTTTTCCAAGACCCAGATGGGTTACCGATTGAGCTTTATGAAAAATAGTTAAAGGAGGCACAACCATGATCAACTTTGCAACGGTCGGAACAAACTGGATTACAGAAGAATTCATTCGTGCTGCTAAAGAAATCCCAACCTTTACATTAAAAGGCGTCTACTCTCGAACAGAAGAACGTGCAAAAGAGTTTGCCGAAAAAGTAGGAGCTGAATTAACATTTACAAGTTTAGAAGAGTTAGCCCAACACAGTGAAATCGATGCCATCTATATTGCAAGCCCTAATTCATTTCACGCTGAACAAGCCATTCTGTTAATGAATCACGGAAAGCATATTATTTGCGAAAAGCCGTTAGCGTCAAACACAGCTGAAGTAAAAGCGATGATTGATGCAGCAAAGAATAATAATGTTGTGTTAATGGAAGCAATGAAAACAACTCTTCTTCCAAACTTTAAAGCCGTTCAAAAGAATATACATAAAATCGGAAAAATCCGTCGTTATTTTGCAAGCTATTGTCAATATTCCTCACGCTATGACAAATATAAAGAAGGAATTGTTTTAAATGCTTTTAATTCTATGTTTTCAAACGGCTCCTTAATGGATATCGGAGTTTATTGTGTATATCCTATGGTTACTTTATTTGGGAAACCAAAATGTTTGAAGGCCAATAGCTATTTACTTGAATCCGGTGTGGATGGGGAAGGAAGCATTATTCTTCAATATGACGACATGGATGCGGTAGTTATGTATTCTAAAATTACTAATTCCTACATTCCTGCTGAAATTCAAGGAGAAGAAGGGAGTATGATTTTAGACACCATTCATACTCCACAGAAGGTTGAAATCCGTTACTGTGATGGCCGAGTCGAAGATATTTCTGAAGAACAAACACAACATCCAATGTATTATGAAGCAAAAGAATTTATAGAACTAATCGAATCAGGAAGACATGAATCAGCTGTAAACTCTCATCAAAATTCATTAATTACGATGAAAATTATGGAGGAAGCAAGAAAGCAGACAGGAGTCGTGTTTCCGGCGGATGAGAAAGTTGATGTGTAATGAAAATAGAGTTTGGGTGCTCGTTTTTCGTTTGAGCACCCATTTCATTAGAACTCTTTAAGCCTGTTTGGAGGTCTTTTTCCCATAAAGAAACTTTTAAAATTTCTTTTCACTCACTTTTGGAAGTTTTTCAATCACTTTGCAGAATTTCTCCATCACTTCTACGTTTTATTCAATCACGTTAAAATTTTTGTGAACCTATTTTATCTCTTTCCCATCACTTTTATTGATTTACCCATTACTTTTAAAATTATTTCAATCACTTTTGAACATATTTCATACTGTTACAAACCTATTCAATCAGTTTTAAACTTCTTTTTACATCACTTCTCACAATTCTATACATCAATCTTTATGTAATATTTCTTACCTTTCGTTCCCCCAAACCTTTCTAATTGTAATTTACTCAACAATCTATAAGTGGATTGTGTTGAGGATAAATGTAAAAACTTACGACACTCTTTATTTGTAATATATGGATTAATTAATAGTGCATAATCCTTTAATGCGTGTAAATGGGCATCTCTATATACTTCATCACAGACTCCACAGTACCACTTATTTCGGTGAGACTTTTTCAGTAAGGGCAAATGGTTACATTTTGGACAATGAACCCCTGTTCTAATATCGGAAATTTCTATTTGAAATTGAGAAAGCACATTTAGATTTAGGGGAGTATGCTTTTTAAGGAAGTAGCGAGAAATTTTTTGAATGTCTTTTTTCGATAGCTTGTCCTGTTTATATTTAGACTCGAAGCTATTAATATTTTGAGGTAAATAAAAGGGGCGTGAAACTTTTCCATAAATTTCTCTTGAATTTGTTGTTGATTTTATGATGGCATTAGGATCTGTAATAACAACTAGTGTTTCAATCGGAATTTGAGAAATGGATAGGGTTGTAACAATCGAACTTACAACTTTTTGATGTCGTTTCAGCTGTATAAGGGGGTCAAGAAACACTTCTTCTTTATCGTCTTTCACTCGAATAAGCTGTTTAAAAGGAGGGTCAAAGGTTAAGGTTCCGGAAATGTTTTTCACCTCAATAATAAGTAGAAATCTTGAAGATAAAATAATCACATCAATTTGTGCAAACTTATCATCCCTATAGGGTAAGCGAAGGTCGTGAAAGATGTAGTACTCATTTTTAGATAACTCTCTTAAAAAATAATCAATGGATTTTTCACCATCAAAGCCTTTCCGAAATTTTGCTAACTGCTCTTCGATTAAAGGGCGCTTGGGATGATTTTCTTGAAGCCTTCGTAGTAGTGCTTCATATTTTTTAATGGTTAAAGGTACAGTTCTTTCTTTTTTAATCAATACATACTCTCTCCTTTCAAATTTCGTCACACCTCCATAAATTTCGGCATACTTTTTGTTGTTCCTTCTAGTTTAGAAAAAATTCAAACTTTCTTTTTTAATGTAGGGTTTCTGTAGATCTTTTTTTAGTTTCGATTACTTTCTATCTAATTCCATCACTTTCCACAATTTCTCCATCATTTTCTTACACTTCTTCATTAGTTTTTATCATTTGTTCGTCAGTTCTCTCTATTCTTTCAGTTTTAAGCTCTATTCAAATACTTTCTCTCCCTTTTCAATCACTTTTAAGCTTTTTTTAGTCAATTCTTTCACCTACACTTCTCCCCTGAACCCAATCTTCTCCCCTCCTTTTCCTTTAATCCCCCAATTTATCTAACTCCTAAACCATAATTTTATGTAACATTTTATCACACAAAAATGTTACTATTTTTTGCAACTCATAATATAATAAATTTATAGAAAATTAACGAGAGGTGAGTAGGTTTGGAAAATAAAGACACTTCCTACAAACACAAAAAAGTTATTACGATCGGTGTTGTAAGTGAGCTTACCGGATTAACCGAAAGACAAATTCGTTATTATGAAGAAAGAAAGCTCATATTTCCAGAAAGAACCCCAAAAGGAAGCAGAAAGTATTCTTTTGCTGATGTGGAGCTACTAATGGAGATTGCTGATAAACGAGAAGACGGGCTACAAACGAATGAAATCCGCCAAGAAATGATTAAAGAAAAGAAAATTCAAGACCCGATGGAAGTCAAAAAACGAATGCTAAAAGGGCAAATAAACGCTCGGTTTGGTATTCAAAAAAATTAATTACACCCAACACTCCCCTTTTTATACGAAAAAGCATGTTAGATTTCCTAACAACAATGTAGCTAAAAATATTACATCATGTAAAATGTAAATAAATTTAACAAATCTGAAAGGGGAAGTGATGATGGACGCAACGTTTTTAATGAACAGTCTTTGGGTGATGATTGCAGCAGTATTAGTCATTTTGATGGTTGGAGGATTTATTTTACTGGAAACTGGGTCAACACGAATGAAAAACGCTGGACACATTGCGGGTAAAACAATTTTAACCTTTGGAATTGGATCACTTGTTTTCTGGGCAGTAGGTTATGGATTTATATTTGGTGAAGGAAATGCTTTTATTGGACTTTCTGATTTCTTCTATTCAGGTTATGAAATTGAAGGTTTAGGACTTTCAGCACCTGTATTCTTCTTATTCCAGTTGGCATTTGCTTGTATTTCTTTAACCATCGCTTTTGGTGGATTTGCAGAAAGAGCAAAGCTTTCAAGCTATCTTGTTTTTGCGGTCTTATTTTCCATTTTCGTTTATCCAATTATTGCCCACTGGATTTGGGGTGGCGGTTGGTTAGCAGAACACGGTAAACAGGATTTTGCCGGTTCAACGGTTGTACACTTAACAGGAGCAATGGCAGCACTAGCAGCCACAATCATTTTAAAACCGCGTATTGGAAAATATAATAAAGATGGATCGATCAATGAAATCGCTGGACATAACCAAGTGTTCACAGCATTAAGTGTATTACTTTTATGGGTAGGTTGGTTTGGATTTAACGCTGGTAGTACGTTAGCAGTCGATGGAGCCTTCTTTGGATATGTTGCCTTAAATACAAACCTAGCAGCAGCTGCTGGTACAATCGCAGCGATGATGATTTCTTGGATTGTGATGGGGAAAGCAGATGTTCCGATGATGTTAAACGGAGCATTAGCTGGATTAGTTGCCATTACTGCATCCTGTGCCTTTGTAGATGTTTGGGCATCTGTTGTTATCGGTTTTATCGCAGGAATTTTAGTATTCTACAGCATCCGCTTCTTTGAAAAACGCAAAATTGATGACCCAATTTATGCATTATCCGTTCACGGAACAGCTGGTGTTTGGGGAACATTATCAACCGGATTTTTTGCAACTCCAGAATTAGCATCCGTCGGAAAACCAGGCCTATTTTATGGCGGTGGCTTAGAACAGCTTGGCGTTCAAGCATTAGGAATCGCTGCATGTGGATTATTCGCTTTTGTCGTATCCTTTATCATCTTAAAAATTATGGATGTTGTGATGAATGGAATCCGTGTTACAGAAGAAGAAGAAATTATCGGTTTAGACCTTAGTGAACACGGAAGCTATGGTTACCCTGAGTTAATCGAAAAAGAAATCAAACAAGAACATGTACCAAAAACCGTATAATTCTGTTCTTTATGAAGGAGGGTGCGCTAATGATATGGAATGCACCTACTTACAAATAAGAAAAAAGCGTGATCAAGAAATTCAGAATGTTTCGAAAAAACACTTTTTACTCAATCAATTCCATGATCAACTGATCTTACAGGTTGTGAATGAAGCGATTAGGAGGGTCAACGATGAGTTTGGTCCTCCCCCCTCTCCCTTTTGTTTTTTTATGATGGGCAGTAACGGACGCTTTGAACAAGCGATTTGGAGCGATCAAGACCATGGGATTTTATTTTTAGAAAAAAACGGAAAAAACAATCAATATTTTTTAAATCTAGGAAAAGAAATATCAAAAGGCTTATTCATTGCGGGATATCCTCACTGTGATGGAGAAGTGATGGCCAGTAATTCCATGTGGTGTAAATCGTTATTCGATTGGAAAAAACAATTGACCAGTTGGGTTACAGATGAATCTTGGGATTCCATTCGCCATCTATTAATTTTTATGGACGCACGACCATTATACGGAGATGGAGTACACTTGAACGACTTAAAAAGAAATATACATGATATGATTCATGAACAGCATTTACTTAAAAGAATATTGGAAAATACCATGCATGTAAAAAAAGGGCTAAATATTTTAGGGGGTCTACTCGTAGAAACACACGGAAAATACGCTGGCAGCTTAAATTTAAAGGAAACAGCTTTTTTACCTTTTGTCAATTCGATTCGACTTTTGGCAATCAAAGAAAAAATATTATCCTACTCCACCCTTTCTCGAATCAAAGAGTTACCTGAAACCATTATGTCCGAAGTTGAAAAAAAGTTTTATGAAGACCATTTTTTTAAACTGTTAGAAATTCGATTAAAATACGGTAATCACAAAGACTATGAATCGGGCCATTATTTACCGATTGAAAAGTTAAGAAAGCATCAAGTGAAAGAGGTAAAAGAAATTTTAAAGGCGGGGCTTCATCTTCACCAGCACACAAGAAAGGTCATTGAAAAGGGTGTCTAACATGAAAATGAGCCAAATGGTTCAATTTATTAAACAAATTTCAGGAAAAATCGGCTCCAACATGTATGCAGGCATACAAGGGCAAGCCGATCCCCGTCATATTTCTTTTTTAAGGCAGCTTCAAAAAGAAACGAAAGAAATGAACTATTTGGATCTTCCTTTATCCGAATTAAAAACGGTTGTGTTTGATTTTGAGACTACGGGATTTTTCCCAGACAAGGGTGACCGAATTATTTCCATTGGTGCTATCCAAATGAACGGGGACAAAATTGAACAAGAAAAGACCTTTTATTCACTTGTTCAGTCTAAAACCTCTCTCCCAAAAGAAATAATGGAATTAACGAAAATTCATGAAGATGAATTAAAGTCCGCTCCCCCACTTTCGGACGTGTTCATTCAATTTTATCAATTTATTCAAGGCAGGACCCTTGTCGCTCATCATGCCAAACACGAGCAAGCATTCATGAGACAAGCCAATTTGGAAATCATGCGGGCAAATATCGAACCCCGCATTATGGACACCTCTTTCTTCATTCGCCTGATGAAGCCCCAATTAACTGGTAACACACTCGAAGAATGCTGCCTATATTGTGGTGTCGAAGTCAAAAACCGCCACCACGCTCTCGAAGACGCCAAAATGACCGCTGAGCTCTGGAGCCAATATATCAAAAAAGCAAAAAGCATGGGCCTTGAGACGTTGAGAGATATGTATGAGTATGTAGCGAAATAACGGGGCCAGGCCCCAAGAAAAGAGAAAATCTTTTTCTTGGGGCCTGGCCCCTTTTTTTTAACTAATTTTTAAAATATTTTTATTAACCCAAATAGAAATGACATAATTATATAGAGAGTGTGCGATGATAGGAGTCCATATATTTTCGGTAACAATAAACACAACTGCAAAAGCTGTTCCAGCTATAAATATAGAAATATTTAAAACTATATTGTCTTTATATTGAGGTAAGTGAACCAACATAAATAAAAAGCTCACAACGACTACGGAATAGACAGGATGAAAATAATTTAAGCATATCCCTAGTAGCGCTATTCTGAACAAAATCTCTTCAGATATTCCAGGGCCGAGTGATAAGAACAATGGTCCCCATCGTTTCTTAACAATCTGCTTCATTTCATTCGTATAGCGGTTCAATGGAATCGTAATGTTTCGCCAACGAATCATCGTATAAACGAACAGTAACGGTACAAAAGCTCCAACAAATCCAAATATTAATCCATCAATATTCAATATCAAATAGGCTGTCGGTATATCCAAGAAAATCCAAATTAAAACAACCCCCACTAACAGTTGGAACAACATACCTATAAGAGCTAACATGACAGGTGATATTTCTGTATTATCAACATTATTTTTTCTCCAAATATCCTCATCTTTCTTTTCATTAGAATGATGACTTGAAGACGAATCGTCTTTTTCTTCCCTATTAAAAAATTTTCTAACAAAATTTCCAATAATAATAAAAATGAAAAGTAAATGAACAACCCCATTTTGTATTTTAAAGGTCATTTCAAGCAAAAAAACAAACAATGGTGCCATCACAGTTGATATATCTAGTAATAAGAAATAGATTTTTTTCGTAAAAGAAATTGTTCTAGAAGAGTGAACGACAAAATATAAAATCCAAAGAATCATAAATAGATCAAATAGATTCTGATTCGTATACGTTGTCATAAATAAATCTGATTTCAAGATGACAAATATAGCGAAAAGAACTGTTAATAATCTTGTGAGTAAAGTAAACAAATCCCTTTCCATTTGTATTTCTTCCTCACATTTTTTATATTATTTAAATACAAAGTCTCACTAACCTTGTTATCTATATATCTTCCATTTATTTTTCGCTGATTTATATCCTAAATATGTCGTTTATTTTCAAAACTGCTTGGGGTCAGGCCCCGCTTATTTCTTTTTCCATTTTCTCTACAAGTTTACACAAGAGATTGTTGTACTTGTTTTTTATTTTTTCGTAAAATGTACTTCGCTTCTTCTTCATCATAAATGTGTGATGTTTTATTTCGATCGACTAACATGTCGATCCACTCTTCGCCATCTTCAATTAAACCATAAGCAAAAGCTTCTTTAATTGTTGCTCTTTTACTCTTGATATCATTGATACCTGTATATTCTAAAAATAGTTTCATCAGTTTCCAGCTTAATTCAAATGTAAATTCAAATCTTTGAATGACTCCATCGTATATGATATCATCCACAACTTCTTTCTTCGTTGCTTCATCTAAACGGGCACTTGCACGCCTGTAATCTTCAAGCTTTTCATAAAGTCGCTCCTTGTTCATATATAATCACTCCATCGTTTAAAATATTTGAAATAAGCTTATTTTTCGTTAATCGATTAAAAAAAACAATATCAATCTTAAGAGGTGTAGACATTTGATGAATATCATTTTCAATCAAGTTTTGTTCACTATGGGTAAGTTCATTTGTAAAAAAAGCTAAATCAATATCAGACGTTTTTTTAAAATCACCACGTGCTCTTGAGCCGAAAAGAACTACTTTTTCTATTTGACTTTTGGACTTACAATACTCTTGTAATTCACCAATAAACCGGCTAGAAATTCCTGTTGAATTCCAAATGACAGTCATCATTCATCACTCCAACACGTCTTCTTATTACAATTATTGTAACAATATTTTAATCATAAACATAATCGAAAAAGGACTTTGTTTTAAATAAACGCAAAGCACCCTCCGATCGGCGAAGGACGCTAGAGGACCTGCAAGGAGGCTTCCGCCGCCACAGCATGGCCGAAGCGACCCAAAACGGGCGTTTGGAGCTACACATCAAATGACAATATTTATAGATGAATTCCTTCGTAAAAACGATATAATTCTGATATATTCAAAAAAATTTTTCCTAAAACCATCCTAAATTTCTACTTCAACATAAGGTGACCGAAACAAAGTTACGTGATCTTCATCGGTTAATTCTTCTTTTTCAACGAAAGATTGATAATTTAACTGAACGGGATCTTTAAAAAAAGAATACGTTTTGGAAGTGTTGATGTGAGGATTTTCATTGAGGTTTACATAGGAGGAGTAGCTACTCCAAGGATAATCAGATGGTTTTTTTACTATATTAGCTTCAAGCGGATTCCGGTGTATATATCGACTAACTTCTAAAAAATAGTCATCAGATAAGATCATTTCAGCACCATACCTTCCTTGAAAAACATGACCAACCATGTCTAACCTTTGATTTAAATAGATCGCATATCGTGAATGAATCGTATACATAATATCTTTTATATGATGATCAATTGTCTCAAGCTGTAGATGAACATGATTGGTCATCAAACAATAGGAATGAAGAATAAAAGGATACTTACTGCGAGCCTCCTCAAGAATCTCAAGATACTTCAAATAATCCTGCTCCTCAAAAAAGATATTCCCCCTCCTATTCCCTCTAGCCGTAATATGATAAGTTGCACCCGGAAACCAAATTCGAGGTTTTCTAGCCATAAATGTTTTCCTCCTTTTTGCGAGGCCTGGCCCCGTGTTCTAAAATTCAAAAAATTACAAGTTTACATACTAGTATTCTTTTTGTTATTCTATTATTAATTAAACAAAACCTATTAAACCAATAGGAATTATTAAAATTGGAGGTATATGGATAATGGCAAAAAGCTGTTTTCAAGTAAATATTAAGGCGTTTGATGAGTTTATTGAAAATGTGAAAAAAGATCCGAAAAACGGCTTAGTTACATTTAAAACGACAACAGAATGGCAAGGTGGTGCCATTTCAAAAACAACAGCACGTGATTTCGTCCTTCATACAGACGAACCAAAAAGCTTAGGCGGAACAGATTCAGCTGCTGACCCAGTAGAATTATTACTAGCTTCTATTGCTACATGCTTCTCTATTGGATTTGTGACAAATGCAGCGAAAAAAGGAATTGACTTTGAAGACTTAATTATTGAAACAGAAGGAGATTTAGATTTACGAGGATACTTCGGCTTAGACCAATCCGTTCGTCCTGGATACACAAATATTCGCTATACAGTCAAAGTAAAAAGCGAAGCATCTGAAGAGCAACTTGAGGAATTACGCCAACTTGCACATAGCCTATCTCCAATGATCGAAACAGTCGTCAACGGCGTTGGCATCGAAGGAAAAGTAGAAAAGCTTTAATAGATTTATACGGGGTCAGGCCCTAACTTGGGGCCTGACCCCATATTTATATTAACATATTTTTACATAAAGATATACAAAAATTTTACCAACATTCACCAAAACTATTGAGAGTCTCCTACCTCTTTACCGCATTACTTTGTTGAGGGACAGACCCCACATATTGTGCTACTAAATAAAATGGCATTGCCATAAGTGTTATGACACTTAAGATTCCAAATACATATAACCCATTATTAAACCCAAAATAGTTAAGTAGCATACCACCAATCAATGGACCAACACTAAATCCAATGGATTGAAAGGTCATGGCCCCAAAGTAGGTTCCCCTTAAATGGTTAGGAGCCAGGTTATCAAGTAAAACATCACTCATGATAAAGACAATGATTTCCCCTATTGTCATCACAACCATCGACAAGATAAGAAGTACAATATTTGAGGAAATACCAAACCCTAATAAAGCTAAACTATACGCAATACTTCCTAATCGAAGACAAAACAACGGTTCAAACCGTTTTAAATAATTCGTCAACGGATATTGAAGAACTAACACCGTAATGGCATTGGTCATTAATAAGAGTGAAAAGATTTCTACACCATTCTCAAATGTTGGCGAACTCCCCATATATTGTGCTAAAGTCGAGCTCATTTGTGACATAGCAATCATAATTAAAATATTCCCCATTAAAAAGAATAATAGAACTCGATCTCTCGCTAACACACTAGATGCTGCTTTAAAGGTCAGATTGCTAGATTTCTCAAAGTTTATTTTTCGTGCATATTTCTTCATTAAAATCATAATGACAACTGAATACATCGCAAAAACCGTTCCAGTAATATAAAAGACGGACATGGATTCACCGCTTCCAAGGTATGTACCGACAAGCGGTCCGATTGCAGCTCCAACATTTATCGCATAATATCTAGCATTAAAAACCTGTAAGCGATATTTCTTTTCGGTAACATCTGCTAAAAGTGCCCTTGAAATAGGGTCAAACCAAGCTCTACATAATCCGTTTAATGTGTTTAAAAATAGAAACACCCACATATTATCAGCTACAGCAAATCCAAAAAAGGCTAAACTCCAAACAATGATCGCCAGCACCATCACTTGAAGCCTACCAATTCGGTCTGATAAATAGCCTCCAAAGAATCCACCGAACGTTCCTGCAAGTGCACTACTACCAATAATTAAACCGACAATATGAGGTTCAATCCCCTTTTCACTGTAAAGAAAAATCGCTAAAAACGGCATTGCCATAAAATAAGCAAATCGAGAAAGAAATGTTCCTACAACAATCGTAATGACAATTGGATGAAACTTGCTCAATAATCCCCTCATCTCCATATACAACCCTTGCTTTCTTATAAATTTTGTATTTGAAAACTAACACGTTGCCGCGGCCAATCTTCTACTTAAACAAATTATATATGAACTAAATCTATCACACTTCTAATCTTTGGATGAATATTTTTCAGACTTTAGATGTAGGGGCCTGTCCCTTCATTTATAGGGCCAGTCCCCCATCCCGTTAAAGCAATAAAGACCCGTCTCCTATTATATTAACTTCCAAAATCTAACTCCTCACACGTTAATGCTTTAAATGAGCGAGGGACAGTTGCTGTATTTACAAAATTTACATATTTATAATATAATTTTAATTATCGGAATATTTTAAATTTATTAGGGGGTATGAAAATGAAAGTTCATTTCCAAGATGTAAATACACCCGTGCTATTAAAAAAAGCGATTATGAATTTAATGAAATCTAAAAATGAAATCGTTTTCGTATGTGTTGGAACGGACACTTCAACTGGTGACTCATTAGCCCCCCTGATTGGAACCGCTCTTCAACAAGAAAGCACCAGAAGACCGTTTAATAAAGTCCACGTCTTTGGAACTCTTCACGACCCAATCCACGGTAAAAATATTAATGAAAAAAGAAGAGAAATATCATTTAAACATCCTAATGCATACTCAATCGCAATTGATTCTTGTCTAGGATTAACCAAAAACATTGGACTTATTTCAGTTAAAGAGACTCCGTTAAAACCTGGCTCTGGCGTTAACAAGGATCTTCCTCCTATTGGTGATGCAAGTATTCTTGGAACCGTCAATATTGGAGGTTTTTTAGAGCATTATGTATTACAAAGTACACGCCTATCCCTCGTGATGGATATGGCAAATGTTATTTCAAGTGCCATTATTGATGCCATTAGAGAAATAGAAAGACAAGATTGGCAGGTTCAGAGGAAATACTCTTAAATATTTAAATGCCACAGTATCTACAACTGTGGCATATTTTTTCCTTTTAAAAAAGGCAATTGGTGATTCACCAATACCTTGAATTTATCTCCTGTTCCTAAAGAAAAGATGAATTAAGAACATTTCACGATAAATTTTCATTAAACGTTTGTTTAAACACTCATATAACCTGCTCTTAACTTTACAATCGTTTGTTTAAAGACAATTCTATATCGTCTTTTTCATTTCAAATCAACGTTTGCTTAAAGCATCCTAAAGTCGGTCCTTCTCTTTAATCAAACGCTTGTTTAAATCAATTTAGTTTTTGTATACCATAGCTTGATAGCTTTTAATCAAACGTTTAATTAACTTTTATTAGGTAGTTTATTCAAACGTTTTTTAAAGACATCCTATAACTTATTTTTAACTTTAAACAAACCATTATTTAAGTCATCTCAGTTTCACGTAATACCATAGCTTAATAGCTTTTAACCAAGCGTTTAATTAACTTTTATTGGTAGTTTATTCAAACGTTTGTTTAAAAGAAATCTAATATCGACTTTCACATAATCACACACTTTTTCGGAAGGAACTCTTTTCAAATAAAATCATAACTGCCACCTAAAGATAAAGGCCATCGTTAATTCATCCATTATTTAGAATATCACTTTCCCATCCAAAATTAGAAGAAAACCATCTGGGCTGCAATTCCAGATGGTTCTTCATTAATTTATTTTAAGTTGAAAATACCTTCCTATTACACTTTCATCTCACTTTTTGGATTTATCACTAAATCAAAATACTTCACAGAAAGCATTTCTTCGTCAAGAATTTCATTGTCCCATAGATGCTGCAAAAAGATACGAGCTAAAATTTCTTCTCGTTCTCCACCTATTTCCGTGTTTTTTAAGGCGATGATGCTTAAGTAGATATCGCACATGGCGTTTGCAATTCTTTTAGCGTGATAGATTTGTACGTTTTCAGACTGTTTTTCAATTGATTTTAACGTCGTTGTTAGTTTCGTTAAAGCTTTTACAATAGGTGCTGAATAGCTCTTTATTTTTTCCGATAGCTTTTCTAACTCTTCCTTCATCTTCTTTATAAACATATCATGTGCATGATATTTTTTGATCAATCGAAGGACCTCTAAGCTTAAAATATTAGCGGTACCTTCCCATACAGTCAATACTTGTGCATCTCGTAATAGTCTTGGTGTGACAAAGTCTTCAATATATCCGTTTCCACCATGCATTTCAATTGTTTCATGAGCAAACGAAATGGCTTCTTCTGCTGTTCGCATTTTTAGTAAAGCAATTAATAAACGATTCCACACCTTTTCCTCGTCAGATGCCTTCTCTGGGTTTGTCATCACTTTATCAAAAAAAGATATTAATGAAAAACAAGCATTGGTTTGTATTTCTTGTCTTGCGATTAAGTTTGCTAGAGTTTCTTTTACCATTGGATAAGAAATAAGCGGATTTCCAAATGCCGAACGACTTTGTGCATATTGAGTCGCTTCATCCAATGCCCGCTTCATAATTCCTATCGATGCAACTGCATTACAAACGCGGGATAAATTTAATGCTTCCATCATATAATAAAACCCTTTTTTCGGATCGCCAATCAAATACGCTTTGGCTCCATTAAATACAACTTCAGCAGATGGAACTGCTCTAACGCCTAATTTATCTTTTAAACGACGAATTTCAATTCCATTTAACGTCCCATCATCATTTCTCCACGGAACGAGGAATAAGCTTAAACCTTTTGTACCTGGCTGACTCCCTTCTATACGAGCGAGAACCGCAGCTACCCCACACATTCCAGCATTACTTGCAAAATATTTTTCTCCAAATATTTCATAATGGTCTCCACATGGAATGGCCTTGACTTCATTAGCCCCTACATCAGAGCCTCCTTGTCTTTCTGTCAAAAATGTTGCCCCTTCATAAAGCTCCGTTTCCCCTGTTGATATAACATGTGGAAAAAATTTATTTTTCAGTTCTTCATCCGCAAAATGCTCTAGTAAATACGCAGTTGCCATCGTTAACGTAACAGGACAGTAAAAACCTGGTTCTACCTGTGAAAGAAGATACCCCTGTGCATATGAATAAATGTAGTTCCCTTTTCTCCCTAACTCAGGGATTTCTTTATACAAAAACCCTACAATACCTGTATGATACGTTTGTTCAACAGTTTTTCGATAGCCTTCATTAACCCAAACTTCTGAAATATCATTTCCAAATCGGTCGTATTTAATAAGTTTTGGCTGCCCTTCTTTATCTGTATGTACAGCGCGCTGATCAATTTCATTTATACAAAGCTTCCAAAATTCTTCTAGTTTTTCTTCTGCATACTCATAAAGTTCTTCATCTAAATATCTTTTTAAAATCGCCATTAAATTTGGATCAGCTTCCCGTAACGGTTTCATCCAATGTCCCCCTCTTTTTTAAAACTTCTTTTAAAATTTTTCCGGTTGCATTTCTAGGTAGCTCTGATAACTTTTCGTAAACTCTCGGAATTTTATAATCTGCTAATTTACCTTTAAGAAAACGTTTACATTCTTCCTCAAGGTTATGAATCGATTGTGAGGTAACAACAAAAGCTTTAGCCGTTTCTCCCCATTCAGGGTGAGGGATCCCGACAACGGCTACTTCTGAAATTTGTGGATGTTCTTTTAACACATCTTCAAATTCCTTTGGATAAATGTTAACCCCACCCGATATAATCATGTCTTTTTTCCGGTCGACAATCCAAATAAATCCTTCCTCATCCCTACGCGCTAAATCTCCTGTATAAAGCCAGCCATTTTTTAACGTTTCAGCTGTTTTCACATCATCTTTATAGTATCCTTTCATCGTTCCTTCCCCAGATAAAATTATTTCTCCTACTTCACCAGCCGGGACTTCACGGCCTTTTTCATCGACAATTTTGATTTCACACCCCAAAGCCGCTTCCTTTCCGATACTTCCCGCTTTATTTTGATGCTCTTCGAAAGAAAGATACGTTCCATTTGGACCTGCTTCTGTTAAACCGTAAACACACATGAAACGGTCCGATTTCAACATTTTTTGAATAAACATGACCTCATTTTTAGATAGAGGTGCCCCACCGTAAACCCAATATTTTACGGATGAAAGATCATATTGACTAGTTTGAGGATCCTTTGCTGTTAACAAGTAAGCGACTGGAGCTCCAAAGAAGTGTGTAATTTGATGTTTCGATGTTAACTCAAGAAGCGTTTCTGGAGAGAATGTAGGTGATAGAACATGTGTTGCTCCAACATACATTCCAGCGATGAAAAATAAATGCAGAGGTGCTGAATGACTGAGAGGCATCAAATGTAAAATTCGACTGTTCTTATCCATTTTCGTTTCAAGTGCCATCATAATACTAACGGTTAAGATATTACGATAGGTAAATAAAACTCCTTTTGGCCGACCTGTTGTGCCAGAAGTATAAAGAATCGTTGCATCATCATCTTCTTTTAAAGTACATGGAATGGGCTTGGGGTCTCCTTCTGTGATTAGACGGTCAAAGGACAACCAGCGATCTTGTTCGTCCCCAGTTTTGATCCATAAAAGATTGATAGTTGGGACAAGGGACTGAAGCTCTTTAAATATCCATTGATGGGCAATAACTGCTTTGGCTTCACAATGTTTAATTATATATTGAACTTCAGAAGCTGTTAATCTTGCATTTACCGGTACGACGATGGCTTCTAATCGGAGAACGGCAAAATAAGATATGACAAATTCTTGTGTGTTGGGCATATAAAGAACAACTCGATCTCCCTTCCGAATACCATGCCTTTTTAAACTTGAAGCTAGTTGATTCACAAGCTTGTCTAACTCGGAAAAAGAAAGTACAGTCGAACCTTCTATGATCGCTCTTTTTTTCGGGAACTTACGAGCATTGCGAGCCAGCAATTCAGAAATATTCATTGAGACTCCTCCTCTAATTTTTGTAATCTAGCTTTAAAATCTTCTAAAATAACTTCCATATCTTTTTTTAACTGCAATAAATCTTCTAGCTTGTCATTCACCTCCTTTAGTTTTTGCTCGCCATATTCGATGCTCTTTTCAAGCTGCTTTTTCCCTGTTCGGTCTTTATCAAACAGCTCAATAATTTCTTGTATTTCCTCTAATGAAAAACCATATCTTTTCCCACGAAGAATTAATTTCATAATCGCTCGATCTTTTTTTGTGTAGATTCGTTGTCCTGATTGTGTTCTTTGCGGAGAAATCAGACCACGCTCTTCATAATAACGAATCGTGCGGGTTGTAATATCAAATTCTTTTGATAGATCTGAGATTGTGTAGAAATTCATTGGGTTTCTCCTTTTTGTTTGTAATTTTCTAAATTTTATTTTAATTTACGTTAACGTTAAAGTCAATTATTGTGATGGGTAAAACTACTTTTCTAAAATTACCTAATTTTTTATTCATAAAAATGCAATCCATCTGACAAAGTCACTACCCCATTGGCAAATTTAATGGCCTCTAACATTGATAACTTCTCACTTAAAGCATGAATAAATCCACCGTTAAAAGCAGCCATTGCTTTTGTGGATTCGATAAATTTATGGGCTTTCCATAATACAAACGTAGATCTTTCTTCATCCGTCAAAACAAAGGCTCCTTTGTTGCTTATTGTGATCACGACATTCAAAAATCCCATATCTTGAATGATTTTCGCCGCTTTCTTTGCTTCATGCTGGTTTTCAACTTTAATTTGAGTGATTTCAAATGTATTGATTTCGTTAAGAAGAATATATTGAATGTTATAAAATTGATTTTTTGAATGTACCATTTTGTTTTTAGTATAGAACACGGTTGGAATTTGATACTTTTCTGCTAAACTTACTATTTTTATGACATCATCAAAGTTTATGACCGTGTTTAGTAACACAACATCTGCTTGTTGAATGACTGCTTCTGTGTTTTTACTATTCAATTCTTTAAGAAGTGTCACAGTAGAGTCCATTTTAACTGCTAAAATAATCATTTTTTGAAGTATGGAATCATCTACAAAGGAATATCCAACAAATACTATGTTCCCCATTTAATCCTCCTAATCAATCAGATACTATTTTTTCTCATAAGTGATTTGTATAGATTAAATAATTGATGACGATGATTCATAATGAGTTTTCCTATCTATACCAATTTTATACCAAATAGTAATAATTTACAATATATTTTATTACTATTTGTTCTAAAAATAATTACCTTCGTGAAGTCTTTCCTTCTACTAGCTAAACTAAATATATAAAGAGATAAAAGGAGTTCTTTACAATGGAAAGGATTAATATTGGTGAAAAACTGCGTCGACTTCGAAAGACTTTAAATATGACGACACAAGAATTAGCAGATAAAGTGAATGTTTCCCAGTCATACATAAGTCGTTTTGAGAATAATAAAGCTATCCCTGATATTGAGATGTTATCTAGAATTCTGTATGCATTAGGTACAGACTTATCGACTTTTTTCACCACTGAACATGAAGAGCTTCCAGAGGATCTTATTCAACTTATTGAGACTGCTAAAAAGCTTTCACCAGAGGAAAGAAAAAAGTTGAATGAGCTTTTGAAGGTGATGAAGGGGCTAGAATAGGTTGGTGATATCTACATATAGCCCAAAGAAAAAAATCATTTTATATCAAAGATCATGTAAAGTTAAAATCCAAATAACTGTATTAATTATGACAGAAAATAAAATTTGAAAAGCTTAAAAAAACTATCTCCCCTAAATACCGAACATATGTTCTTAAATGTATTTTATCTAAAATATATCCTCTTGTAAACCATTTTATTGGGCCTTTTCCTTTCACATTGGGGACTGTCTCCTTTCACATTACCCATTAACGCAACGAGGGACAGACCCCATTAAAGGCCCCATTAAAAATTAATTATACTTATGAGAGGGATATGATATTATAGTAGTATCAATCATTAATCATAACATAGTTTTTAAATTTTTTTACATTTTTATTAGTACAAAAGTACCAGATTTCCCCAACTAATACTTAGGTATTTATCTTTTTATTTCCATAACACACCCAACTTTTGTATGAAAGCGGTGCTCTTAGTTGATTGAGTTCATACGTAAAAAGCCATACACTCTCGTTTTCTTATTGTTCACACTGTTTGTTGTATTTTTCCTTTTCTACAAGCTTTTCTTTTTACAACATCCTCTACCAGTACATGAAGAACTAACTACAGAGCAATTTATCAAAAGACATTTAACCAATGAACTTGGACTTTTATCCACCAATCTAAAAAATGGGTCAACAGACGTATCTATTCCTTCAGGAAAGGATAGTTTATCGGAGTCACTGGGTCTTTGGATGCAGTATAGTGTACGAAAACAAGACAAAATCCTATTTCATCAATCCTATAACATCTTAAAACAATACTTTCTCACCGATGAACATACGGTTGTATGGAAGGTAGAAGAAGATGGGACACAGGCTGTTTTAGCCAATGCACTTATAGATGATTTACGTATTATTGAAGCGTTGCTACAAGCTCATGAACTATGGGGTGATTACTCTTATAAACTCCTTGCATTGGATTTAGCGAAATCGATAGTGAAAAAAAACGAATATAAGGGATATCTTGTCGACTTTTATGATCCTGTCTCTAACTCTCCCGGAACAAGCATCACCTTATCATTTATTGATTTCAAGGTACTACAAACCTTACAGGATATGGATATCATAGAAGACGATATCGTTTCCAACTTATTACACCTCTATGAAATACCACACCAACAAGAACTTTTTTATCCCTATTCCTATCGTATTGATGAAAAAAAATATGTATATCAAAATGAAGTTCATATGATTGATCAATTGTATATTGCTTATCACCTTGCCAAAATGAATCGCGTCCATGAAACTTTTATTCACTTTCTCAAGGATGAAATGACGAAAGGAAAAATATATGGACGTTATGATCGGATCACACATTTCCCTACAGTAAACTACGAATCACCAGCTATCTACGGCTTGGCCATTTTGTTAAGTTTAGAAGCAAATGAAACAGAGCTATCCATGAAATTATATCACCGCTTAAAGGAGATGAAGATACAGGAAAACGATCACCCGTATGCAGGAGGCTATATCAATCAAAAAACTTATGAAACACATATTTTTGATAATCTACTACCTTTGTTAGCAGAGAGGATGATGAAAAATGAAGGACTTCTTCACGAATAAAAGAAAATACATCCTCCATCAAGTTTCAATTGTGATGACAATCGTGTTTTTTCACTATTTCTTTTACCGTCATACAGACTTCCTGCTAGAACGAAATTTTTATTGGGTTGCCATGATCATTTTGCTTGTAGGATTCGTTAGTGGGACAATTTTTGCCCTTGGCCTTAGCTTATTGTTTATGTTTGTATTGGGTAGCTACTCCTTTTGGACGTTATTCCAAAACGATATGACCGCTTCACAAGATTTGTTAGGAAAAATGTTTTACTGGTTCATGATCTTTATCGTTTTGGCTTTGCTCTCTGGAAGTCTTCACGGATGGGTGCAAAATCTTCTTCACGAAAACGCCGAAATGAAAAAAAGATTTAGAGATCTTGTAAGCATTGATTCGCTCACAGGTTTTGATAATCGAAAGCGGTTCTTCTTTGAATTAGAAGAGGAATTTGCTCGCTCAGAACGATATGGAAATGTATTGTCTATCGTGCTAATTCAAGTTGATCAGTTAGATGAATTCCGTAAACTTTATGGTCAAAAAGAGACAAATCATATTCTCCAAAGCATTGCTAATAACATTAGAAAATGTACGCGTAGAAGTGATAAAAGGTTTCGAATCAGCGAAGATGTGTTTGCTGTCATATTAACCGATACTCCTTTTGAACATATCAACATTGTCCTAGAGAAATTTAAAAAAAATTTAGTCACCCACGTTTTACGGAATGGAAAAAAAGAAGTTACCTTGTCCATGCGGTTTGGGACCGCTTCATATGAAGAACACATAAAAAAGGACTTGGAGTTGTTTGAACGTGCAAAAACAGAGCTGGATTTTTATATTCCTTAACCTAATTGGATTCATGATTTGGTTTTTTCTTTTCCCGATTGAACATATAAAGGGGAATATGAAAACAGATATAAAGCCTTCCGTGCTGCTCATATATGCAGCCGATCATGAAGCCCCAACACAAGAAGTAAATTTACTGCAACAATGGCTCTTTCATTTTTCTTCCGAAGTTCGTGTCGTTTTCAGTGAACATGTGCAAACCTCTGATTTTCAAGGAATTTCCCACGTTTTGTTCATCAGTCAGTCCGACCGAAAACTTCCTGCTTCTGTTCAGAAAAGGCTCCAATTGTTTGAAGGAAAAAAACTGTTTATTGACCCACTTAACAACGTAAATCAGACACAGATTAATCGCATTGTAAACCCAAAGGAGGAAATAGATATTTTACTAGAAAAGCCTATCATCCTTCCCCTAATCTCCCCCTCCTCGTATACCCGCGTCGTGCTAGAAGGTTGGAAAGGAAGTGAGAACATAGGCCCCGTTGCATACGAACATAACGATATACTGTATTTTCTGATAAACAAGTTTGACACAGAAATGATCCAACACATCGTCATCGAACTTCTACATGAATTTTTTGAAATCAAACTCGACAGAAAAAATGATGTTCTCATTCTTTTGGAAAAAATAGATCCCCTCACAAATGCAGAACATTTGGAGCATTTGCTACAACTATTACAAAAAAGGGATGTATCCTATTTACTCGCTGTTTCACCTATTACCTATGATAACCAAATGAATTCCGACTACCATTTACAAGACCATGACGAGCTAATCACAGTACTACAACGTAGCATCGATCAACGAGGATATGTATTACTTGATCTATTGAATGAGAACGTTGACATAGAAAAAGGAATTCAGCAATTATCCTACCATCAAATCTACCCGATTGGTGTATATGGAAACTTTCTTACTTCAAATATAGATCAAAAATGGGTGCATGTGCATGAAGATATTGGACGAATAAGTCTGTTTCAAAACCAGCAAAACCTTTCATTGTATGCTCGATATTCATTACCTGAGACATCGATAACCGAGTTCCATCGACTCCAAAAACAAATGAACGACTTTTCATTTTTTGGTAATCGTTTTATATTGTTATCCTTTCCTGCTTATTTGTCAGAAAAAGATTTGGAGGATTTGATTTCAATAGTGGAAGCAAACAATGATACACAGTGGCTCGATATCAACACTTTTGAGACTTCCATACAGGTTCCTTACGTATCGATTCATTTAAAAAATAGTCAGCTTTCTGGAGAAGAAAACTTACCGTTTTTCAAATCCTTTCTCATAACAAGGACATTCACCACAGTAGAAATTATTTTATGGATCATTGCTTGTGTTACCATTGTTACCTTGATTTTTTTCATCGTTTATCTAGTTTGGCTACGACTAAAATTACGTAAGCGTCTCTTTCAAGAAAGGAATGTCAATTCAAATGGCTAACACACTATTTTTACTTTCACTAGCAACCATTTGGTTCATGCTTTTGTATCACATGTTTTTAATGCAAGGTGGGTATTTTCATTTTTTACGCTACAGGAAACCAATCCAACAATGGATACAAGCAATGCGATCATATCCAACCGTATCGGTGCTCATTCCTTGTCATAACGAAGAAGTCGTCATTGAAAATACATTAAAAGCCATGGTGAGGTTAAAGTATCCAAAGGAGAAGCTTGAGATCATTGTGATTAATGATAGTTCAACGGACCGGACATTAGAGCTCGCTGAAGCATTTGCCCAAACGCACCCCTTTATAAAAGTGGTTACAACAGAAGAGGAGTTTGCTGCGAAAGGAAAATCGACAGCCTTAAATTTTGGGTTACAGCATTCTATAGGTGAAATCATTGTCGTCTATGATGCAGACAATACACCGGAAAGTGATGCCGTATACCACTTAGTGCTAGCGCTTAAAAATGATCCAAAAGCGGGTGCAGTCGTCGGAAAATTCCGCGTTTCAAATGCAAGAAAAAATCTATTAACACGATTCATTAATATTGAAACGATTTGTTTCCAATGGCTCGTGCAAGCAGGACGGTGGCTGTGGTTTAAAATGGCCACTATTCCTGGTACAAATTTTGCAATCCGAAGAAGTTTGCTAGAGAAGTTAAACGGCTGGGATCACCGTGCTCTTGCAGAAGATACAGAATTAACGATACGGGTATATGAACAAGGCTATCATATTCGCTTTTTTCCAGAAGCCATCACGTGGGAGCAAGAACCAGAAAGCTGGAAGGTATGGTGGAAACAGCGATTAAGATGGGCACGTGGAAATCAATATGTAATTTTAAAATTTTTCCGAAAGCTTTTTACGATAAAACGAAAAGGAATTTTTTTTGACATCTTTTATTTTTTCTTTACGTATTTTTTATTTTTCTTTGGAGTTATTTTGTCAAATATTCTTTTTATATTAAATATTTTCATTGATTTGGATTTACAAGCAGGAATTATATCTTTCTTATTGTGGATGCTTGCTTATTTTTTATTCATCACCGAAGTTCTTATTGCATTAAGTATTGAAAAATCTGAAATCAATCTACAAAACTTTTTCGTTGTGTTAATCATGTATTTTACGTATTCACAAATATGGATTTTACTCGTTATGTATGCCATCTTTTTGGAAACAAAACGAATGTTACTAAAAGAAGAAATGCAGTGGTACAAAACCGAGAGATTTACCAAACAAAAACACATGTAAATGACAAAAGAGAGAAGCAGTAGGGGGTCATAGTATGAGCAAACAGGATGAAACATGGGTATCTCGAAAGAAAAAGTTTCAAAAAAAGAAGCATAGGACTCGCTTTCTATTAGTTATCGGATTAATTGTAGGGATCTCAGCTATTAGTGTTTTCTTTGTTTTTCATAAACAAATTCTAACACTCATTCAAAAGCAAGAGACAATCCAAGAGCCACTAAATAAGGAGCAATTAACCGAACCAAACAATTCGACTGCAGTAAAAAATTCTGACACCATCACAAACCCTATAAACTATGAAATAAAAAAAGTGGACGTCAACACAACAGCACAGCAAGATTCTCCAATTTCTTCATCCTCACACATCATTCCATTCTTACAGGATGATAGGAAGCTAGTAACCGCAAGAACCTTTGACTACTTTTATCGAGCTCCACTGACACATTTTGGACCAAACAGCTATTTAAAGCTTGTGTTTAGTCATTCTGAGCTCCTAAAAGAGGATGAATCCTCCCTTACTGTGTTGATTGACAATATTCCTGTAAAAAGTGTTCGATTAACAGATGAAAACAGGAACTTTTATTCAATGAACATCCCGCTCGATAAGAAGTTTTTAACAGAAGGCTTCCACAAGCTTTCGTTTCAATTTGTCGGATCCCTTACGGAAGACGATTGTGAAGACATATTAAATCCTGCCAATTGGCTCATACTACATCAAGAAAGCTATCTTTTTTTTGATACAAAAAACTACGTACAATTTGATGACATGCTTAAACAATTTCCTTACCCGTTTATCAATGAAGGAATGGAAAAGCCATTGCAAGCAATCCTTGTCGTTCCTGATCAATTGACCGAATCTCTTTTTACATCTGTTGTCAAACTAAGTCATTTTCTTTCAAATCAGACATCGACAAGAGAAGAGGTGACTATATTACGGGAATCAGAAGTAACAGAAGAATGGATTGCTTCCAATCATATTATCGCAATAGGAACAAAAGACCAATGGCAATCGTTTATGAAAGACGTTTTAGAAAAAAATGATATAAAATTTCCAGAAGACCATATGGTACTACAAAGCTTGATTATTGAATCACCTACCCCCCATCAACTTTTACTAATCACAGCGACGTCAGACTCTTTGATCGAGCAACATATCGATGTCGTCACAAATAGGGAATACATTCAGCAGCTTAGTGGAAATTATTTAGCTGTTGCTACTCAACCTGATTTCCCTGAAAGAGACAACGAAAAAGATGGAATTACACTTGATATGCTAGGGACAGAAGACATTGTGCTAAATTCGTCATCCGCAGCATCACAGTCATTTCAAGTCCCTATCCCAAGCTACTGGTCATTACAAGATCATATGGAGATTCATTTAAACATTCGGCTTTCCCCTCTTCTCATCGAGAACGAGCCTAACGATACAGAAGAACGACTAGGCTTGACCATTTTCGTGAACGAGGAGCCGTTTACCATTCCAATCGAAGAGCTTGCAGAAAAAATGAACCAGGACAACGAAAATGGTTGGGAGAAACCCATTCCATATAAGCTGCGTATTCCGAAAGAAATCATTGAAGAGCAAATATCGATGAATTTACAGTTTCAAGTCAATTTTATCAACCATGAGCTTCATTGCTTAAAAATCGATGATTCCAGTCGATGGATATGGATTGACAAGGAAAGCACAATAGACGTACCTTTCGATATTCCGAATGAACAAAGCTTCGCAAATTTTCCTGCTCCATTCACTGGAAAAACTGATTTTAATGATGTTGTCTTTATCCCGTTTGGTGAGTTAACAGGAGAAGAACTCACCAATCTAGCCAACATGATTGCCTCAATGGGAATGTATTTTGATGAAATTGACCAATTACAATTCCGATTTAATCCTACCTACGAAGACATTCTTGAATATACGAACGAACATCTCGTGTTCATCGGTACAAAAACTTCGTTCGAACAAGACCCTAAATGGAAAGAGTTCATAGCACCATATTTTGAACGATTAGAAAAGCTTCAAATCCTGCACGAAACAGCCGATATTGTCTCATGGATAACTCCTTCCTTCAACAATTTGGATCGTTCGCAATGGATGATTGTGCACATGGAAAAGGAGAAAGCGGTTTTGCCAAACATGGAAAACATTGTTTCCTTTTTAATGACTAGCACGAATCGAGGAAACGTCCTCGTCGAAAGCAAATCAGGTGAAATTTTGGTCACATCATTAGAGGAAAATGTACCTTCACCAGTATCTGTAGGGCCTGGAAGTATGTTAAAAGAGCATTCCTTAACTATTATAGGAATAACAGCTGTATTCGGTATTGGAGTGTTTTTGTTAATGCAATTGGTGAGGAGAAAGCGAAAAAGGTAAATAGTATATTAAAAGAGCAATAGGGGCTTTCTCATAAGGGTCTGACCTCACATACTTAAACTGATATATAGTTTTTTTCACTTATTTAATATCTATATATTGGTTTTTGAGGTCTGATCCTTTAGTTTTGAGACAGGGCCCGCTTTATCTTACAGCCTGTATCCTGTATTCAGGGTGCAGGTTGTTTTATGTTATCATTTCGTGTATGCCGTTTCGCGCACTTTTCGTTCAATTTGCTCGGTTCTGGGTGTTTTATGTTCTCATTTCACCTATACCGATTTCGCGCACTTTTCGTTCAATTTGCTCGGTTCTGGGTGTTTTATGATCCCATTTCACCTATACCGATTTCGCGCACTTTTCGTTCAATTTGTTCGGTTCTGGGTGTTTTATGTTCTCATTTCCTATGCCGGTTTTACTCACTTTTCGTTTAATTTGCTCGGTTCAGGCTGTTTTATGTTCTCATTTCGTCCCAAATTTAAAACTCCATTCATCCCTCCATTTACTTTCTATGTGACCCGTATAATTTTTTCAGCTTCTCAAAGAACTACCTAATCTTTATCATTTTGTTTAATTTTGAAATTCATCTGGACGATTCTTAATGAAGTTAAAGTGATAAAGTAGTGCTTCCACTATACGTTTAGAAGCATTCCCATCTCCATATGGGTTTGAGGCTTTGGACATTTGTGAATAAATATTTTTGTCCGTTGCTTCGTTAACTTATAAATATCATCTTGATGAGTGCCTGCTAACTTAAGGGTTCCCGCTTCAATTCCTTCAGGTCTTTCAGTTGTATCTCGTAATACTAGAACAGGTTTTCCTAGAGAAGGTGCTTCTTCTTGTACCCCACCTGAATCCGTTAAAATAAAATAAGCTCTTGAGGCGAAATTATGGAAGGCTATCACATCGAGAGGTTCAATTAAATGAATTCGACTATGATTTCCTAGGACTTCTTTCGCTATCTTACGAATAACAGGGTTTAGATGAATGGGATATACGACATGTAAATCTTGAAATTCTTTTATAATATCTTTAATTGCAGTAAAAATGTTATACATTGGTTGACCAATGTTTTCCCTACGATGAGCCGTTAATAATATAAATCTATCAGGTCCTATCTCATTAATAATAGGATGATGATAAGGTTCTCTTACTGTTGTCTTTAATGCATCAATTGCTGTATTACCCGTTATAAAAATATTTTCTTCCATTTTATTTTCTTTTAGTAAATTTAGAGCTGATGTCTTTGTTGGTGCAAAGTGTAAATCTGCTAACACACCTGTTAATTGACGGTTCATTTCTTCAGGAAAAGGGGAATATTTATTCCAAGTACGTAACCCAGCCTCTACGTGACCAATCTTTGCCTTATTATAAAAAGCAGCTAGAGATGCTACAAATGTTGTAGTGGTATCACCGTGTACTAAAACGATATCAGGTTTTAATTTTTTCATTATGTGGTCTAAACCTACTAATGCTTTTGTCGTTATATCTACAAGTGTCTGCTTGGACTGCATAATGTTCAAATCATAATCTGGTTCAATCTCAAATACATCTAATACTTGATCGAGCATTTCTCTATGCTGAGCTGTCACAACTACATACGAATGAATTTTATCAGGATACTTTTTAAGCTCTTTGACTAAAGGGGCCATTTTGATTGCTTCAGGTCTTGTGCCAAAAACAATCATAACTATAAGAAAATTAACCATTTTTCCCTCCTGTTATGGGGCCTGGCCCCTTTTACTTTAACGCATTACCGTTGTGGGGGACTGGCCCCTTTCACATTAACACATTAACGCAACGAGGGACAGGCCCCATGTCAACTACATATATTTCTTAACCCCATACGGAGTGCGATGCCAATTCAAAGATATGAAGGTTAATGCCAATATGCCTAATGCTATACTTAGTAAAACATAAAGGGAATCCAATTGGTTTTGATAAAGTCCATGAACTAATTGAAGTAGCCAATAAAATGGATTAGTAAATAATGCAATGGTGTGCATGATACCTTCTACAAAAAAGCCAAGTCCTGGAATTGCCATTAAATATACCAGTGATACTGGCTTTAAAATGGCTAAAGCTTGAGTTTCATTTGAAGCATAAAAGGCAAGGGTTAATCCTAAGATTGAACCTAGCAACATTCCAATCCCTAGAACAAGAAACGATGAGAGTTGTAATGGCGCATTTAAAAGGAAACTACATATGACAAAGTCAATCGTTGTAATCGCCCCTACAACCACAATTTTCGATAGTATAGGGACAATGGGATGGACAGGATGTGTTTTAAGAAGCTCAGTTGTCATATGAGCCCTTTCCTCGACGAGACTAAATAAAATCATAATCCCACTAAAAATTAAGGACCCATATAAATTAAAGGCAAAAACCTTTTCAAATATCGTTTCATTTACTCGATTTGAATCAATCGCTTTTCCTTCCAACAACATCTTCGCTTGTTCGATATGAGTATCACTTTCTCTACCATCTATCACAAGCTCTTGGTTTAACAATCCAATCTTTGTATCAATATCATACACCTTTTTTTTCAGCTCTTCTTCATTTTCGACAACATATACCTTTATATCATGAGGAAAACTGTATAACTCTTTTTCCTTCTCTAACACAACCATTTTAGGAGAAGTTGAATATGTCTCAAGGATTCCAGACGCCCCCAGTGATATCAAAATAGGAAACAAAAATACTAAAATCACAAATATATTTCGAATGGATAAAGAAAAATCTTTTTTTATATATGTGAATAACATGCGATCACCTCACAGACGAAAGCCTTTTTTATACGTCAATTGCTGAAATAAGAGGACACTAAACAAATAAAAACCGAATGATAATATAGTTAATGAAAGTAATGAAAAAGTATCAAAGCCACCGTTTGGAATATACAAAGCATAAAAGGCAGCAATGAAGTATTCAAATGGATTGAACGCAACCGGTTCAATAATCCACGTTGGAAACAGTAATCGAACTAAAGAAATGAACACGAAACCCGTAACAACACTACCTGCAATCATTAAGACACTTTGTTTTTTTACAATCATGGTGATCAGTACACCACTCCCAATCATGAGAAAAGAGAGTAAAAAAGTGATAAAGAGAAATTGTAAGACAAACATAGGTGAAGCTATATAAGGAAGTAGCACAAGAAAGCTTGCGATCAAAACAAAAAGAATCAGTAGAATGTGTTTACTGAAAAAATATTGAAATACACTTCTACTTGTTCGCATAACTTGAATCATATTCGTCTCGAAATCTTCAGAAATCTGCATCCCAGCCATCCAGAACAAGAGATCAATTAAGATAATGATATAGACTATCGTAAGCTTCGGAGTCCAAATTTGCACCCACTCAACATCCTGAAAAAACAAATGGAGTGAATTAACCCCGATGGACATCACAAGGACGTATCCGAAAATGAGTGCGATAATGTTGTTCCGGACAAGTTTTAAAAATTCCATTTTGAACATCGTTTACTCCCCTTTCAATCCACGTCCTACCACTTTAATGAAAATCTCCTCTAACGTTGCCTCTTGTGAATGGATACTATTCCATTCATTTTCTTTCATAATTTTTAATAGTTCGGTTACATCGTCATCTCGATTGAAAACCTTTGTTTCTCCTTTATATTCAAGAACAATGTTTCGTTTTCCATAGCGCTTTTTATACGACCCTGGTGAATCGAGCTCGACAATTTTTCCTTTGTTAAAGAAGGCAATACGATCACACAATTTTTCAGCTTCATTCATGTCATGTGTTGTCACAAACATGGTTGTTCCTTGTTTGTTCATTTTCAAGATAAAATCCCTCAAATATGCAGCAATTTCAGGATCCATTCCTGATGTTGGTTCGTCTAAAAAGAGGATTTCTGGCTTTGTAATTAAAGCTCTCGCTAATACGAGTCGTGTTTTCATTCCTTTTGAGTATTCCGCTGCCTTTTTATCTTTTGCTCTAAAAAGATCCATCTCCTTCAGAATTTCCTCAACCTCTGCTTTTCCAACTCCATATACTTGCGCATGAAAGTACAAATTTTCAAAGCCTGTTAATGTCGGATATAACACGTCATTTTCAAAGGCTATCCCAATTTTTTTGTAAAAGTGATGATTGGCCTTTGACATATCCTGTCCTAGTAAATAAACCGTATTTGGTGGAGGTGGAATCAATCTTGTTAATAATTTAATGGTAGTTGATTTCCCTGCTCCACTGGGACCAAGAAACCCAAAGACTTCTCCTTGTTTTACTTCAAAGGATAAGTTATCGACTGCGTTTGTTTTTCCATCATAGGAATATGTCAAATTTTTAACTTCTATTGCATTCATTGATCATCTCTCCCTCAACAAATTTAGTTTTATAACATTTATAACAATTTGTTATATTATTTACAAACAAGTATAGATAAATTTTGTAACAAAATCAACTATTTGTTATAATTTTTTTGTGAGGTGATAGTATGGATGGCTTCGAGCTACGAACGGAAAAGAAAAAGGAACAAATTATCAATACATCGATAACATTATTTCAATCAATATCTCCGAAAAAAGTTTCCATTCGGGATTTAGCTAAGGAAGCTAATGTTTCGGTTGCGACTCTCTATAATTATTTTGGTAGTAAAGAGGGATTAATACAGGAGGTTGTGAGAGCGGTCTTATCGGAACAATTAAAAGTGGCTGAGGAAATTGCGTATTCAGAGGAGAGCTTTGAAGAAAAAATTGCTAAAATTATCTTTTCCAAAAATACAATGATTCAACATTTTCATCCAGAATTTATTAATTTGATTTTAAAAGACCGAAATATGGTGCAAATGATTAATAATGAGTTTTTGAATCGTACTTATGAGCTTATTACGAAATTTATAAACGATGCAAAAGAAGAAGGAAAAATTACAAAGGATCTTTCGAATGAACTTATATTAAAAATAATAGAACTTTACCGAAAAGATCTGTCTTCAGAACAAAGTGTGCTATCAAGTAATGAGCACTCTCTTGATCCTAGTACTTTAATCAATGTTCTTTTGTACGGAATTGCGGGAAAGCAAAGCACATAAATAATAGAGTAGGGGCATGAAATTAATTATGCACCTCTCACCGGAGAACAAGGGGCCAGTCCCTCCGTGCAGTAACGCGTTACTGCACGGAGGGACTGGCCCCATTTTTCATTTTAAATGCTCCCCTTCCCCCTTTGCATTGTAAAAAATAGGTGAATGGATTTTTAAAATCAAGGAAAAGGAAGGGATTCATGGTGAGTAAGCTACTGATTAACGAGTATCCGATTTTTGTTTTGCCGACGTTGGCGGAAAAAGTTGGGTTGAATGAGGCGATTTTTCTTCAACAGCTTCATTATTGGCTCAGCAAAAGTGAGCATGTATATGACGGCAGGCACTGGGTGTATAACTCGATGGAAAACTGGCGCAAACAGCTACCGATTATATCCGCCAGCACGATCCGCCGAATTGTCAAAAAGCTTGAAAAAGAAAAGATCATCATAACGGGAAACTTTAATCGTTACAAAATGGATCGAACAAAATGGTATACGATCGATTATGATGCACTTGATTCCTTCATCCAAGATAGACAAATCGAGAAACAAGAAATGCCAAAAACAAATAACCAAATTGACCATATCGTTGAACCTATGACTCAATCGCCTAACCAAACTGATCACATGCCAAACAATGCGAGACCTCATGATTTGACCAACATGACCACACCAATACCAGATACTACTTCAGAGATTACTTCAGATAAAAAAGAAGAAGAAGAAGAAAACGCGCGCAAAAGCGAGACCCATTCGAACAACATAAACCCTTACACATTTTTTGAACAAAATGGTTTTGGCACAATCGGTGGTTACATTGCCGAAAAAATTAAATATTGGAGTGAAGATTTATCGGAAGAGCTAGTAGTTGAAGCCATGAAGCTTGCAGTTGAATACGGAGCCAAGCATTGGTCCTATGTTGAATCGATTTTACGTTACTGGTTTGATAAAGGCTACGAAACCGTTCATGACGTTCATGCAGCGAGAAAAGCTTTTAAAGAACGATTATCCCAAAAACAAACGCATAGACCTATTCCCTCTGCTTCACCATATGATACGGAATACGACATGAACGCTGGAGAGGCTGAAGATGAATGATTGAAAAAGCATTCCTCGGCTGCTTAATAAAAGAAAACTACTTACTCAAGGATACCGTGATCCGGCCGGAACATCTGAAAGAAGCTCGCCATCAAGACCTTTTACGAAAAATGATTGAATTTTACCAAAAAAATAAAGCTATTGACTTGATCACACTTTCAACCTTGCCGAACTTAGACTATTTTGGCGGAATTTCCTATTTAAACGACTTGGCTTCTTATGCTGATTTGGAGAAATTTGAGCAAATTGAAGAATTAATTCTCGAGGATTGGAAGGAACGGGAAAAGAAAAATATTTTAAACACTGCATTCCATCAAAATTGGGACATTGATCAAGTGATAGAAAAACTTCAGAACATCCATCAGCTAAAAGTCGACGACCATACCGAGCTGCAAAACGCTTTAGCAGACATGTATCATCTTCCTTGGGAGGATGAAGAGCCAGAAAAATTCGCACCAACAGGGATTCAAAAACTGGACAAGTTAATCGGTGGATTTCGTGATGGTGAGGTAACCATTCTTGCCGCAAGACCATCCATGGGAAAAACAGACTGCATGCTTCATTTTGCGAAAGAAGTTGGCTGGAAAGGATACGTACCGATCATTTTTTCGTTAGAAATGCCAAGAAAACTCATAACGAAAAGATTAATCGCTTCTACTGGTGGTTACAACCGAATGAAAATGAACAATCCAAAAATGCTATTATCCGAAAAACAAAAACAGCGATGGCCAGAAGTGATCGGACACTTAAGCGAAACGAATATTCACATTTTCGACCGATCCGCTCAAACCATTCCTGAAATACGAGCAAAAATAAGAAAAGTAGTCTATCAAATTCCAGACAAAAAACCAGTTATCTTTATCGATTATTTAACACTAATAAAACCGACTGATGAATATACAGGAAACGCTCATTACCAAGTTTCCGAAATCTCTCGCAACTTAAAAACGATGGCAAAAGACTTTCAATGTCCCATCATTTGTTTAGCCCAACTCAATCGCGGAGTCGAATCAAGAGCGGACAAACGACCGGTAATGTCTGATATCCGAGATTCAGGAAGTGTCGAACAAGATGCCGACCTCATCCTCTTTTTATACAGGGAAAAATATTATAACCATGAAATCGAAGACGACTCCCTTGAAATCATCATTGCGAAAAACCGTAACGGTCCAACAGGAAAGGTGACAGTCTCATACAATATGTACACGGGCAAAATAGAAGACAAGGTGATAGAGAATGCGAGTTAAGGACCTCTATCACCTATCACTCAAATATGAGGAATCTGCTTTAGCTCATTACATCTACCACCTGATTCAAGAAAAGAAAATCAACTTGGAAGTCGATGTAGAAAAACTCGACTTGAACGAAGCTGACCATGACAAAGTCGCCAAAATGATTCAAAACAACGTACTTGGATTTCAAACAATCCGAATCTATGCGTTAACATACGCTCGAAAAAAATACGCCTTTATCTTCGCTAGGAACGAAAAAGAGGCAACCCAACACTTCATCCAAACCTTCCACCAAAAACCACACAGTTGTGTGGAATTATTACTAGACTATGAAATCATAAGAGGAAACGAAGTAACCACGTTTAGGGAGTTAAGGAAGGAATATGATAGATTTCCTGTATTGGTAGGAGGCTTTTTCCTTTAAATGGGCCTGTCCCTCGCTGCTTTAGAGTATTAACGTTTGAAGTGGGGACAGGCCCTAAAAGTGGGCCCTAAATGTGAGAGGCCAATTCCTATATTCTAACTGTGCATTCACGTGGTATTATTATACATATGACATAGGCGGCATATTATTGAATTGTACGTCAATAGAGGTGATAGTATGCAAACTTCTATTTTATTAATCATAATTATCATTTCCCTATTAATTCTTAATGGAGTGAAAAACGGTACGATGACTTTCACTGTTAAAAAATTTAGTTTGGGCCTGTTAGTAACTCTTGTCATAATTAATGTGATAATGTTTCTGTTGTGAAATAGTTAGAAATGCTAGCGCATAATTATTTTTGTTTAAATAATTACACTAGCGTTGCAGAAAATAAAGATTAATTTATTAAGTGATATAGTAACAGGAACAAATTCACCTATGGTAAGTATTTCTGTCCCCCTTATCAATAGTAGAAGGAAGGTAGTACTGTCCTAATCCTCCATGATAAGGAGAATTCCTAAAAATCGGGCCTTTCCCTCACCGCTTTACAATATTAACGTGTCGGGGGACTGGCCCCTAGACAAAGCGGCCAGCAAGTTTTTCATGCAAATCACTGATTAATTCTATAGCTAAATGCAGTATCTCTTCGCCCTTTATGTATTCATGATACTTATCATTTTTACCCAACTGTCCAATGAAATATCCGGTAGCTATTGAGGCATTTTTATCATTAGCAATTTTCTTCTTGAGTTCTTTCGAGATTTTCGGACTAAATATTAAAGATTTCATCGCAAGCGTAAAATAGCCCAATATGACAATATGTCCTTCTAACGATGTTAATTGTTCGCCGATGATTAAATATGTTCGGCCGAGGTCTCTTCTCTCAAATTCAACCGCTTTTAAGCGGAGAAATTCCTGCACATCTTCATTTTTCTCACAAAAAAAATGGGGAAAGGCCTGATTTGAGTATCTCGGTCTTTCCCATTAGCGTTCTATGCGGGATAATAATTTTGATAATAACTCATCGCTTCTTGCTATTTGTTCCGTAATACCTGTTTTCTTTATTGATAGTGCAGGGGTATCTAATACCTCAGCTAAACGCTTGGCTACATCATTTGATGAGATAACATTTGGTTTACCAAAGGAAGATGTCGCCATTTTCAATCACATCTTTAGAAATTTTATATACTTATTATTGAAGACTATAAAGTATACATTAACTGTAAAACAACTGACAAGTGACAGATACCGCTGATTGAAAAGCATTTCATTAAGTATTTCCAGAAAGAACCTCATTTTTATATCCATCTATCTAAATAAATCCCTTACCTTCATATCAAAAGAAAGATATACATCGGGCAAATTAATAATCTCAATATTATTACTTAATGCAACTCACATTAAGTGGGGGACAAGGAACCTGTCCCTCTGTCCATTTAGCTTCAAATATGTATCCGTCTAAGATTTTTTCATTCTCTTTTTAAGTGTCCAATACGGCCTCATAATTTTTTCCTTTTTCAAATTCAATCTTTGCGTTTTGGCTCCAGTTGACTTTTCCGGTTCTTCGCATAGTTTATATGGAGATAACATTGTTTACAGATATCACCCAATAATAAACTGCAAAGAACTAAATTATCATTTTTTTAAAAGTGTGTATTTAAGCTTATGTATCAATCCAGTATAAATAAAGCCTCAACACAGCCACTTAAGGAACCTGTTCACCCGTCCATTAAAATAGGTCTAATCAATGCTATAAAGACTTGCTAAAAAGCTTTCAAAAGTGTCTTCAACATAAATGATAGCATCTTGGTAATAGCTAAACGCTTTTTCATGATCCCAAAGTACAATTGTTGGAATCGTTGTATTTCTATAATCAAAACATATGTAATTTCCAAACTGATCAGTCAAAAAAGGAATAATGTTTTTAGGTAATCGTGTTTTTAACGATTCATATGTATCCCATATGTTTTCTGTATGGGATTCATTAAAAGATAATAGTGCTTTTGCAACTAATTCTTTGCGCTGAGTTGAATCAAATATGTTTGGCCTTGGTCTGCCTCCGTTAAATTGACGAACAATAGATTTAAACTCTTCTGGAAACTTAATGCCGTACTTTTCTTCAAATCTCGTAATTGCGCTTTGATCTTCAAGTATTTTGGATAATATCCAATTCACGTCCGACATGGCAATTCTCCTCTCGAATAAAGAATGTATTGACTATTAACGATTTTCTGCGCCTCCGCCCCACAAGTAACGGCCACCCGTGTGACCGGTTTTGTCATGTAAATCTTTATCAACTAACTGTAGGATGCCCGGTTGTTCTGAATGATGCCATACATAACCATCAGGAGTTTCACCGTTTTTGATTTGCTCTAATTGTTCAGGTGTAAACTTTTTTCGTAAAGCTGGATTATTCTCAATATCCTCAGCAAGTTTATCAATAGTCACCCTAAACTGTCTTGCATCACTGTCTAAATACAGACTTTCATCTAATTTCATCTCGTACTCAACAGGGAATTCAGGAAAAACTCCTTCAACCTTTTCTCCGCTAGGAAGTTCAACTATTTTTCTTACGAATGGGACGCCCGTTATTGGATGAACATCGTTTTCTAACGTTTGATTTCTCGTATCAATATATCGTATAGGTTTGTTTGCTTCTTCATAACTAGTAACCGTTTCTGGTTTAGAGTTCTTTGCAAAAGAAGGAACATCAGAACTTCCTCTCATCAGATCTTGTTTTTGTACTTCAGTAAAGGTCTGTGCCAGCGATTCTATCATATCCTTACCTCCCTTTTCCGACAATCTTCCACCCAATTGAAGTAAAAATCTCTAAACCCTTGCTTTTCAATAGAATGCTGATATAACAAACACTGCATTAATGAATGCTCTAATTCAAGATTCTCTAACTCTACATACTTCCGTAAAGCTCGTAAATATCGTTGATTGTATTGGTCAAAAGAGAGTGATTCTTTCGCATATTTCAAGAATTTTTCCCCATTCAGCAAATTCGAAACAACCTTAGATAATTCATCAAAAGATGCTTGATCCCAATATTTTAGACGTTGTCCAGCCTCGAATAGCGATAATTGCAATAGAAGTTGTTGTTTGAGATTAGGATTCAGCGGATAATCCAGTAACCATGTTTTAATTCCATCGGCCTCCTTTACCAAAGAATCGATCTTCGGTTCATCTGTAACACGGCCAGCTAAGAGTATTTTCATTAGTATGCTCATATTTCTTTTCTTTTGCTGCAGAAATTGCTTTTCGTTATATTCATATTTAAAAGGTGATTCCGCTTCAAATTTTTCAACAGCACACAACACTGGTTGAAGCCAATTATTTTGAAAAACAATTGCAACCCCTGTTTTAAGTTTCGGAATTTCCTTTATTTGATCTTCATTTAAACTTGCAGCTGAACCCACTTCATGACGATCCGTCCCATCTGGTAAACGTAAAATTATTTTTGTATTTGTATTTCGAATAACAGATGGATCTAATAGATTAGGTGATTGATCAGCAATAATAAAACCTTCTCCATACGTTCGCATCTCTGCAATCGCATTTGTAATCATTTCTACCGATTTTCCTTGAAGGTTCGCTCCTTCAGTTGATTGCAAACTAGACGTTTTTCGTAGAAGGTGATGGGCTTCTTCCAACACCGTTAAATGTTTCAACTGTTGGTCCCTCCCAGCTTTCTCAGCCATTCTGTACTCTTGCAATCTCATAAATAATATTCCCATTAGGAGGGCCTTTGTTTCTGAGGAACCAATTCTACTTAAATCAATCAGGCAGTTCTCGTCAAATAATAGTTGATTATCAATTTCTTCATCTACAAAAATTCGGCCAATCAAACCATTCGTTAATGATTTAACACGTGTTACCAATGCCCCGACATAGTTGCTTTTTAATTCTTCAGAGTACCCTGATTCATTAATAACATCTGGCAATACTTTTAACAAATCATGAAGTGTAGGGAAACGTAGTTCCTCTTCGATATGAAGAGAACTATCTAAGTCCCATCCACTTTCTACATATGTTCGTTCTATCGATTCTTTTAAAACAGCTGGCATCGCTGCATACATCGGCCAGCAAGCATTAAATATTTCAATTAATCGATCAATATGCTCCAACACATGAATCTCTTTCGGGAAGCGGAACGGGTTTATTTTTAATAAGGGTGCAAATTGAGGATTCGTGCCAAACACTCGGACATCATCACGCCCTCCAAATACATGCTTGTACTCACCTTTAGCTGGTTCAATGACTAGAAACTTCACCTTTTTCTTCTCCGCTTCATGAAGAATCTTATAAATAGTGTTCGATTTTCCTGAACCTGTTGATCCAGTAACAAACGTATGCATTGATAAACTATTTATATCTAGTTCAACTCGGGCAGGTTCTTTTTGTCCCATATGAAAAATATTACCTAAAAACAAGCTTCTTTCTTTTGGTGCATCACATGCATAGGTCAGCACGTTTCTTCCAAATTCCGCTGTTTCAATCACAGGTAATCCACTTACTGATTTTCTTGGCAGTCCAAATTGAATAGCAAGTTCTTTTCCATTTAATAACGAACAAGGTGATATATATGTCAAATCGAATCCAATATTAGCAGAGTATTTGATTAATGGATGATGAAGCTTTTTTAAATATTGACCAACCTTTCTTAGTTTCAAGTGATTTTGATGATCCCAAGTGTTAATAAACGAATGCTCAATAGACGAATTTTCACCTCTCATAATAGCTTTAAATGTACTAGCTGCTATGAGCGAGGTTTGAGAGGATTCAGATAAAAAATAAGCTGCACAGTTCCACATACCGAAATCTTCCGAATTTCTCAATCGGGTAAGTTGCTGGTCAATTTTTTCTAGTAGATTTGTAACAGATTTGTTTTCAAATCTCATTTGCAAACTTCTTGATTGGCCCACTGTTTTACTTTCTGATTCGTTTTCTGTTGTTGTGGTAGAATCGGAGGTTCCAGTTGTTTTAGATTGCCCCACCGTATTAGAAGAATTCGTAGAGTTTGCTTTGCTATAGCTTTCTCCCTTTGTACGGCTACCAATGAAACTAGAAGCAGCTCCTGTAGCAATACCGGCAATTGGATTCAGAGTATAAAGGAGTGCACTAATAGCACCCAAAAAGAGTACTGGGTTTGTTGTCACTGATGTATTTTCAGAATGGGTTGTTGTTTGAGACTGACCTTGCGTATAACTTTGGGTGTCAGTAAGACTTTCGTTCACCGTATGTGTAATGCCTTTTGTAATACCTTCTGTAATTGTATGACTATCATTATCTCCAAAGCTTAATTCAGTTGTTTGGAACGGAACAAGTTGAGAGTATAGCTTTTCATATCCTTGCCGTATCTTAGAAATTTGCTGATAGTTAATAGAATCAGCAATAAAAATTGCAGAAAATCTCTCACCCTTCATTGCATCAATTAATTTTTCGATTCCTTGAACAAATGTAGTTTTATCTTGGTTTTTTAATGAGGGTATTCCACTAACGGAAGAGATGACCTTTTCATTAGATGTTAACTTAGAATGAAAGACACGATCTAACACTTCTTCAATCTCACTGTTTCGCAAGTTTTGAATATCACTTCCAGGGAAGTTACCAAGAAAGCTGTTTTCTAATGCCTCTTTTGCAGGACTAACAAGTTGATTGCTCGTGCTAGTTCTTGTACCAATATAAAAATCGGTATGCTGACCATTGCTATCGATAATGAACACTAGGGAACTATTCAAATTCCCTAATGCATAAAATACTGTCGCAAGCTTATCCAAACTATTTTCATTTTTATCAAATACTAGCTTATTTATTTTAAACAAACGAACATTGTTTTGTGTTTTAAAGTCAAGAATATGTTTTGGGATATCAGCAACATCGTACTTAACTAGTTCACTTAAATATTTTTTCTCTACAAATTCATTTGACAAAGTAAAAGCTTGTATTAAGTCTTCGTGATTTCTTGTATCTAGCTCGTTCATAGGTCCTCCTAACTATTTTTTAGTTATTTGTGTTAATTTTTCCAACTCTTCCATCAGACGTTTATTTTTCTCCAGATCAAAAAATGGAGCTTTTGCAAGCATTTTTTGATCGAATCTTTCCTCAAATTGGAGATGTTGTTCATCTTTTATTTTCTGTTGAAAAGAATCATCAAAATCACTACTACAATTCCCACCCCCAGGAAAACTGGTAGAAACTTTCCCAATTGAGCATTTTGTTCACGAGTATTTTGATTTGAACGGTTTAAATAGACAGTTTTTGCTTCTACAGACTGTTTAGGGCGAGAGGAAGATGATGGTCTACCATATACTTTTTTTCCAACTTTCAACGCATGGTTAAATCGCTCTTTAGAAAAATTATTCATAAGCTGGGCTTGAAGCAAGCCAAAATAATCTTCATCCCAGTCTTCGATTGGTTTGAAGGTACGTCCATCATGGGGTTGCCATAAATCTGTAATACCCTTTTCCTTTTCCACATAGTTAACCGCTGGAATGATTTCACCTCTTGAATTAGATGGATCATTTACCATATACGAAGAAATAGCACTGCGAATATGTCGTAAATTATTATTTTCAATCCCTTCTTTTAATAACGGATCCGGCATAAAATTCATTTACAAAACTCCTTTCTATTTCATCGATTTATTAAATTTCTAAGATTTTCTCTAAGCGATCAACCAAATCATCCAACCATTTTTTCTTTTCTTTATTTTCTTGTATTTGTTTAGATAAAGCTTCCGCCCCTTTCGACAACTCCTTAATTTCTTTTACTTTTTCAAGCAATTTTTCTTTTAAAATTTTCATTTCTTCAATGAAAAATTCACGTAGATTTGCTTTTTCATTTTCTAAATGATTTATTGCTCGATCAATATTATCTTCTAAAGATTGTTTTACTGGGCCTATAAATTCAGTTCTTAGTTTTTTTCCATCCACATATTCGACATTCCAATAAACATCTTCTTCATAATAACTATCTTGGAACCACGTCCAAGGCTTGTACCATTTTTTATTTTCGTTTTTCACTGTTCTCGTACCAATGACTTCTCTTCTTGAATAAGTATTGGCTAAAATTAGATCATCCGCACTTGGCAAATTCGATGTTAACAATTTAACTTTATCAAACTTCAAATTTTCAAATCCCGTCACATCGATTATCTCTTCTACATAAGATTTATACTCTTCTATTAACTGTACTGCATTGTCATGAATATAGCTTTGAACCATTTTTTCAAGATCTGTTAACACATCACTTTGTAAGACCTCTACTTTTTTACGACATTTGAATATCTTGGCATCAGCTTCTTTTCTTGTAATTCGGGAGTTGTTAAATTCATTGGAAATATTCGCTAACTCTTTATTAATTTTCGCTTGAACTTTTTCAACATCTTCTGTTACATCAATATCAAGATTTAATATTTTCTTATCTAATTCCTTTGCTTTCTCTCCTTGTTTAACTTCTTGTTCGATCCGGTTCATTTGTTCATATGTTTTTTGACGTTCTTCTTGATTGCGGTCAAGTTCCTCTAGTAATTTTTGCATCAATTGGTGTTCTTCAATTATTTTTTTAAAAGAATTAATGGCATTTGTAATTTTTGAAGTGACTGCATACTTTTCCAAATATTCATTAATAGCAGCTTCGATAGCCGGGACACCGGTATGATATAATGCTTCTGTATAATAATCATTAGCACTTCTTGCCTCATCAATTTTTGTTTGAATTTCCATCTTAAGAGAAGGACTTAGCGGACTATAACGATTCAAATGCATGCTTGGTTCTTCTGTAAATAAATCATAATTTTGTAATGTTTTGCGTTGTGATCTTGTTAACTTCAATCCTTTTTTTTCCATGCGAATCACTTTCGCTAACTCCGCTGAGATTGGATAAATATTTGGATTAGGAATGCCATGATCGCGTAAATACATCTCGACATTTGATAGAGTATCTTCCAAATTCTCCCCTTTTTCTGGATCAAAGCAATCGACTTTATTAACAGCAAAGATGAAACGATCTTTTGATTGCTTTCCTCCAACCCTCATTTGCTCAGCAACAGTTGAGAGAAGGGCATTGTCATCATCTGTATGAAGCTGAGTGCCATTTAACACATACAATACCATCGGTTTTGAATCATTTTTGATTACTCGATATGTATGGTCACGGTGCGCTTGGTTCAGTGAGCTATTCGGCCCAGGGGTGTCTACTAAAACTAAATTCATTTTGTGTGACTTGATATTGGGAATATCCCCTTCAATTTTTATAAGTGAAATATCTTCACGTTCGTTAAAGACTACCATATCATCGTATGTTAAGGATTGCTCAGGTACAATGACATTCCCTTCACTATCAAAACATGTACCCATAAAGCCATCAAAATTATCAATATTCTTAATTTGCGCAATGGTAGCTGTACATGATTCATTTTTGGCAGGCATAAGTTCTCTTCCTAGTAAAGCATTTATTAATGTAGATTTTCCCGAGCTCATGGTTGCGATAACGCCTATTTCAAATTCTGAATTAATTGCTTTCTCAAAGTTTTGTTGGATTTTGTAATCCCGTAAGGCAGGGAAGGGGCCCTCCGACATTTTTTTTACAAGTTTTTTCAGTTCTGCAATCTTATCTTCGGTCTCTTTTGCTTTAATATGTGTTAATGTGATATTAAGCTTCTTTGTATTGTTATAAAACTGACACATTTCCAGTAAATCTTCATAATCTGGAGTAGTTCCATGAAATGTAATCTTAAATGTATTATCATTAAGTATATCATCCGCTAAAATCGGAACTAGCTGGTCTAACCATATTTGTAGTCTTTCAGTTTTAAAATGACGGAGGCTTGCTGTTTCTGTTAAGTCTTTATCATCAAGAATAATAGAGGTCTCAACTTTATATGGATTATACTTTATATATACTTCTGTCATCGTTCGTAAGTCCTCCTATTTGGGTCTATAATTCATCATGAAGGATAGTTAATAATGTAAAGTAACCGCTCCGTTGTAGGGCAGTAATAATATCTTCTTTCTTTATAATTTTCTCGCCTTGTACGATTTCTTGTCTTCCATTTGCTATCGACCATTGACAAGTTTTTAAGTTAGATAGTTTTGACAAGTCAATTTCATCAAAAAGAAATAAATCTAATAAATTGTGAAAATCTTTTTGTTCTTTTCTTGTCATCTTTTCTTCCTGTAATGATTTCAAAAGAAGAATGGTTGAATAGGAGGAAAAAGGTAATAACCTTGGCCTCGTAACACCAAGGTGTTTTAAGTACAACTTTACTGTCTCAACAATGCCAACCATTGACTCATTTGCTCCCTCATCGATTTCATCCATTTTGTTAATAACAAATGTTATTCTTTTTGACCAATCTTCCTTTGGGATATTTTCTAAAAGCTTAACTAGAAGATCTCGGTCATCATCAGAAGCTAAATTTGTTGCATTCAAAATATAAAAAACATGATGAAATTGATCTTCTTCCATTAAACTAAACGTTGTTTCTGCATGATCTTTATTTCTGGAATTATTCGTACCAGGTGTGTCTATTAAGGTTGTTTTTTTATCCAATGTAATGTTCGGAGAAAAAGGTCCAACTATATGAATATTTGCATTTTCTTCGGACAAATTCCATTGAAGAAGATGATTCGAATCTATTAAACTTTCAATTTCTAGAGAATCTCCAGCCTTATAACCTATAAAAAATGGAAGGGATTGTTGATTTGTAATTGAGATTACTTTTGCTGTACATGCTTCATTTTTTGTGGGTAGCAACTCCTTCCCTACTATACTATTAATAAACGTTGACTTACCTGCACTCACGGTAGCTAAAACTAAAATTTTCCTGTTTTCTTTTTTAATTTCCCATTCGTAATCTAATTTACTATTGGTAAAATATTGGAGTTCTTTAAGTGCTTTGTGAAAGTCGATTGGCTCCGTATTCCCGTTTTTCTCTAATTCTTTAACAAAAGCAACAATTTGATTAAACACTTTTTCCTTTATTTTTAAGTGACCTTTCATTTCATTAAATAAAGCCGATTTTATAACTATTTCTATATCCTTACTTAATAAGAGAGCATGTGTAAGAAAGAGATATTTGTAATTTCTCTTATATAGCTTCCATCCTATAAAAGAATAATAATTTTTGCGGATTGCTTTTAACATTTTCAGTAGTTCAGCTTTACTTTCAATTTTGTTATTACATATTGTTATGTAGTCTTCTTCTTTTATCCCCCAACGATTGCTATAGATTTTCATCATTGCAGGCAGATAGGGTTCATATTCCTCCTCTTGTTCAATGAGAGTTTTTAACAAAGTAAAATAATACAGCCTTGTAACATAGGCTTCCTTAAGTATTGGATGGTTATCACTAAATAACGTACACCTACTAAAATAAAATGAGTCAATTTTCACCCTATTGTCTGTCATACAGTTTCCTTCCTATCAGAAAAGATTAACTTAAAGTTTTTATTATATTACCATTTTACCCTTTTTTATACAATATTTGTTCCTTTATACATTTTTTTCATAAAACATCACTCCTGTTTCATACGTATTTTTTTGGCAAATTGACGCTGTTTTCTTCCAAAGTTGTTCAGGGTGGTAGCAATCTCCAAAAGCAACTATCCTTCGAAACAACTTTAAATTTTTTTTCAAATCCATGATCCTATTTCCACGAAAGCAATCTATAAGATAAGTGAAAGGGATTTTTGGAGAAGATTAGGAAGAAAGGGGGTTGTGAAGAGTAAATTATTGATTCCTGAGCATTCGATTTTAATTTTGCTGACGTTGGTTCAGAAGGTAGGGCTGTATGAGGCGATTTTTCTGCAACAGCTTCATTATTGGCTAACGAAAAGTGGGCATTGTCATGATCAGAGACGCTGGGTGTATAACTCGGTGAAAAGTTAGCACGAACAGCTTCCGTTTATTTCCTTCTCCTTCATTGTGAAATCGGGATGGATAAGTTAGCACAAGCCTTGATTGAAGCAGAAAAGTCACAGGTTACCGGTATGAAATCGTCCATTATATCATTCAGAAGCTTACGAATAATGTCTTTTATATCCAAGATTTATCGAAAGACAAAACACCGGTGAAATTACTGGAGTTTAAAGTACAAAAGGCGAATGTAGCACAATATGGGCAATTAACGGGAGGTCAGATGAAATGACAACAGAACTACTTTTAGATCATGTAACCAACCAACTAAGAATGCCTACCATCGCTAAACAATATCGCTCTTTGTCTAGGGAAGCATAAGATAAAATTCTTCGATACGAAGAATTTTTATTGGCATTAGAAGTTCAGACAAGAGAAGAGAATCAAAAGCAGAGAAGGCTCAAACAAGCTGCTTATCCGGTGTAAAAACATTGGATACCTATGATTTTACATTATTGCCAAGCTTAAATCGAAACCGATTTCTTACACTCGCACAAGGAGAGTTCGTAGAGAGGAAAGAAAATATTATATTTCTTGGAAACAGCGGGACAGGAAATACACATTTAGCCACTGGTCTAGGAATTGCCATGATTGAAAGTGGCTATATAACGAAGTTTATTACAGCTTCTGAGTTAGTAGAAGAATTAATCATAGCCAAGGAGGAACATAAACTAGGAGCGTTTGAAAAGCAGTGGCTCAAATATGATGTGATCATCGTAGATGAGCTGGGGTATGTTCCCTTTTCGAAAACTGGCGCTGAGCTATTATTTCCGTTCTTCTCAAGTCGTTATGAGCGCGCAAGCGTTATCATTACGACAAACCTTGAATTTGCCGAATGGACAAGCGTATTCGGTGATGAGAAGATGACGGCAGCATTACTCTTACTCACCGTTCTCACATTCTTTTATTAAACGGAGAATCTTATCGCTTCCGTTAAAGTATGAAGCAAAAAGAGAATGGAGAAGGATAGCACACCGCGCGCAAATATTTGTATTTCTCGCCCTCCTCGGGTAAGAAACACAAAGACCTACATACTCCCATTTATGGGAGTTCTCATTCTAAGATTGGCTCACTTTTGAAATGATCACCCTGGCTCAATTTATCATTGACAAATACACCTTTAAACTTCCAGTTCGATAAGACATAGCCATTCATCGCTCCTAACAATGCTGACAAAAACGTTGCCGAAATGACTAAATAGAGTGTGTTCAAAAAGTTAGGCGCAAACTTTTCAAATGCCACAGCATAGCTTGATAGATCAATGGTGACCACATCGTGTTAAGTACCACTTCATGCAGTGGATATAAGCTTGTGATAATAAACTCGAATTCGAAGGAACTACGTTCGGGAATTCTGATTTTAGTATTGTGGGGATCTTGTCAGGATTTTTCATTCGGTTGTTTTCTTAGGTAAATAAATTTGGGGAGGAGTTTTGGACTCCTCTCCTTGCATTTTTGATGTTTCAAGTATAGTGCAGGGTCATTTCTTTACTTGTAATTTGTTGGTGAGAATGGACAAGGGACCTGTCCCTCTGTCCACCCTAAACTCCCCTTATTCTAAAAAAGTACATCAAAGGATAAAGGAGTGCCTGCTTTTAAATCTTGTTTTGCTGTTAATCCCATAATTTTTTCAAAATATTTTGGCTCTAAACCATACCCTGGACGAATAACTTTAATGTTTTTTTTCGTGAATTTTTCTCCTGCTTTAATATCTTTTACCACATAAATAGACCTTCTTCCTTTTAAGGACTGTCTTTCTTTTTCTGTTGGTCCATATTTAATTGAACCTAATGCCTGCCATGCTCTATTTGTTTCTTCAACCAAATTTTTCATTTCTTGGGGTTCCATCGAAAATGCAGAATCTACTCCTCCATCTGCTCTTGAAAGTGTAAAATGTTTTTCAATTATAGTTGCTCCAAGAGCTACACTAGCAACTGCAACACCAATTCCCATAGTATGATCAGATAATCCTACTTGACAATTAAATAATTCTTTCATATGAGGAATAGTTAGTATATTTGTATTTTCTGGGCTAGCTGGATATGTACTAGTACATTTTAAAAGAATCAAGTCCTTACATCCTCCATCTTTTGCAGCTTGTACTGCTTCTGCTAACTCTTGTATATTTGCCATTCCAGTCGAAATAATCATTGGTTTTCCAGTTGATGCTACTTTTTTAATTAATGGTATATCTGTATTTTCAAAAGAAGCAATCTTATAAATTGGAACATTAAGATCCTCTAAAAAATCAACTGCAGTTTCATCAAATGGAGTACTAAACGGAATAATACCCAATTCCTTACATTTATCAAATATAGGTTTATGCCATTCCCATGGAGTATATGCTTCTTGATATAACTTATATAACGATTTTCCTTTCCAAAGATTATCTTGGTCCTTAATAACAAATTCCCCATAGTTTATATTTAATGTCATGGTATCAGCAGTATATGTTTGTAATTTTAATGCGTCAACACCACAAGCTGCAGCTGCTTCTACAATTTCCAAAGCTCGTTCAAGTGATTGGTTATGGTTTCCTGACATTTCTGCAACAATAAAAGGGCTATTTTGTGGGCCTATTTTTTTATTACCAATTTGTATCTCTTTCACTTAAAAACCCCTACCTTTATTTATTGTTAAAAAATCTTAATAAATTCTCACCAAATGGACCTTTACCCATAAAATTCTCAACTGAAATTCCCAGTAACTCTAAACTTCTATAAACATCTGAAAATGTGTATTCAGGGAAATCTGATCCTATCACAATTCTTTTCTCGAAAGTTTGAAAAAGAAATTTAATATCTAGTCCAATCGAACTAGAAGCAAACCTTGGTAACGTTAATGATAAATCTATAAGTACGTTTTCATATGAGCGTATTATCTCTGATGTTTGTAATAGTTCATAGTATCCACCATGAACTAAAACTATACGGGTATTTTGATTCCTTTCACATATCTCATGAATGACATCATACAATGGACGTTTTAAAGGTTTTGATGGTGGACGGTGTAGAGTACATATATAACATACTAAATTGTACTTCCCTGATATATCCAACAAAGTATTAATTTCTAAAGAATCTAATGATAAGTCACAGAATCGAGGGTGTAACTTGATGCCCATAAAACCTTGCTTTTTTAAGGAAGAAACTTTTATTTCCAACTGTTCTTTACTTTGACCCTTTGGATTTATAGATGCAATTGGAATAAATTTATCTGGATACTTTTTAAAAACTTCCAGCACTAAATCATTATCTTTTAAAGGTTCATTACCAACTAAAACTGCTTTATCTACATTAGCTTTTCTCATTTCATTTAATAAACGATTTAAACTTGCATCATAATCCTTAAAAATCCATTTACCACTTTTAGTAATGTGTGTTAGAGAATCAATAATCATAAAATAATTCTCCTATCTATATTAAATATATAAAAAATCAAAATAAATCTTCATTGTTGGATAAATTAATAAATTTTTTTAATTGTAGATCAGAAACCGCGTAAGAAATACGTACATAATCATTTATTCCATAATAAGCCCCTGGAACTGTAAATATACCGTATTTCTCCATGAGATGATTAGAAGCATGAACAGAATTGGAGTATTTATCTGTTATTCTGACTAACATATAAAAAGTTCCTTTTGGATTGTTAAAGCAATGCTTTTGTTTGATATTTTCTAGAATGGTTTTTTTTCGTTTTAAATATATATTTTTATGCTTTTCACTAATTTTATTATAAACAGACTTACTTAACATACTTAATGCCTTTTGTTCTAAACTTCCAGCACATGTTGCAATATGTTGATGAATTTTTAATATATTTGTTATTAATGAATGATGTGCTATTATATATCCTATTCTTAACCCTGTACAAGCCAAGGATTTTGAAACCCCATTTATTAAAATGACATTAGTGAAACTTTTATCCATAATATTAATTATTGATGTAAACTCATCAAATACAATTGTTGAATATATTTCATCAGATATTAAATAAATAGAGTGACGCTTACACAGATTATATAATTTGACTAATTGATCTTTTTTATATAAATTACCTGAAGGATTATTTGGATTGTTTATAATTAATGCTTTTGTTTTAGAATTAATTTTTTCATTTAAAATATCCCAATTAATTGAAAAATCATCATTACAATCAATAATTACTGGCTTTCCACCACATAACAAAACCATATCAATATAACTTAACCAATAAGGTTTGATAATAATAACCTCATCGCCTGGATTTAAAATAGACATTAATGATATATATATTGCATACTTAGCTCCAGGTGTAACGATAATATTATTAGTGTCATAACATCGTTCAATGTTGTGCCACTCAAGAATTCTCTTCCTTAATTCCTCTATGCCTTGTTTATTAGTGTAACCAGAATAACTTATCTGTACAGAATAATTAAGTGCATCTTTGATTTCCTGTTCTAATTCAAATTGTGGTTCGCCAATAGATAAATTTATTATTTCCCTACCTTCTTCATTCATTTTATTAGCCATTTCATTTAGTTTCATAGAAGATGAAGGTTTTAATTTATTAAGAATATTATTGTAATCCAAATCATCACTTCCTAACTATTAAGAACTTCAAACCTTATACTGTATTCTAAAAGATTCGCATTATTAAACACTTCCTCCCAATTATCACCATAACTTATGATATAGCCTAATCTTGAACCATCACTTGTTATAGGACCAATATTATCTCCAACATTTACAAAAAAACCATATTCAATATTTGTTAATTTATCTATTATCTTGTCCATCTGTACTATTTTTTTTAATTCTCCTTCATTAGCTGTAAAAAAACGTAAAATACAAGGGTTCTCTTGAACATTATTTATAGTTATTGACTTTCCAAAATATAAATCTATTACAGTTCCTACAATATCAATACCTGTTACCAAAGGTATTACTTTATCAAATACACCAAATCCACCACTTCTAGTAGTTGTTTCAATAATATAAACTTCCTCATACTTATAAGAATAAATAACTTCAGTATGAGTTATAGTATTATTAAAGTTACAGGCTTTTAGAAATTGATTCACTGTTTTTTCAATTCTACTTTTTAATTCTTTTACAAGAGGAGAGTTGTAAAATAATTCAATAGACACAGTAAAATTATTAAGAGGTTTTTTCTTTTCAGAAATAGCTAAAGTTCTTATATCTTCGTTTATTATTAAAGATTCTACCGTAAACTCTATACCTTCTATAAATTCTTCGACTATGATTTTATTTTCAAAAGAGGAATATTTACTGGCAACCTTAATAGCTTTTTTTAACGAATTTTTTTCTTTAACAATACTTACTCCTCGGCTTCCTGCACTATCAATAGGCTTGACTATACATGGAAAAGATAACTTATTATTTAAAATCATATCTTCAATATTTTCTGCATTGTTTTTAGAACAAAAAGAGAAATATTTAGGAGTTGGCAAACATTCTTTTTCTAATATCTTCCTTTGTTCTAATTTTGATGTAGCTATTTTTACATTATTTAAAGTTAGTCCATTTAGACCCAACGTTTCATTGATAACTGCAACTGTTTTTAAAGCATACTCTGATGAAAAACTTATACATCCAAATAAGTTAAAATTTTTTTGCTCAATTAACTGAATAATTTTATGATAGTCTTTTATATCAATATTATAAAATTCATTACAATATTTTTTACCTTCACAGTTTTCATCCCCATCAATACCAATAACATAAAACCCTTTTTCTTTTAACTTTAGAAGACCACTTATTTGAAATCGACCTGCACCAATTACAAGAACCTGTTTCATCTTAGAAGCTCCTTGAAAAAATAATTTGTTTAATTCTATTCTTTCCTTTTCCATCTACAAAATTTGAATAACTATTATAAATGCTTTTTCTGAATTGAATATCCTTATACTTATTAATTAACCATTCTAAATCTCTCAATTTAAATAAATGAACGTTTTGATTAATATAGTTAATAAATTTTTCTTCCATATTATTTTGAGGAATTGCAATAACAGGATTCCCCAAATAAATTGCTTCAAGTAAAGTAGTTCCTCCTCCACAAATAATAATGTCACTTTGTGACATTAATTTACCGATTTCTGGAGTATGATCTATAATTTCTACTTGTTTTGAATACAATTCTATAATTTTTTTATTTTTTTTATTTAAACGACCAATAATAACTTTTACTCTAAATTTATTAAGATTTATATTTTTTAATACTTTTAGAGTATTATCATTAGGATCTTCTCCTCCAAAAGTAATTAGAATATCAGGTTTCGATTTAAATATTGTTTTAGGATTTTTTTTGTTAGCCATTATTTCGTCCTTTAATATAAAAAAATTTATACCTTCATAAATTTTTCCATTAAATAAGCTCTTATCTTTATTACTTTGTTCAAATAAATTAATAATAATATCAATATTATTATTTGAATAATTGAAATAGTCTAATACAATTAATTTTCTTGATAAAGATTTAAGTTGTTTTAATAAATATTCGTTTGGTTTTATCGAATCATATAATATTACATCATATCTTTCTTCTGTCTCTAATTTAGAAAGAAATATATTTTCTCCTAATTCTAATATCAATTTTTCTGCTAGCTGTATTTTATTACACGTAAATAAAACATCATCGATTGAAGAAAAATTCAATAAAAATTTATATAAATAATACATTCTATATACATTACCTGTTCCATAATTTTCATGAATTTCTGGATATAAAAGAATTTTCATAGTAATAGAATAAAGTTCTCCTCCAAATTTATTTTACTCATCTAAATATTTTTTTAGACAAACTGTTTCATATGTACTCATCTTTTTTCTGTCAATACAATCAAACCAAATATCTTCTTGTTCTTCAATAAACTCTAATTTTTTATAGAATTGTTCATTATGTTGGTCTTTAGGAATTATTACAACACCTGTGTCGTCACAAACTGCAATGGCACCATCGTACATCTCTCTTCTTTTATTAATAAACTCCTCACTAAGCGTATGCGGTAACTTTTTATTAAAACAACCAACAGGATTAAAACCGCTACACCAAATAGGCCAATTTTCTTTAATAAGGTTTTGTGCGTCTCTAAGTTTTCCTGTTACTATAATTGCAGAAGCTTGTTTATATAATAAAACGTATTTGGCTACTAGTTCACCAAAAATAGCTCGATCATTACAATCGAAAACTTCAACAAAAACAATGTCTCCTTCTTTAACTCTTTGTATTTGTTCATGTACATCCCAATTACTCTCTCCATATGCATAAGCCCAAAATACATTACCAACACAAAAGTGACCTCTATTAATAGCCTGAACTTCTGTAATGGCACCAGTTTTATCAAGACAATCTGCAACTTCAGTACTTGATACCTTATTTCTTTTTATATAATCTATAATTTTTTTTTTCATACTTTACTCCCTTCCTTTTTATTCGTATTGTCAAAAATTTTTATATAAAAAATCATCGATTATCGTTGATTATCAAGGCTTTATAAACCAAAAACTTCCCCCTAAATTGGACTTATGTCAAACCTTTACACCGCATCAAATGTTAACTAATTATGTTCTTTTGCTTAATATGTTTATTAATATGAATTAATTCTGTTTTTTTCCTAAATAAAGACAATATATCATTTATAGTAAAATTTTTATTTTGGGGATAAAGTTCTGTAATTATATTTTCAATCAACTCAAAGTCCTCAGTAGTATCAACTGTCAATCTATATTTATTTAAATCTTTACTTCCAACTATTTTTCCTAATGAGTACCTTTCAGGATTTAAATAGATATACGGGGTAACGTGTTCGCGCTCATACTCCTTTCTTGCTTTTTTATTTACTTCTTCGATTATTGTTGTAGAAAACACTTCCGTATCCATGCCACGTGGATATTCAGAATTTGAGACATAATCATATTTAGGGAGATTATCTAGATAATACAATACTACTTTATCAATTATATATGGATCAATAATCGGACAGTCTGATGTTAAACGAACAATTACATCTACATTAAATTGTGTTGCAGACTCATAATATCTTGAAAGAACATCCTCCTCTGAACCTCTATAGTACGGAACTGAAAGATGTTCACAAAGCTCGACGATTGGGTTGTCACTTTCTTTTGTAGTTGTCGCTATGATAATCTCATCAATTGTTTTAGCTCTTTTTACTCGTTCTATTTGATATTCTAATAACGTTTTATTAAGAACTTTTTTTAATACCTTACCAGGGAGTCTGGTTGAACCCATACGTGCTTGAATAATAGCTGCAACTTTCACTCAATTCACCTTCTTACTTTTTATAGTAATTTATCGTTCTTTTTACAGCTTGAATGACATCTTGAACGTCCTCTTCACTCATCGCAGGGAATAAAGGCAATGTGATTATTTCTTCATACAATCTTTCAGCATTTGGACAAATACCTTTTTTATAGCCTAATTGTCTGTAATATGGTTGGAAATGAACAGGAATATAATGCACATTAACTCCTATATTTTGTTGTTGCAACGCTTCAAAAATTTCTTTTCGTGAACCTGTTAATTTATCTAAATTTAATCGAATAATGTATAAATGCCAACTTGATTCACCATCATGATGTTGGTGAGGTGTAATAATTTCTTCCATTTCTTCAAATGCTTCATTATATATTTGCACATATTCACGACGAAGCTGAACAAATTTTTCTAATTTCTTTAATTGACTTATTCCTAAAGCGGCTTGAATATCCGTCATGCGGTAATTGTATCCAAGAAATTGCATTTCATAATACCAAGGACCGTGGTATTCCATTAGCTGATCCTTTTCCCGTGTAATTCCATGCGAGCGAAATTGTAAAAGCTTTTCATAGAATTCTTTATTATTGGTTGTAATTATTCCACCCTCACCTGAAGTAATATGTTTTACTGGATGAAAGCTAAACATCGTCATATCACTAATGGAGCCAATTTTTCTCCCTTTATAGCTAGCTCCTAATGCATGTGCCGCATCTTCAATCACAACTAAATTATGTTTTTGGGCAATTGCTATAATACGTTCTAAATGAACAGGTTGGCCGGTAAAATCGACTGGAATAATAGCTTTCGTTTTATTGGTTATCTTTCGTTCAATTTCATCAGGGTCAATATTGTAAGTTTTTTCATCAATATCGGCAAAAACAGGTACTCCACCTTGATAAACAACACAATTGGCGCTAGCTGCAAAGGTCATTGGAGTTGTGATAACCTCATCTCCTTCTCCAATACCAGCTGCATAACAAGCTCCATGTAGTGCTGCAGTACCATTCGAAAAGGCAACGGCATATTTAGCACCTACATACTTAGCAATTTCTCTTTCAAATTTAGATATATATGGTCCTGTTGTTAAATAATCACCTTTTAAAACATCAACCACAGCATTAATATCATCATCATCAATCCACTGTCTTCCATATGGTAAGTAAGATTCTCGAATAGGTTTAAAGATTATTTGTTTTTCCATTTTAATCATCTCCTAAGGGTGAGAAGAAATAAATTTACATTTCTTCTACTAATGCTCTTAACTCGTCAACAGTTAACCAATCAGTATTCGTATCACTCGTATATTTAAAACCATCTGGTAACGGTTTTCCTTCTTTCATATCTGCTTCAGGCCACCAAGGAAATTCAGGCTGAATAATATAATATGTATCAAATTCCAATGTACGGCGAGCATCATCCTCTGTAATCATCGCTTCATGAAGTTTTTCTCCTGGACGAATTCCAACAATTTCAATTTCACATTCCGGAGCTATGGCTTCTGCTAAATCTACTACCCTCATACTAGGAATCTTGGGTACAAAAATTTCCCCTCCGCTCATACGTTCTAAGTTATCTAATACAAATTGAACACCTTGATCAAGGGTAATCCAGAAGCGAGTCATTCTTTCATCAGTAATAGGTAATTTTCCAGTATGACGAATTTTCTTAAAGAATGGCACAACACTGCCTCGGCTACCAACAACATTTCCATAGCGAACTACTGAAAATCTAGTGTCTTTTTCACCTACATAGGAGTTTGCAGCTACAAACAATTTATCGGATGCTAACTTTGTCGCACCATAAAGATTGACAGGGGCTGCAGCTTTATCAGTACTTAAGGCAATTACTCGCTTAACTCCCCGATCAATCGCTGCTTCAACAATATTTTGAGCACCATAAATATTAGTCTTTATTGCTTCGAATGGATTATATTCACAAGCTCCTACGTGCTTTAAAGCCGCAGCATGAACAACTACATCAACACCATCAAATGCGCGATAAAGTCGATCTTTATCTCGAACATCTCCTAAAAAGAAACGAATACGAGGGTCTGTATATTCTTGAGCCATTTCATATTGTTTTAATTCATCACGACTAAAAACAATAACTTTTTTTACATCATATTCTAAAACCTTTTTTATAAATTTTTTTCCAAATGAACCTGTTCCACCTGTTACTAATACTGTTTTTCCTGCTAAGTTAAACATAAATCCATTCCTTCCTTCAAAAATTTATTAGTAAACATTATTTGAAATTAAACAAAACTTTTTATAGTTTTCAATATCATTTTAATATAATGTATAAAACTCGTTAATGTTAAAGTAAATTCCATTTCATCCTTTTCTAATGCTGTATAAGTCCTTAAAATAGCCTTTTGGGACAGTTTTGCACAAATTAAAATTTCTACTGGAACCCCATTATTATCTAAAGTGAAGTTAAAGATCCAAGAATATCTTTTTAATGTAAATACAGAAAGACAAGAATACCCGCAAGTTTCGTAATATTGGCTTTTCTTAAATGATGACCAACATTTAACTCTCAAAATCCTTGTTTAATTTCTTTTGGTAATTGCACAAAGTAGCCTTTATTCGTTATCATATGGGACACCTTTCTTTTTTGGGATTTGGTTTAGTCACCAATAGTTTACCAAAAGAACAGGCGTCTTTCTTTATCTTTTCAAAAATATCAAATCATCTTTTTAGACGTGTAAAACCTATTAACATCAAGTATTTTCTTATCACCTTCCATAACCTCTACATTTCTTTTAAACTTATATTCGATTTTAAATTCCTTTTTAATTCTCTTTACTAGGTATTCAAAGCCTTGGGCATAATAGATGTTGTTACTTTATGGACAAGGAACCTGTCCCTCTGTCAAGATACTGACCTCCCCCTATGATGGAAACACTCGATGCAGAATGATGAGGAGTGCGAAAAGGACGTGCTTTCGGATGTTCTATTGCTACTCCACTTAAATGATAAAGACTTATAACTTCTAACTGCTCTTCATTCGTTAAATCAGGCAAAATAGAGGCAAAACTTTCAGCTAGCAAACTTTTTCCACACCCAGGTGGACCTGACATGAAAAAGTGGTGTCCACCGGCAGCTGCAATCTCTAGTGCCCGTTTAGCATAGCCGTGTCCAATAATCTGTTCAAACGTAACAGAATGCGTTTTGGGTAATTCCTCTTTTTTGGGTAATGTGTGATGAAAGGAGAGAAGTAACTGACCTGATCCTGATAGATGATGAATGACATCTTGAATAGTAGATACATAGACTAACTCTAAATCGTTGACATGAATCTGGGGGAGTGATGTATCAAAGGGTAAGTATAATCTCGTTAATCCAATCTTTTTGGCGGCAAGTATAGCGGGTAGCATTCCTTCGACAGGCTCCAGTAAAATCAGGAAGTACCTAAAAAGAAAGACGTCAAGATTATGGTAAGATGAATTTCCTAAACTCCAGAAGAAGTATAGGAATCAGTACTTATGGGCAAGAAGATATTTCTGTGCAACAGTTGGAACTGTAAAAGAAAAAATCATTCAAAATTACATCGCAAATCCATTTAGTCATAAAAAAATATTAAGATGCTCCAGGTCTCATATAACGACTTGAGCCGGCAACATTTATGTCTAGATCCACCTACTTTAGCAGGTGGATCGTTTAAGCATGTATTGACACTAAATTACGATTAGTCATAAATTTGGCTTCATTATATTTACTTATTGTAACCCTCAATTAATGGGTGGACGGGGAACCTGTCCCTCTGTCCAGGGGCCTGTCCCTCACCACTTTACAACATTAACGTGGCGGGGGACTGACCTATAAAAAAACTCTCTTCCCATGCTAAAATAACATAAAAACGTTTTCAAAAAGGTGATATGATGAATCTTCCATTCAATAAGTGGCTTAATATTCTTTTATTTGTTTTGTTTTTATTTAGTTTCGTTTTTTGCTTTAGTGCCATATGTTCAAATACAGAACAGAATGGTCTCATATCTACTTTATTTCATAGTAATCAACATACCAATCCGCAAACTTTTGAAGGCCTTCTTCAATTGATGTTTTCGGTTTGAAATCTACAGCTTTTTGTAAAAGATCCGTAGATGCATATGTTGCTGGTACATCTCCTGGTTTCATTGGTTCAAATATTTTTTTAAATTCTACTGTTCTTCCTAGGGCGTTACTAAAAGCTTTCTCCAATGTTTCAATAAAGACCATTAATTTTTCAGGGTTGTTGTTTCCAATGTTATATACTTTATGTGGTACAGGTTCAGCTGGTGGTTTGCTAATAAGCCTTTCTATTCCCTCTACAATATCATCAATATATGTGAAGTCACGATATAAATCATTGTCAAAGTCACCATTGTTAAAGATTTTAATTGGTTCACCTGCAAAATGTTTGTTAGCAAAACTAAAATAGGCCATGTCTGGTCGACCCATTGGGCCATAGACTGTAAAAAAGCGAAGTCCTGTAGCTGGAATTTTATATAAATGACTATAGGTATATGCCATCAGTTCATTTGATTTTTTAGTTGATGCATAAAGAGATACTGGATGATCAACAAAATCCGTTTCCTCAAATGGAACCTTTTTATTTGCTCCGTAAACAGAACTAGAAGATGCATATACTAAATGATCAACTGGGTTGTGTCTACATGCTTCAAGTATATTGTAAAATCCTATTATATTACTTTGAATATATACATCAGGATTTTCGATTGAATATCTTACTCCTGCTTGAGCAGCAAGGTTAACAACTACATTTGGTTTATATTCAACAAAGATATTTGAGATTTTCTCCTTTTCAGCAATGTCTGCTTTAATAAAGGTAAATTTTTCATATGGCTTCAGTTGATCCAAACGAGCATATTTAAGATTGACATCATAGTAATTATTTACGTTATCAATTCCAATTACTGTACAGCCTTGCTCCAAAAGTTTTCGGGACAAAAAATATCCAATAAAACCAGCAGCACCTGTAATTAAATATGTTTTACTAGTATCAAGAGTTTTGTAACTCAAAATGCTTCAACTCCCTTCCACCTTTACGAGCAGTGAATTCTCTTCCAATAGAATGATATTCTACACCTGCTTTTCTCATCTCCTTAACAGAATATATATTTCTTCCATCATACACTAAAGGAGTTCTCATTAATTTTTTATATTTTTCAGGTGTGACTGCCTTAATTTCTCCCCACTCAGTAAAGATGAAACAAACATTCGCGCCATCTAATGCATCCTCTATATTTTCAGCATAAGTTATACTACCTTTTCCAATTTCACCTTCAGTATACAATTTAGCAAAGTTCTTTATACCAACAGGGTCATAAGCATAAATATTCGCACCTTTGTCTAATAATAGAGGTATATTATCAAGTGAAGGGGCTTCACGTAAATCGTCTGTTCCTGGTTTAAATGTTAAACCAAGTACAGCTACCTTTAAGCCATTAAACGTAATAAGTCTTTGGCTTGCTTTATTAAATAGTTTTGTTTTTTGATCTTTGTTAACTTCAATTGCTGCCTTAACAGTTCTTAACTCATAACCATGCTGTCTAGCTAAATACTCTAATGCTTTTGTGTCTTTTGGAAAGCATGAGCCACCAAAACCAATTCCAGCATTTAAAAATTTACTCCCAATACGTTCATCATAGCTCATTCCTTTAGCAACATCCTGGATATCGGCGCCAACTAATTCACAAAGATTAGCAATATCATTCATATAAGAAATTTTAAGTGCAAGAAAATCATTTGAAGCATACTTAATCATTTCTGCAGATCTTCGACTTACAGAAACAATAGGTAGATGAAACGGTTCATAAATTTTCATAAGCATTTCTTCTGCCCATTTACTTTCAGTACCAATAATAATTCTTGAAGCATGTAATGTATCACGAACTGCAGAACCTTGTGCCAAAAACTCAGGATTCGAAGCAACTTCTACCTTTACATCATGAACTAAGAAATCCTTAATAAACTGTTCTACTTTGTCATTTGTTCCCACGGGAACTGTTGATTTCACAACCACAAGACAATCTTTTTCAACAGATTCTGCAATCTGTCTTGCAACAGTAGCAATATATGACAAATCCGCAGAACCATCTGGCTGCTCTGGAGTACCAACACCAATAAAAATAGCATCAGCATCCTTATATGCTGTTTGGTAATCAGTCGTATACTCTAGTCTTCCAGCAGCATAATTTTTCTGCATTAACTCTTCTAAACCAGCTTCATATATTGGAGAAACCCCAGACTTCATTAACTCTACTTTTCTCTCATCAATATCAACACAAGTCACTTGATGACCAACTTCAGCAAAACAAACGCCGGCCACTAAGCCGACGTAACCAGTTCCTGCAACTGCTATTTTGTACATATAGATACACCCTTCTTTCAATGTGGGATAATAAAAGGTTAATTATAAAAAGACATTTAGTTTTTACAATAATAAGTAGTTTAAAAATTATCTATTAGAAACTCTCTTAATGCATATCTCCATTGTCTCATACTATCAAAACCATTTAATTTTAATGCCATATGTTCAAATACAGAATAGGATGGTCTCGGTGCTGATCTAGGGAAATCTTTCGTTGTACATGGATTTACTTTTACATTTAAACCAGCTTCTTCAAAAATAGCTTTTGCAAATTCATACCAAGAACAATGTCCGGAATTAGATACATGATAAATACCATACTTTTCTGTTTGAATTAAGTCAAAAATACATTTTGCCAAATCTACTGTATAAGTTGGACAACCAACTTGGTCATCTACTACTTTTAATTCATTTCGTTCCTTAGCTAAATTTAGCATTGTTTTAACAAAATTATTTCCATGTTTGCCATATACCCAAGAAGTTCTAACAATGAAAAACTTAGAGTGTAAGTCACGAACAAATTGCTCTCCTGCTAATTTACTCTTTCCATAAACCCCAAGTGGATTCGTTGTGTCAAACTCACTATATGGTTTGTTTGCTGTTCCGTCAAAAACATAATCCGTACTTACGTATACTAACTTGGCACCTAAAGCTTCTGCTACAACTGCAACATTTCTTGTCCCATAAGCATTAATTAAAAAGGCTTGATCAGGTTCTGATTCTGCTAAATCAACTTTCGTATGAGCCGCAGCATGAATAACTACGTCTGGACGTATATCATTAAATACTTTTCTTACTTGACCAATATCAGTTATATCAAGTTCATTTCTTCCATATCCATATACTTGATAGCCAATTTCACTAAATAATTCCACTACATCTGTTCCTAGCTGTCCTTTTGCTCCTGTTACAATTACTCTCATTATCTTTCACCATACTGTTTTTGATAGTAATTCATATATTCACCAGATTTAATGTTTTTCCACCAATCTTGATTGTCAATGTACCATTGGATTGTCTCTTCAATACCCGTTTCAAAAGTATATTTTGGTTTCCACCCTAACTCAGTCATAATTTTGGTTGGGTCAATCGCATATCGTCTGTCATGCCCAGGTCGATCCGCTACATATTTAATTAAATCCTTTGATACACCTAGCTTTTCAACAATTAGATGAACAATTTCATTATTTGTACGTTCATTATGTCCACCTATATTATAAACTTCACCAGGCTTCCCTTCATGAATAACTAAATCAATCGCAGCACAGTGATCTGTTACATGCAGCCAGTCTCGAACATTTTTCCCATCTCCGTATATCGGAAGTTCTTTACCTTCTAATGCGTTTGTTACCATTAATGGTATCAGTTTTTCAGGAAAATGGTATGGACCATAGTTGTTAGAACATCTTGTAATATTCACATTTAAACCAAAAGTTTCATGATATGATCTGACAAGTAAGTCTCCACCTGCTTTACTTGCTGAATATGGACTATTTGGGGCCAATGGTGTTTTTTCTGTAAAATAACCTGCCTCTCCAAGAGTTCCATAAACTTCATCTGTTGATATTTGAACGTATTTCTTCAAATTGTTTTCTTTTGCTACATCTAATAATGCCTGTGTACCTAATACATTGGTTCTGACAAATATATCAGGATCACTAATACTTCTATCTACATGAGATTCCGCAGCAAAATTTACAATAACATCAATTTGATAAGTTTTCACAAGGTAGTCTACGAGCTCTCGATTATTAATATCACCTTTTACAAAGGTATAGTTTGTATTTTGTTCTACATCTTTTAGGTTTTCTAGATTCCCTGCATATGTTAATAAATCATAGTTAACTACTTTATAGGTTGGATATTTCTCTAGAATATAACGAACAAAATTACTTCCAATAAAACCTGCTCCACCTGTTACTAAAAGATTCATATTTTATCTCTCCCAAACAAAGTTATTTTCAGCGTCTACTAATAAAGGATGATTTGTATCTTTTTCAGAAAGTATTGGATTTGAAGTAGGCCAATCAATCCCTAATGCAGGGTCGTTCCAAAGAATTCCACGATCATGATCTGGAGAATAGTATTCATCTACTTTATATTGTACCTCTGTATTTTCTACTAAGGTACAAAATCCGTGTGCAAAACCTTTTGGTACAAGAAGCTGTCGTTTGTTTTCTGCACTTAATATAAAACCTTGCCATTTTCCAAATGTCGGGGATCCTTTTCGAATATCAACAACTACGTCATAAATAGCTCCACGAGTAACACGGACTAATTTTGTTTGTGCTTTCGGATTTAATTGATAATGAAGCCCTCTGATAGTTCCAGCTTGTTGTGATAAGGAATGATTATCTTGAATAAAATCAAAATATAGACCATTTTCTATAAATAACTTTTTATTATAACTTTCCATAAAAAAACCACGATTGTCGCCAAATACTTTAGGTTCTATTAGAAATACATCGGGCAAAGAAGTTTCCATTACTTTCAAACCTACCACCTCTATAAATATATAAGTCTTTTTTTCTGATTTGCTATATCTAATAAGTATTTTCCATAACCATTTTTCTTTAAAGGATCCGCTAATTTTAATAGTTGTTCTCTATCAATATATCCTTTCATATAAGCAATTTCTTCTATACATGCAACTTTTAAGCTTTGTCTTTTTTCTATTGTTTCAATAAATTGAGAGGCCTCAAGTAATGATTCATGAGTCCCAGAGTCTAACCAAGAAAATCCTCGACCTAAGATCTCTACATGAAGTTCTCCTAACTCCAAATATTTTTTATTAACATCTGTGATTTCTAACTCACCACGAGCTGAAGGCTTAATACTTTTAGCAATTTCAACGACTCGATTATCATAAAAATATAAACCTGTAACTGCATAATTCGATTTTGGATTTTCTGGTTTTTCTTCTATTGAAATAGCCTTTCCACTCTCATCAAATTCGACTACACCAAACCGTTCAGGATCATGAACATAATAACCAAATACAGTCGCACCCGTTTTTCTTTCAACTGCATTTTGAAGAAGTTTTGTAAAACCATGGCCATAAAATAAATTATCACCTAAAATAAGTGCCACATTGTCATCACCAATAAATTCTTCACCAATGATAAAGGCTTGGGCAAGACCATCGGGTGAAGGCTGTACGGCATATTCAATAGAAATTCCTAAGTCAGAACCGTCACCAAGTAATTGTTTAAATCTAGGTGTATCATTGGGTGTAGAAATGATTAATATATCACGGATTCCTGCAAGCATAAGAACGGATAAAGGATAATAAATCATTGGTTTGTCATAAACAGGAAGTAACTGTTTAGAAACTGATCTAGTTAGTGGATATAGACGTGTACCACTTCCACCTGCTAAGATAATTCCTTTCATAAATTATTTTCACCTCTAACATTATTTCTTAAATTACTTTTTAACAATAAACCATGGGTTTAAAAGATTTTCTTTATTATAGACTAGAGGGAATATTGAATCTTTATTTTTTTCAATCTTATATACTTTACCCCCAGCTTGTTCTACAATGGCTTGCCCAGCTGCTGTATCCCATTCCATTGTTGGTGCAAATCGAGGGTATACATCTGCTGTACCTTCTGCTACTAAACATAATTTTAATGAACTACCTATGGAAGTTATTTCGACTTCACCAACTTCTTCTTTAAGACTTTCAATATATTCTTCTGTTTCTTTTGACATATGAGATCGACTTGCAATAACCGTTGTATGTTCACGTTTTTGTTCGATTGGTAGCTTCGTTGAATGGGTTGTTAATTCAGTTTCTTCACTAAGTTCTTTTATTATACTTTTACTATTTTCTAATTTAAACGAACCTAAGCCTTCTTTCGCAAAGTATACAATGTCTAACACTGGTGCATAGATAACTCCTAAAATTGGACTTCCTTTATATACGAGTGCGATGTTTACCGTAAACTCTCCATTTCGTTTAATAAACTCTTTCGTACCATCAAGTGGATCGACTAACCATAAATATTCCCAACTTTTGCGCTCTTCATATGGTAGATGTTTACCTTCTTCACTTAAAATAGGGATTTGCGGATACAATGAATTTAATTCTTTTACAATTGTATCATGAGATTTTCGATCAGCTAATGTTAGGGGAGATTCATCAGATTTTTCTTCAATTTCAAATTGGTCGGAGTGATATACTTCTAATATATTTTCTCCAGCTTTAATTGCTGTTTTCACTATATCCATAATATTTATCTTTTCTAGCACTTTAATTCCACCCTTCACTAAATAAAAAGTCACTATAGAAAACAATCTATAGTGACTTCCCTATTATTCTGAAATATATCCTTTTTCAATTAAGTATTGAATGACTTGTTTTACTGATTCCTCAAGTGGTTGTTTATCTGTTTCTATAGTAAGTTCTGGATTTTCTGGTACTTCATATGGAGCGTCAATTCCAGTAAACCCTTTGATTTCTCCTGCTCTCGCCTTTTTGTATAAGCCTTTTGGATCGCGTTTTTCACATTCTTCTAAACTACATTTCACATAAACTTCAATAAATTCTCCTTCACCAAGTAGTTCACGAACCATTTGGCGATCTTCACGATAAGGAGATATAAAAGCTGTAAGTGTAATAATACCTGCATCCACAAATAGTTTAGATACTTCTCCAATTCGACGAATATTTTCTTTTCGATCTTCAGGGCTAAAGCCAAGATTATTATTTAAACCGTGGCGAATGTTGTCTCCGTCTAAAATATACGTGTGTATACCACGATCATGTAATTCTTTCTCGACAGCTACAGATACCGTTGATTTCCCTGCACCAGATAAACCAGTAAACCATAATACCGCACTTTTATGCTTTGTTAATTTTTGACGATCTTCTTTTGTTACTTTACTTTCATGCCATGTAATATTGGTTGCTTTCATTTTTCTACTCCCTTTCTTATGTGATCCATACTAAGTTGACGATCAATACTGTAATTGTCATGACAATGATACTTAATGGTAATCCTATTTTTATGTAATCTGTAAATTTATATCCACCTGGACCATAGACAATAAGATTTGTTTGATATCCAATTGGAGTTGCAAAGCTTGCAGATGAAGCGATGGCAATTAATACAGCAATAGCCATTGGATCTAGATTCATTTGGCTAGATATTTCCATCCCAATCGGAAACATCATCGCTGCAGCAGCGGTGTTTGTAATAACTTCTGTAAAAATATTTGTAAGAATATAGATCATCATTAATACAGCAACTATTCCTAATGGTTCACTAATTGTTAAAAGTCCATTTGCAATCCATTCAGCTGCCCCTGTTTTCAACAGAGCTGTACCAACACCGAGTGCACTAGCAATCAATAGTAAAATGTTAAATTGAACAGACTGCTTTGCTTCTTCTGGTGTTAAGACTCGAGCTAACAAAAGAATTACGACAGCTAAACTCATCGCTTTAAACATACTAAGTACATTAAATGTGACAAGAAGTATCATCGCTAATAGTGTCAAAATAGAGAACCAACCTTTACGTTGGTCTTCTAAGCATGGTGGTGTAACTAGTGATGTTACCACATAAAAATCGTTCGATTGTCTGATCCGATATTGAAAGTCATGTCCACAAATCAGTAATAATGTGTCACCAGGTTTTAAGATTATATCACCAATTTTACTTTTAATCCGTTCACCATGTCTGTGAACGGCAATAACACCTGCATCAAACTTACTACGAAATCCAGTATCTCTTATTTTTTTATTCGTTAAACTAGATTGATGAGATACAACTGCTTCTACTAATTGGGTATGTCCATTTTTCAGTGTATCGAGTGTTAAGTCTGTTCCAGCCGCCACTCTTAAACCTTTCATTTGCTGCAGTTCAGCAATAGTTGTAATGAGACCTGTAAAAATTAAACGATCTCCTGCTTTTATTATAGTTGTAGACTTTACAGGAGAAATTTTTTCTTTCCCACGAATGATTTCTATTAAGTATAAACCTTTTAAGTGTCTGAGTCCGGCTTGTTCAATCGTTTGATTTGTGTATGGAAAATCTTCTTCTACTAATACTTCCGATAAGTATTCTCTACTTTGTTCATTGACCATCTCTGTCATAACTTTATGACTTGGAAGTAGTCGAAACCCGATAGTCAAGATATAAAAAATTCCAATTATCGTTATAGGTACACCAACAATGGCTAATTGAAACATGGAAAATCCGTCTAAACCTAAGTCGAGCATTAAACCATGGACAACTAAATTGGTTGAAGTACCCATTAAGGTAATCGTTCCACCTAGTATCGTGGCATAGGATAATGGTATTAAAAATTTTGATGGTGAAATACCATGTTCTGCACACCACTTACGAATAATAGGTGTAAAGGCTACAACAATTGGTGTATTGTTTAAAAAAGCAGACAAACCAGAAATGGGTGCTAAAACTTTCAGTAATGTTTGATTGGGTGTTTTACTTTTCGTTAAAAGTTTTCGAGTTAGTTGATCGACTAATCCACTTTTTTCAATTGTCCCTGCCACAATGAATAATAAAGCAATGGTTAACATCCCTTGATTTGAAAACCCTTTAAGGGCTTCTTCTGGTGTTAAAATTCCAGTTAATAAGAATATGGTTAAGGTTCCAAATACAATTAAATCAGGCCGGGCTAATTCTAAAATTAACCCGGCCATCATTAAGACAACGATGAATAAAACAAATCCTATCTCGAAGGACACTGTTCATCACATTCCTTAATTATTTTCGCGCATCCCCCGAATAAGTACTTCTGCAACCTCTGGTCGAGAAAACTCTTTCGGTGGTTTTTGACCATTACGCAGCATTTCACGTACCTTCGTACCACTTAAATGGACATGATACGCTTTATCATGTGGACATGTTTTAGCTGTTCCCATGTTTTCACATTTTGTACAATAGAAGGCATGTTCAAATTTTAAGATCGTAATTCCAATTTCCTCTTGAGTGAAGTTGTTGAAAATCTCTTGTGCATCATAAGTACCGTAATAATCGCCAACACCTGCATGGTCACGACCAACAATAAAGTGTGTACAACCGTAGTTTTTACGAACAATCGCATGTAAAATCGCTTCTCTTGGACCTGCATAGCGCATAGCAGCAGGATAAATGACAAGACGTACACGATCTTGCGGATAATAGTGTTTTAAAATGACCTCATAGCTTTCCATACGGATTTCAGCAGAGATATCATCAGACTTTGTTTCCCCTACAAGAGGGTTTAATAATAATCCATCAACGATTTCGAGTGCAGATTTTTGAATGTACTCATGTGCACGATGAACAGGGTTACGAGTTTGGAACCCAACAACCGTTTTCCATCCAAGATCTGCAAACATTTGGCGTGTTTCAGCTGGGTCTTTGTAATACTCTTTAAAATGACCGTGATCTGGACGATTTAATAGAGTAATAGGACCTGCTAAATAAACTTCACCTTTCTCATATACTTTCTTCACACCAGGATGGGCTTCATCTGTTGTACCATATACCATTTTTGCTTCATGTTCTTTATCATAAGTGTATTTTTCTTCCAATTGAAGAGTTCCATAAATAACTTCATCTTCACCTTTAAGTGCAACTTCTTGACCAATTTCCAATTGATCTGCTTCTTCTTTTGTAACTGGTAATGTAATTGGAATACTCCAAACCGTTCCATCAGCTAAACGCATTTCATTTACTACTCGTTCATAATCTACTTTTCCCATGAAGCCTGTAAGAGGGCTGAAGCCGCCGATTCCGATTAGTTCGAGGTCTGAGATACTCCATGGAGAGATTGTTAATGAAGGAATATTTTTAGCCTGAGAAAGTTTTGTTTCACGTTCATATCCTTTTAATTCACGATTAATAAGTGTTCCACCGTGAGGGGGTATTGTTTTTGTTTTTTCAACAGTAGCTGTATACATATTTTCCCTCCTAAAATTTTTATGTTAGACAACAGCATACACTTTGATTTTAAATTGTCGGCTTACTAAAATATAGCCTAAAATATTTACAAAACCAACTGCTATCATGCTTGCAAATGCGGCACCATTTACTCCATATATTGGAATTAACAAATAATTTAGTACTACATTAATTATACATGCTGCTAAATTACCATACATTTGTAATTTGGGTTTACCTGTCATTGCCAACATAAGCCATACGCTTCCAACTGCTGCATTAATAAACTGTCCAGTTCCACGTAAGATTAAAACTATTTGCCCATCTATAAAAGCAGATCCAAATATTAAAAGGATATATTTACTAAAAATACTAATAAAAAATATTATAACAAATGAAAGAAATGCCAAAATTCTAGTTGATTTAACATATATTAATTTTAATTTTTCTATCTGTCCTGTATGGTATAATTGAGATATTTTTGGTGCAAAAACTGTATTAAATATTACTAATATTATAGATGTGGTTGTTGCTACTTGAGAAGCTACTTGATAAATTCCTACATCTTTCTTCTCAAGTATTACTCCTATCATTAAAATATCTATTTTGTCTATCACTACACTCATCATTGCTGCCAAAACAAGTGATAATGAGTACATTATATACTTTTTGTCATATATTATTTTTTTGAACCGATATTGATTTTGGTAAAAATAAATTACATTAGAAGTAATAAAAGAAATATAAACTGCTAGTACTATCCCTAATATTTGGTTGCTTAAAGTAAAATAAAATATTGTTAATAAAATAACTCTTAGCAAGATTGAAAGAAAGCTATTAATAAAGTAATATTCTTTTATTTTACCAATCGAGCGATAGATAGCAAAAAAAAGTTGTTCTATTGTTATAAAAAATAATAGTGGTAACATTAATAATAAGAATGTGTCATTTATAATAAAATATGAAACAAAAATAATTAATATAGTAAAAAGTGTACTAATTAAAAAGCTTAAAGTAACATATTTATTTCCATATTTAGGCATAAAATATATTAGTCCATTGTCTAGACCGGCTTTTGCTAAAATCATCAATAGTGATAATACAGTATATGCATAAGTGTATTGTCCAAATAGTTCAGGACCATATAACCTCGTGAATGTGAATGTAAAAAATAATGAAAATATTACAAATGAACCTTTCCCAAAAAATGATTCAATTACCTTTATTATAAATTCTCCTTTTATAGCATCTCTCACCATTTTTGGAACTCTCAAGAAATTCTATCCCCTTATATTACCAGTCTATAGTAATAACTTATAAATAAACTTAATACTAATGAATATTTTTTCTTACACTCAATAAAATATAAAACAAATTTTAATTCTCCTATATGTTGAATGAATAATTATAATATATAGATGTTTCTATTTTGGTATATCTAGTAACACAAATAATATCTCAATTTATTAATAGTGGATAAAATCTATATTTAAAAAACTTAAATAAATAATATAAATTCAAATCTATATTACATAATAAATATTAAAAATTTTGTTTTTAGTAATTAAAATTTTTAATGGAGTGCATTATTCGCCTTTTTCTTTTAAATCTATTCACTATTTGCCCTTTAAATATTTCTAATACTATACTTTGTATTCTTTCAAAATTTGTTAAAGGTTTGGGGTTAATTCCTCCAATTAAATCATAGCCTAAATAAAGTAGACACTCCCCTGTTATATACTCAAATATCTCTACATCTCTTGTACTTAGTTTATTTTTCCAAGAGTATAATCTGCTTTTATCAGGCTTTTTTCCTACTAATTTATGCTGACATATAGTATAACTAGGTACTTTAAATCCTTTTCCTTCAAGCATGTCTTCTTGGTAATCTATATTTAAAAAGTCACATATGTCCTTTATAGTTTTTTCTGAGTTTAAAATAAGATCTTCATATCTAATACGTTTTATAAGTGATTCTCCTAAAAAGCTTTCAGCTGCTAAACCAAATGATATGCTTTCTAACCAAGAATGAGCAGCTTTAATTGCAGTGTTTGGCCCCCAATCAGTTGATAACCATGAATTATATACAGCCCTACCATCACGGACTAAATGAATAAATTTAGCATCCGGAAATAACTTCATTAAAGTATCTATATACCTTATATTTTCAGGAGTATGATTAATCCATAAATCAAAATTAGATTTATTTACTTCTTTTCCATATTGATTTATTATTTTATTAATTATTTCACTGTATGAATTGCTAGCTTTTAAGCAAATATCAGATTTATTAATTCTTAACCCCCATATTTTAAATCTCCAATGATTTTCAATGAAGTTTAATATTTCTTTAGCTTCATCTATATTTAATTTATTTTTATTTTCATAAAATTTTATTCCTTCATATATAAATTGTGCTTCTGGAATAGTTAAACACCTACTATGTCCTCCTAACATAGAACCTAAAAGAGTTGTTCCACTCCTACCACACCCTCCAATAAAAACTGGCCTCATTTTATCTATCTTCCCTTTCTTTTATTATTAAAGACTTAACGAAGAATTTTAAAACATTAATTTATTTAAATACTGATACTGATGCTAGTATAAATTCATGGACACATCTAAGTTAAATTTCCAAATAATTGACCATAATGAAAAATGAAAGAATGTGTCCTTATTGGTAACCAAAATAGTGGCAAAAAGTTAATGATGATTTTAAAAAAATCTTTATCCACTTCGGTCATTTAGTGAAAGATTTAAATAACGAATATGTCGTATCAGAAGTAACCATTTATAACTAGATTAAAATTATTCTCCTATTAGTTTGGAAGATGGCACTTGTGCTACTAGATGTCTTGGCTCATTTAAAAAAACAGATACGTCGACTTGAGGAAGAAAATGAAATATTAAAAAAGGCTATGGCCATATTTGCGATAAAGTAAGTAACCGAGCTAGGAACAGTGTTTCTTCCTTTTTGAAGTAATATTTTCATTAATTCTACACTAAATATTAATTTGGATTTCTCCATCACTAAAACGAAAAACAGAACCTTTTCCTTAGTCAACAAAAATAACATCAGCAATTTCTTGTGAAATCTCTTTATTATTTGAATGTATTGGATCAACAGAAAGACCAATATCTCATTAAAACACTTTATAATGTTCTAGAGGTTAAAGTACTTATTATCAATCTTTACATCATGTTGATCAAATCGTGAACTTGAAAACAAGGAATTAACCAAAAGAATTTTACAAATTTATGAACAAAGTAAACAACGCTATGGTGCATCCAAAATTCATAATATTTTCGAAAGGAGAGTAATTTGAAGCGTATTTATAGCAGTTGGCTTTTCGGTAAGAGAATTATGCCCGCAGAGGCTCCATTTCAGCACCACCGCCTTCGCTCTTTTATCGAGCAGGCATCATATAGAAATTTAAATTTTGTGTGTCCAAAAATTTGACAAAAGTCCATACTTAATTGACCCTGGCTTTACATAATGAATTAAAGCCAATACTTAATAATAAAAGGATTGTCCCTACTACAAATACACTTCTAAATAGACCTGTAGGATTATATAGATACCATCTTAGCGAAAGGACAATAATAAGAATTTGATATAGTAAAGCAAAAGATCCAACTTTTGAATATGTTGTTCTAATAATTATTCCCATAATTACAGCACTAAGAATTACACCGTTATAACCAAACCAAGCATAAAAGCTTGAAGTGTATAATCCACCTGCCCTGTTAAATAATTCACTATAATTTTCTCTTACAAAATGCGCCATAGAACCAAATTCATTTATTCCAAATCCAACTATCTGATATTTAAGAAATTCAAAGAAATATTTTGGTGCATTACTGTCTATATGGTGAAGCACAGAAATAGTTATTCCTGAATAATAGCTATATGATACAGTATCTGAATAAAATCCTCTTTCTATCAAATTTTTTGTAATAGTATAAAAGTCTAAAGGTACTCCAGTTCTAATTACTCCAATAAAATTAGATAAAATAATTGCAATTAACGCAAATAAGACAAGTTTTACAATAGTAATTTTTTTTTCAAAATATAGAATAAAAACCAATAACAACATCATAAATGCAGCTGACCTATCACCAAAAGATAATGAATATATTATAAAACTAACTCCATAAAATATTAAAATATTATTAATTATCTTCTTATTTCCTGAAAACAACCAAACAATCGCAAAAATTACAATTGCATATTCATATAAGGGATTACTATTACTTACATACCCTTGAGATGAAATAATATCCTTATTATAACCAGTAATTAATATCAAAAATAAACTTAATATTCCTACTAAAGATATAATAGGATTATAATGTAATTTAATTTTATAAAAACATATGTTAACCGATTTCTTTTTTAACCATCTAATATCCAAAATCACATTAAGAATTACCATAAATAACAAAATACTTTTTGCAGTATAAACATTATACTCTGTACCTCTAAGGGGTAACTGCCAATCGGCAACATATACACCTCTATTTATACAGTCTGTAATTCCAATAGATATATTTATAAATGCAATTATTGCAAATAATAATAATAATTTTTTATTCCTTCTAACTTTAAAACATAAATACAAAGAAACAATTATAATACCTATACCTATAATCGGCAACATTTCATTTCTACTATTAGCCACAAATACTATTAGCCCTGTAATAATTAAAATAAAAACGTCAAAGTAAGTACTAACATAATTATATTTTCTTTTTCTATATTGGGTATTTTCATTTAAGTTTATGAAATCACTTACCTCTTGGTTTCCCGTTTTCATTATTTATAATTCTCCTTGAAAATTTTTAATATCATTGAAATGATGCTACCGTTTTTAAGTACTTTTTAAAAAATTTAAATCTCCTCTCCTCTATTATTTTATAATCATATTCTTTAGCTTTATTAAAATTTAAAGTCGCCTGCTCTTTCATAAAATCTCTACTATTTATAAGATATTCTAATTTTTCGCAAATTTGATTTACATTACCATTATTAAATATCATGCTATTATTAAGTAATTCAGGTATACCAGCAGTTGTAGATCCAATTGCAGGACACCCTTTACTCATAGCTTCAATCAATGCACGTGGTAACCCTTCCTGTTTACTTGGTTGAACATAAATATCGATTTCTTCTAACCAACTTAAAACATCTTCATGTTTCATAACACCTAAAAAATGAACTTTGTCTAATACACCATACTTTTTAGCAACTCTTTTTAAATAACTATTATCTCCACTTCCTACCAAATGGTAATGCAAGTTATAACCTTTTGAATTTAATTTTGAAATTGCTTTAATAACATATTGTTGACCTTTATATTTTACATTTACAGCAGCTGTAGTACCTATAATTACTGGTTTTTTCTTATCGAATTTTTCAATTTTTTTCAACCTATTCTTTAGTATATTTATATCTCCACACTGTTTTAATACAACATTAGAACAAGAGCACGTTTGGCCATTAGTAGGATAGCGTTTCTGCAGGAATTTTTCTGTTACATACGATGTAAAATGAGATCCCCTAACGACTTTTCTCATATTAAAAAACATATAAGGAGCCAAAACTTTCCCTTTTATACTATGATTCCAATACGAATCCCATGCACAACCACCAACCTCAGATAAATATGGCTTACCTTTTTCCTTTGCTATTTTAATTACTTTATTTCCAACTAAAGAAGGAAGTCTTACAAATATTAAATCACTGTTTTCTACAACATTATTCAATAATTGCTTTGTTCTTTTCTGTTCAAAGATGATTCCTTTAGGCGAGAGAATATCTGGTAATTCATATATGTGTACTTTTTCAGAAGGAAGTTTAGAATAATTTTTAATTAATGATCTATCTTCTATTTGTTTCACTCTAATTGCTATAAATAACTGGTCAACTATCTTTAAATATCTATCAAGTACTTCTTTCGTTAAGGTAATATCGTAATAATTTCCTTCATTATCTTTATAAATATACCAATCACAACAAAATAATCCCCTCACACAAACTACCCTCCAATTTGTTCTTAATAAACTTACAATATAGTTATTTTGTTCACTACATCATTATTTTCAAAGATACATATAGTTTTAAATAAAAGTTTTACAAGAATATATTATCCGATGCAATACTTTTGCTACACTTAAAAGACAAGTGTTTTAAAATTCCTTAAATCTCTTAAATAATCTTTAAAAAAATAACTATTTAGTAATTAGAACTTTAGATTTATTTAAATTTTATAGCTTTTTCTTACTTATTCATACTCTTATCCACTGTTTTTTTTCTTGATCAAATTTTTTTACCACACGTGCTGGTGATCCAACTGCAATACTGTTTTTAGGAATATTACTGTTAACTACAGCATTTGCACCAATAATACAACCACTACCGATTTTTGCCCCAGGTAAAACACAAACGTTTTCCCCAATCCATACATTATCTCCTATTTGAACAGGTTTTGTAAAAAGTTTTCTGGAATCTGGTGGAACATCTGGTGAAGACATCACATAATTACCTGAGTAGTTTCCGTGACAGATATCACTTATATATATTTTAGATGCAAAAAGGCAATTATCGCCTATAGTAACACTCTCTCCAGCAGCAATATGAACATAATCTCCTATTTTACAATTTTTACCTATTATGAGTTTGTACTTATTTTCCCCATTTAAATTAAACATTTCTATTCTACAATTATATCCAGTTGTAAACCCTTTTCCAAACTTTAAATAGCTTTTTCCTCTTACATAAATTGGAGTTCTTATTAATCGTGCATTTTTATAAAAGAGTTTTGTATATAATAATGAAATTATATTTTTTATTATTTCACCTAAGCCATATTTATTATTTATCATTTATAAGCTTAACTCCTTTATTATTAAATCAATTTTATTTTCAAATACTTTTTGGGTAAATAAGTTATTAAATAAATTTACTGAGTTTTGCCTCATATTATAAAGTTCTTTCTCTGAAGTGTTTAGTATTTTGTATACTACCTCATTAATATTATCACCAATAATATTGATTCCAATATTATATTTATCTACTAGTTTTTGTGTATCTGCTTTTATATTATTAATAATTGGTAAACCATGTCTAAAATAATCAATAGATTTCATTGTAAGACCAACACAAACCGTATCTTTCATAATGTTAATTCCAAAGTGACAAATATCAAATATTTCTTGCTTAATATGAAAATCATAAATTTTTCCATAATATTTAACATTTGCGCCAACCTCTTTAATTTCGTTAATTAATGTAGATTTTTTTTCACCTTCACCAATAATATGAAGAGTTGTAGGTTTATTATAATTAATTTTTTCTACTATCTCTTTTATCTTTTGAATATCAATAATATTATTAATTGAACCTAAATAACATAAGTTTATTTCATTATTTGGTAATTTAGGATTACTCTTTATATTTGTAAAATCATTTTTTTGTGCTAAATAAACTGTTTTAGTTCTTAAATTAAATAACTCCTTTTCAAGAATTGTTTGATAAAGATCACATTCTGTTATAATATAATCTGCAAATTTTAAACTTTTATCTCTCATGGCCTTCCAAAAATTAAATGGTGGTAAAGTTTTAATTTTTCCAAAAGGCATTGTTTCTGGCCAGAGGTCAATTATATCAAAGACTAATTTTATATCTTTATTCTTCTTTTTAAACTTTGAAGCAAAATAAGCAAGTGAATTTGGTGGTAAAACTACATATAAAATATTCGGTTTAATTTTTTCAATGTAATTAAAAGCTTCTTTTGAAAAGTTAAAATGTGATATCATTCTAGAAGCTGATAAGTTTTTATAATATGGCTTGGTCTCTAGGAAAATAAAGTCTTTTTTTTTGTCATTTCTATAAATTTTTTTTATGTGTCTAAAATTTGATTGAATGATCTTAACATTATATCCTCTTCTATCAAAATAAGAATGTAGTAAATCTATTCTATCCTCATATGTATCAAAGCAATTCACTATCACTATATTAAGCATTTTTTACTCCCCATTTTCAGTTAACTTTATTGATGCTTCTAAATCTACTATTTGATATTTATTTTTGTAAACACTCATACTTTTATCATAAACCAAATTCCCAAATACTTTCTTAAAAACTCCAACTTTATTTGTTATAACTTTTAGAAATGGATTAAACACTTTAGTCAATATAATTTTTTTTCCGTGGGCATTAGCAATCAATTTTACCATCTCACTTGTTTTTACATATTCTCTATTCTGTGGGAAAAACATTCCACTTTCTTCATTGTCAATTATAAGCCTTATAAATTGGCAAAGATTGTCTATATGAAGCATACTCCGCTCATTTTCGATATCAGGAAACAAAGGTAATATCCGTGCTAGTTTTGCTAGCTTCGGATAATTACCCTTAGAACCTTTTCCATAAATCATTGGTGGTCTTACAATAACCACTTTAAAAGTGTCTGAATTTAAAGGTTTAATTCCTTCTTCTGCAAGTAACTTACTTTTGCCATAAAAGTTAGTCGGTTTAGGTACTGTGTTCTTATCAATAATTTTTCTCTCATTGCTACTTTCTCCATACACAATAATACTACTCATAAAAATGAATTGCTTTACACCTTCTAATTTTGCCTTCTTTGCAACTTCTATAGTTAAGTCTCGATTTATTTTATAATATAAGTCTTCCATCTTTGGATCAGTGGAAACATGGGCTATTCCTGCTACATGAAACACAACATCATACTTCGAGAAATCCTTTTCTTTCCACGATTCATTTCTTAAACTAATAGATTCTACTGAATACATATCTTGGTATTTTTCAAGCCATTTTTTTAAACTATTCCCGATATAACTGTTTTTACCAGTTATCAATATTTTTTTCATATAGATATATTCTCCTTACTATTCACATCTTCTTTTTTTACAGTTCCAGTACCACCTTCAACAACTCCTTTACTTTTTAGCACACTGACAATAGTTCCGAAGAAACACTTAACATCCATTAAAAAACCCATCTTCTGAACATATTCTCCATCCAGCTTCGCTTTCACATCAATTGGTAATTCGTCTCTTCCATTAATTTGAGCCCATCCCGTAAGACCAGGTCTTACATCATTTGCACCATATTTATCACGTTCAGCAATCAAATCATACTGATTCCATAAAGCAGGCCTTGGGCCAATAATACTCATATGTCCAATTAAAATATTCCAAATTTGTGGTAATTCATCAAGTGAAGTCTTTCTCAGAAACTTACCCACCTTAGTTATATATTTTTCTGGATTTTTTAACAAATGAGTTGGTGTGTCTTTAGGTGTATCTATTCGCATTGTACGGAACTTTAAAATATAAAAATGTGATTTATGAATTCCAACACGTTTTTGTTTGAATAAAATAGGACCTTTAGAATCTAATTTAATTGCAATAATTATTATTAAAAATATAGGGGATAAAATTATAAGTCCTAATAAAGATAAAAAGATATCAATTAATCTTTTTATTTTTAAATACATTTAAGTTACGCCCCTTTAAAAATAATATTTATTCAGTATTTTTAAAACCAGCCAAACTTTAGAATCACCAATATATACTTATAAACAAATACTTTTATAATTGATCAACTTTTAAATAATTGTGTTTTAACACTTTTATTATTTCGCTCATAAAATAACATTTCTTTTTCTTGTAAATCCTAAACTTCTACCAACTCTTTCATCTTCTTATCTAAGCCAACTTTAGTATTGGCAATATCGATTAGATCTTGCTTTAAGCGATTCATATCTTTTCTCAATAATGAGTCTATAAATTCATTTAGGATATCACTTTCAATATTAGCTGCTTTTCCAATATGAATTTTGGGAAAGACTTGTTCATGGTGTACCTCATTTTCATTTAAAAGCTCTTCATACATTTTTTCTCCAGGCCTTAATCCTGTAAATTTGATTCCAATTTCCTCAACTGTAAAACCTGAAAGTTGAATTAGGTTTTTCGCCAGTTCAATGATTTTTACTGGTTCACCCATGTCTAAAACAAAAATTTCTCCACCTTTTGTAAGTGCTCCTGCTTGTATAACAAGACGTGAAGCTTCTGGTATTGTCATGAAATAACGAGTCATTTCTGGATGTGTTACTGTTACAGGTCCCCCTGCAGCAATTTGTTCTTTAAACAACGGAATCACACTACCTCTAGAACCAAGAACATTACCAAAACGAACCGCAACATATGTTGTTTTACTTACTTTATTTAGCTGTTGAATAACCATTTCGGCTACTCGTTTTGTAGCACCCATGACATTAGTTGGGTTGACAGCTTTATCAGATGAAATCAAAACAAATTTCTTGACATTGAACATATCAGCTGCTTCTGCAACGTTTTTTGTACCAAAAATATTATTTTTTACCGCTTCAATCGGGTTAAGTTCCATTAATGGAACATGTTTGTGAGCTGCCGCATGATAGATGACGTCAGGCTTATGTTCACTAATAACTTCAATAATCCTTGCCCGATCTTGTATATCTGCAATAACTGGGATAATTTCAATTATATTTTTATAATAATTATTTAATTCTTTATCAATTTTATAAATACTATTTTCTCCATGGCCTAATAATACAATTTTTCTTGGGTTAAATTTGCATATTTGTCTACAAATTTCAGAACCTATGGAACCACCTGCTCCAGTTACCATTACAACTTTTCCAGATACATATTCAGAAATACTTTCAATATCTAACTCTACAGTTTCACGTCCAAGTAAATCTTCTACTTGCACATCACGAAACTGACTGACAGATACTTTACCAAGAACTAGATCTTCTAGTTTAGGAATAATTTGTGTTTTGGCAGTTGTTTTACTGCACTTTTCAAATATTCTGTTGAGCTGTTTTTTACTTAGAGATGGTATTGCAATAACAATATTTTCAATGTTAAACCTTTTCACTGCTTCTTCAATATAATCACATCCACCAACAACTGGAACGCCTAATACATGTAAACGTTGTTTTTTTACATCATCATCTATAAATGCGACAGGTTTTAAATCTGATTCACTACTATTAAGCAGTTGTCTTGCCACCATCGTCCCAGCTGCACCAGCACCGATAATTAACGCACGTTTCTTATTTACCTTCTTTTTCATAACTGTATCTCGGATTAACCGCCATGAAAAACGCGATCCACCGATTAACAACATATGTAACATCCACGTGATCACAAGTGTACGGACATAAATATCTCCATTAACAATCCATTGTAATACACTTGTAACAAAAACAGAGTACGTCACCGCTTTCGTAATGGAGAGTAGCTCACCAACACTTGCGTATTCCCAAGCTTTTTGATACAACTTGTACAAATAAGCAAATAAATGATGCCAAATTAGTAAGGATAACGAACTGATCAATAAAGTACTTGAGCTAAAAATATTGTAGCTTGGGTTTAATAACCAAAAACTTAAATAGATTGCAGACAGAACAATGAAGGAATCAAGTAGAATTAATAATGACAAACGATTTTTATATGTCACACTTTCCCCTCCTTTCTTTTCCCTTCAAATTCACTCAACTTTTCTTGAATAACCTTATCAAACAGTCGTTTAATGTCTATAACTTGCTCATAACTAGCATCTTGGTAAAGATACCGAACTGTTTTTTTAATCGTTTTGGGTAACTTAGAGAACTGTCTCATTTTCTTCACCCTCATCAAACAATTCCATAACCATTATTTCGATACTTGGGCTGATTGGAGGAGTTTTCCTATAAACTGAATCACATCATCCCGTAAGTCTTGATCTTGCAACGCAAACTCTATCGTCGTCTTAATAAACCCTAACTTCTCCCCAACGTCATATCGTTTACCTTCAAAATCATAAGCAAACACACGTTGAATTTCATTTAAACGTTGGATCGAATCTGTCAATTGTATTTCCCCACCGGTACCAATACGTTGTTCTTCTAAGAACATAAAGATTTCTGGGTTTAATATGTATCGACCCATGATGGCTAGGTTAGAAGGTGCAGTTCCTTGTTTTGGTTTTTCAACGAATTTACGAACTTGATAACGACGACCATCTTGTTCAATTGGGTCAATGATTCCATATCGGTGCGTTTCACTTTCAGGTACTGGTTGAACACCGATAATGGATGCTTGTGTTTTTTCGTATTCATCAATTAATTGACGCAAGCACGGTTTTTCAGCTTGTACAATATCATCACCAAGTAATACAGCAAACGGCTCATCCCCGATAAATTTACGGGCACACCAAACCGCATGTCCTAATCCTTTCGGTTCCTTTTGACGTATGTAATGAATATTTGCTAAATTGGATGCGTGTTTCACTTTTTCTAGTAGTTCGTATTTCCCTTTTTCCATTAAGTTCTGTTCAAGTTCAAATGCATGATCGAAATGGTCTTCAATCGCACGCTTTCCTTTTCCTGTTACAATGATGATATCTTCAATTCCTGATTCAATCGCTTCTTCTACGATGTATTGAATCGTTGGTTTATCAACAATTGGTAACATTTCTTTTGGCATGGCTTTTGTTGCTGGTAAAAATCTTGTTCCAAGCCCTGCAGCTGGAATGATCGCTTTTTTAACAGTTTTCAACTTCATTCCCCCTCGTAAAAGGCATCTTTTCTATAACTTTTCTGCAAAATATCATTATGTATAAATAAAAAACCTAGATATAAAGACTCTCATAATCTTCATATCTAGATTTTCTATTATTAGTAAAATGTATGGGCATCTAACCCACCCTCACGCCGCACCATCGACGACATGCGTCTAAGGTATTCCGTCAAAATACCCACAGTGCGGCCGAGTGCCCCCATTGATAAAGGTAAGGAGACATCACCTGATTTGAAAAAGCATCGACCGAAACAAATCATTTCGGTCGAATAATTTCAATTAAGTATAAAATATTGGAAAAACATTCCGATATTAGAAACAAAAGGATTAAAATAACCCTAAAAACTTCTTACGCTTCACTCGTTCTGGATGCTCTTTATACAGCGTTTCGTTTCGAAAGATATATTCCGCGTTTTCTTGAAAGTAATAGACACCATCTGTTCCAAACTCTTTTCCGAGTACATGAAAGGCTTTCTGCATATAAAAGGCACGGTTTTTCACATTATGAGCATCCGATGCCACAACATGAACCAGTCTTGCATCTATTAAGTCAAAAGAGAACTTTTGAATTTTCTTCCCAAATCGACCGGTAAGGCTTCCTGCTGTTACTTGTGCTATAGCTCCTTTTTTAACGAGCTTATATAAAATGTCAGGATTTTGTACGATTTCCGTATTCCGTTCAGGATGGGCAATGATTGGTGTTAAACCCTTCATTTGTAGATCAAAAATGAGCTGTTCAGCAAATCGTGGCACGTGATTCGAAGGAAACTCAATTAGTATATAGGAACTATTATTTAAAGGAATGACAGATCCATTTTCATAATCTTGTAACAATTCTCCATACAAACGAACTTCTTGTCCTGATGAAATTTGTAATAGAATCCCTTCTTTGTTTAACGCTTCTTGTAGCTCTTTAACCCGTTTTCGAATAATTTCTCCTTCATTATCATACTTTTCATGCTTATGGTGAGGTGTTGCGATGATGGCTGTAATCCCTTCATCAACAGCCTTTCTTGCCATCTCTAGACTCTCTGTCATATGCTTTGCTCCATCATCCACCTCAGGCAGAATGTGACAATGTAAATCAATCAAAGATTTCCCCTCCCCCAACATTTGGACATTTTTTTACAAAATTACCTTGTAACTATTTACGCATTTTAGCACCAAAAATTTGAAATAGCTAGGGGGAGTTTTTGTCGAAACAAGACTTATTTCCCTCCGTAATAATAGTAATATTGACTATCCTTCTTTTTCTTGCCATTTAATACGACTCCAAGTAGCTTCCCTTTTCCTCCATTTAAAACATCTCTTGCTTTTAATGCCGCTTCTTGTTCTGTCTTTCCACTTGATACAACAAGGATTGACGCATCGACATGATTCGTTAAAATTTGGGCATCTGCTACGGCTAAAACTGGTGGTGTATCAAAAATAATGACATCATAAATCGAATAAGCTTCCGTTAAAAACTCTTCCATATGCTTTGATGAAAGTAATTCCGCTGGATTGGGGGGGATCGGTCCACTAGATAAAACATCTAAGTTTTCCACTTCTGTCGGCTGAACAGCATCATCAAAAGTAACCTGTTTCATTAAAAGCCGAGTAAGTCCATAAATATTTTCAACACGAAATGTGTAATGAACAGTCGGTTTACGTAAATCCGCATCTACTAGTAAAACTTTTTTCCCTTGTTGAGCAAATACAACGGCTAAGTTTGCTGCTGTCGTTGATTTACCTTCACCAGGTCCGGCTGATGTCACAATAATCGAACGAATCTCTTTGTCTACTGCCGAAAATTGAATATTCGTACGAATTGTTCGATACTGCTCGGATACCGGCGATTTTGGCTGGCGAGCTGCTATAAGAGAACGTTCATTTCGTTTAAAGGTTTGTCTTGCTGAAGAAAATTTCTTACGTGCCATACGTTTCGCCCCTTACTCTTGACTTTTGTATCGTTGTGTGACCTGTTGCTTCAAATTCTTCATCAATCTCAGAAATGGCTCCGAGCACTGGTAATTCAAGAATTTTTTCAATATCTTGTTCTGATTTGATTGTATTATCCAAATATTCTAATAAGAATGCGATACCGACACCTGTCATTAAACCAACGACAAAAGCAATTGCCATATTTATTACTGGCTTTGGTTTAATCGGTGATGGATTTTCTTTTACTTCTGCTTTAGAAAGAATGTTCACATTGTCGACCTTCATTAAGTTTTTGATTTCAACTTGGAAGACCGTAGCAATCGTATTCGCAATCGTAGCTGCACGCTCTGGATCTGGGTCTTGTACGGATATGTTAACAACCTGTGAGTCTTTTTCACTATTGACCGTAATTTTTTGATTTACCTCTTCAATACTTTCTTCTAAATTCAATTCATCTCTCACAATATCTAAAATCGCAGGACTTTTAATAATGACATTATATGTATTGATGAGCTGTAAGTTTGTTTGTATATCACTATATTGGAAAGGTGTTTGATCTTCTCTCGATTGGTTCACTAATAATTGCGTAGAAGCTTGATAGATAGGTGTAATGAAGAAATAACTAACGATACCACTTGTCATGGTTGCTAATGCTGTAATTAAAACGATTAACGATAATCTTTTTCGTAGTGTTTGAAACAGTTCTTTTAGACTAATAGTTTCTTCCATGGTGACCTCCAAACGATTTGATAGAACATATTTCCTATTATAGTAATTCGTTATATAAATTCAACAACATTTTACATATTTTTTAAGACTTGTTGTAACTTGTCTATTATTATACTATTTTCTTGAATTTAATCACAGGTATTTTACAATTTGTTTACAAAAAATTAAGGATGGAATAGTTTGCAACCATCCTTATCTAGTGATATATCACAATTATTAGAGTTAGATCATACTTGCTAAAACAGAAATCATCGCCCCAATTCCAACTGCAAGTGCTGGTATTGATATGTATAATAATTTTCTTTGTCTTTCTCTTTTCGCTTCCATTTCCTCTGGTGTCATCCAATTTCGTTTCATTCCTTATCCTCCTTGTCTTTGTTCAGTTAGATGTAAATGGTCAACCAGTGATGTTTATATTGTTTTTTTATGATGTATTGCCTATTTATACGAACTGAATGATTACCATTAATAATTATCGACAAAAATGACACAAAATTAAATCAAAAATTAACAAAATAAGACAAAAGTCTAAAAAATTTCACAATTATTGTTGTGTAGGGGAATAAAGTATTAGAAAAAATGTAAAAAGCCCGCTGTTTAAGCGGGCTTTGATGTTTTATGAAAATGATTTTTTGATATCGATTTCAATTAACCGAAGCAACTCTTTCGTCGTCATATTCATCGTAGTTTCACCTTTTTGGTAGGCATTGAGGAGAATCTTTAAGAGTTCTTCTTGTTTTAACATTTTTTCTTCCATTCTCCAAAAATTCCTTTCATTTTACTTTTTTTAACAAACAGACGAGACTATTATACTATTAGCTTAACCTTAAAAGCAATCTGTTCTTTATATATATCGTTTAATTTACATATTTTTTGTACGTCTTCTTTACCGGTAATTTAAGGTATAATATAGAGAAATGTGATTTCGACTTAGGAGGACGTCCCATGCTTACTCGCGAGCTTCATAAACAGCAAGTTCTTCAATGTGGTGAACAGTTAAAGAAATTAATTCCACCAGATATTGAAGAATATAAACAATTGATGAAAAAAGGGCTGCTTTTATATCGACAGGGCCTTGTATATAACGTGAATGTTTATGATTCCATGATTCAGGCCAAGGTTCAGGATGTGACACCGGTTACCGTAAAGCTTGATTTAGATTATGTTACGTTAAGCGAATGCAGCTGTCCTTCTTCTTTCCCCTGCCGTCACGTGATTGCCACTTTCCTATATGTATATGCGTTAACAGATCGTCTTGGTTCCTTCCTTGATGTGTGGAAGGAGGATAACCCAAGTCGTCAGTTAAAAAAGCTGAAGGATGCTGGCCTTATTCAAAAAGGAACGGTCAATCAAGAGGCCTCTATTTCATCATGGTATCAATATTTTGAACAGGAATTTTTAAAAGAGCTGCAAGAAACTCTGTCGACATCCGCCTTCATTCAAACGATTTATTATCAATTTTATCCGAAAGTGAAACGGAACACTCCTTATAAGCAGGAGCTCAAAAGCCTATATCACTTTCATGCTGCTCTTTTTACGCTGCAAAAAATTTTGCAGTCACTTAATGAGACGCATGTTAGTGAGTTTTTGTTTCAAAAAATTGTTTTACCAATTGTCGATGAATTGCGAGATACGGTTTTAAATAGTATATACGATGTGAAACGAGTTGCCCATTCTTTTTCACTTGAAACTTTTTTATATGACAGTATGGAAAAAGTAAGGGACATTTTATTTTGTAGCTCCTATTATCGTTTTGAGCGACTGACGATTTATCGACAAGCCTGGATTTATCTTTTTAAGAAGTCCGACTGGGTGAATGAAGAAAAAAATATCATTCATAAACGACTAAAAGAGGAATTGGAAAAGCAGGAGTTTTTAATTGAGTGTGATATTGCTCGGATGCATCTCCAATTTTTAGAAGGTGATGATAAACTTTTATTAGAGAGGCTTGAATCATTTGCTGAAGTAATGATTCCATATTCCTTTGACTGGATCGGTGAAGTGACAAGGCAAAAGGACTGGAATCGATTTAAGCATTGGGCTTCCTACCTTTTAAATCATATCGATAAATATTTAGCCGAAGATATTTCGTATGCATATAAACGAAACTCGACAAATTTTTTGTTAAAGCTATTTAAGGATTATCAAAACGACACGGAAGATGATGAGCTGTTTGAAAAAGCCTGTGAAACAATGCTTCCGTTTAGCTATGCGGAGTATCACATATTTTTAAAGAACCGTGATGATTACCGAAAATGTGTAGAATTGCAGCAAATTGTCGGCTTTCATTTTTCTGAAATCGAATTAAGCTTTATTAAAGAATTAGAAAAGAAGGAGCCTGAAAAGCTGCTTCCATTGTTACACAGTGAAATTCATCAGCTTATTTTAGAAAAAAACCGCAGTAGCTACAAGCAAGCTGTGAAATATTTAAAGCAATTAAAACGTGTTTATAAAAAGCTCAAGCGAGTGGAAGTGTGGGAAAATTATTTTCAAAAATTAGTCAGTGAACATAACCGACTCCGTGCCTTTAAAGAGGAATTAAAGAAAGGAAAGTTATTGGATGCTTAATTTATGGACGCTTACAATCGTTGCCGAACGACATGATGATTTTTCATACAGTATTGCCTGTCTTGATGAGGATGGCGTTCCTCTTTCTGTAGAAGATTGGAAAAGTCATGTTTTCCTGTGGCATGAGTCTTCTTATTTTGGGACAGATGTGCTGGTTCATGATGAATTTCAAGAAGTGGTTCTGTCTCCTTATATGTCCGTTGAGTTTTTGGTGAAAAAACCGGTGAATTCTTTTTTAAAAGTAAGATGGGATGAGGATCTTGAGGAGGATTTAGAGGCCGCTGAAGTCATTTGGGACGTGATTCAGCGGGGAGCGTTTATGCCGGATTTTGCTGCTTATGTTAAAGGTGAATTTGGTTGGAAGCCAGTTGATGAAGAGATTGATTGTGAATGGTTTTCAGCTGTTGTGAATGATTTGATCCATCGGAATCCACTGGTGATGGAAGCGTGGGAAGAGGTTTTAAGGGAGCATCCTGTTTTCACTAATTTCAAGGGACGCTTTTTAGATGAACAAGATTTTTTACAAAAAATCGGTTGGTCGATGCTAGACCTTCCATTTACGATTGGTCTTCGTTTAAATGAGCCTGATTTTGACGGGGACGACTGGAAGCTTGAGTTGTTTTTACGAGAGCAAGACTCGGTTTATTTTTATGAAGGGGAAAAGAGCTTGCCGGCTCGTTGGAAAAAGTACGTTTCGGTGATTGAACGGGAGCAGAAACGTTTTTCCGAAATCATTCCGTGGCTTTCTTTTCATAGTGGCATCACTCTTCTTTCAGAGGATGAAGCGTGGCGCTTTTTAACAGAAGCAAGTGAAACGTTGGTCGAGATGGGAATGGAGATTCTCCTTCCATCGTGGTGGAACGTTGTGAAAGAGTCGAAATTCCTTTTAAAAGCGAAAATGTCGTCCAGTACGAGAGGACCTTCTTTTGTCGGCATGAATCAAGTAATGGACTTTGACTGGCGCTTTTCGACAAACGGTGTCGAATTAACCGAGGAAGAGTTTTGGAAGCTTGTCGATGAAAACCGCAGGCTCGTTCAGTTCCGTGGTCAGTGGATCAAGCTTGACCCGAAATTGATTGAGCAGATGAAAAAAATGTTAAAGCGTGCGGAAAAAGAAGGTCTCCAAGTGATTGATATTTTAGAGCAGGAATTAGTAGAACGAGAGGTTGATGAGCCTGAGGACGAGCTAAGGGCTTTTGCGAAGATTCAAATTGAGCTCAATGAACAGATGAAGGCCATTGTCGAGCAGATGAAGGAGATTACAAGAATCCCAGAGGTAGAAGTCCCAAGTGCATTTCAGGGGACACTTCGTGAGTACCAACAGCAAGGTGTGAATTGGCTCGTATTTTTGCGTCGATTCGGGTTTGGTGCTTGCTTAGCCGATGACATGGGTCTTGGGAAAACGATACAGGTGATTGCTTATTTTCAGTATGTAAAAGAACATGAAAATCCTGATGCTCCAATGCTAATTATTGCTCCAACATCTGTTTTAGGAAACTGGCAAAAGGAGCTTGAAAAATTTGCTCCAAACTTAAATGTGAAGCTTCATTACGGCTCGAACCGGAAAAAGGGAGAGGATTTTGCTCAGTTTGTGAAGGATTGTGATGTCGTGTTGACGTCTTACGGCTTAAGCCACGGCGACTTTGATGAATTGTCTTCGGTTACATGGAGTGCACTTTGCCTCGATGAAGCACAAAACATTAAAAACGCTCATACGAAGCAGTCTCGTGCCATTCGAAAATTAAAAGGGCAGCACCATATTGCCTTAACGGGAACCCCGATGGAAAACCGCTTAACAGAGTTATGGGCGATTTTTGATTTTATAAATAAAGGTTATTTAGGCACGCTTCATCGTTTTCAGCACCAATTTGTTTTACCAATTGAAAAGGACCGAAGTGAAGCAAAAATTGATAAGCTGCGCAAGCTAATAAAGCCTTTTTTACTTCGCCGGACAAAACGGGACGAGCAGGTTCAGCTTAATTTACCGGATAAGCAGGAGCAAAAGGAATACATCCCGCTTACCGTTGAGCAGGCTTCACTTTATGAGCAGCTGGTGAAGGATACGTTTGATGAAATGATGACATTAAGGGGCTTTGAGCGAAAAGCGTTGATTTTGAGGATGCTAGGGAAACTAAAGCAGCTATGTAATCACCCGGCCTTGTATTTAGGGGAGGATACTCCGAAAAAGGTTGTCGAGAGATCTCATAAGCTTGAGAAGCTTCTTGAATTAGTTGGTGCGATCCGTGAACAGAACGAGAGCTGCCTCATCTTCACCCAATTCATTAAAATGGGGGAAATGATGAAGGAGTTGTTGGAAAAACAATTCGGGGAGAACGTGCTGTTTTTAAACGGAAGCTTGGCGAAAGCTGAACGCGACCGAATCGTTGAGGCGTTTCAAAATGGAGAGTATTTCATTTTGATTTTATCGTTGAAAGCCGGTGGTACGGGCTTAAACTTAACAGCCGCGAACCACGTCATTCACTTTGACCGTTGGTGGAACCCGGCCGTTGAAAACCAAGCAACCGACCGCGCCTACCGCATCGGCCAAAAACGCTTCGTCCACGTGCATAAGTTGATTACAACCGGAACCATTGAGGAAAAAATTGATCAAATGATCGATAAGAAGCAATCTTTGAACGATGAAATCATTCAAAGTGATAACTGGATTACGGAGTTGTCGTCTGAAGAATTGAGGGAATTGTTTGATATTGGTTGATGGGGCCAGGCCCCATGTGAAAGTCTTCACTTGGGGCCTGGCCCTATTTCAATAACTTAAAAGGTTTTAATCACTTATGTGAGCTTCCGATCACTTGTGTCAGTTTTTTCCACCACTTTTATCTTTAATGTTCAGAGCTTCTAATTAATTTGATCACTTTTAATTTATTTGTCCATCACTTCTAATGTTTTTTCAATCACTTCTAAAGTTTTGTCGCTTACTTTCGCTTTATTTAACTCACATTATATAATTTTTCAATCACTTTTGACGATTTATTAATCACTTTCCGAAGATTTTGTCCATGACTTTCACCGTATGGAGGGGAGGAGGTACAGTATGTCTGATAAAAAGAAACCTCAAGAGAAAAAGTCTCCTGCATGGGAGAAGCTATATGAGATGATTCAGAAGACGGTTGGGAAGGGGAAATGAACGAAAGGGCCAGAACGAAAGGGCCAGGCCCCTTGTGAATTTTTCACAAGGGGCCTGGCCCCATTTTATTTTACACCCACCACATATTAGTCGGTTGTTCTTCGATTAAGACTTGTTTTAGGTTGCGGACAGCACGTTGGAATCCCTCTTCAATGGACATGAGTGGATCTTCGTGTTCGATGCTGACAACGTAGTCGTATCCGTATGTACGGAGGGCACTCATCATGTCCGACCATTCTTGAAGACTATGGCCGCATCCGACAGAACGGAATGTCCATGCTCTAGTTTGAACATTGCCGTATGGCTGCATGTCCGTTAAACCGTACATATTGACATTGTCTTGGTCAATGTATGTGTCTTTTGCATGGAAATGGTGAATCGCATTTTCTTTTCCTAAAATTTTAATCGCAGCAACTGGGTCAATGCCTTGCCACCAAAGATGACTAGGGTCAAGGTTTGCGCCAACCGCTTCACATGTTTCTTCACGAAGCTTTAGCATCGTATATGGTGAGTGAACTAAAAAGCCACCGTGTAATTCAAGTCCAATTTTGACGTTATGGTCTTGTGCAAACTTGCCCCATTCTTTCCAATATGGAATGAGCTTTTCTTCCCATTGCCATTTTAAAATGTCATTATATTCATTCGGCCAAGGGGCAACAGGCCAGTTTGGATATTTCGCATTTTCATGATCTCCACTTACACCAGAGAAACAGTTTACAACAGGAACACCCATCATTTCCGCAAGCTGAACGGTTTTCACAAACGTTTCATGAGACTGTTTCGCAAAATCTTTGTCCGGAGAAAGTGGATTACCGTGACAGCTAAATGCACTAATGATTAATCCACGAGACTCGACTTCCTTAAGATAGGCCTCACGCTTTTCTTTACTTTCTAACAATTCATCAAGCTTACAGTGAGCTGAGCCTGGATAGTTTCCAGTTCCAATTTCAACGGCATGTAGTCCTGAATCTTTCACGTAATCTAGCATTTCTGTAAATGATTTATCCGAAAAAAGTACTGTAAACACTCCTAGTTTCATTTCAAACTTCCCTCCATTTTAGTTAAAAATATACTTTCAAACTGTTGAAAAACGATTTCATTCTTTGTTACTTCGTTCAAATCATGCTTCATTACCTACTTCAGCTAACCCCACTCCTCATCGGGCTTGTACCTCGAATGACAAGCATATTCATTCAGTTCTACAAACTGATACTTTTACTTTTTTCACTACTTTCATAAATCGCGTCAATAATGTGTGAAACTTGCATTGCCTCTTCTGGTTTGACTAAAGGTTCTTTTAAGCCAAGACATGCCTCCACAAATGCTTTTGCTTGTAAAAATCCTTCCTCTTTTTTCTCAGGAATATAGGTGGCATCACTATTAAACAGCATCCCGTGTTTTGCATAATTTACGCTAAATGGAAAAACGTCTAAGCCACCTTTTTCACCAGAAATGGAAAGTGTATCTTCATCTTTCGGAATGTTAGCTGACCATGATGTTTCAAAAAGAAGACTCGTTCCATTTTGAAAACGAATGTAGGCTGTTGCATGATCTTCCACATTAAACGCTTCATGATCAAAGCTTCCCCATTCATTGACTTGGTTTAGAGTTTTACTTAAAACGTCATAGGTTGTGCCTGTGACTTCTTTCACTTCTGGATTTCCCATTAGCCAGAGGGCAAGGTCCAACATGTGGCAGCCATAATCGATAAGGCAGCCCCCTCCTTGCAAGTCTTTATTAGTAAAAACGCCCCATCCTGGAACTTTTCTTCTGCGCAATGCTTTTATGCGGACAACGAGTGGGCGACCGATTTCTCCTTCATCGATGACTTTTTTTGCCGCTTGTGTTTCTTTCATGAAGCGATAGTGGTAGGCAATCCATAATATTTTCCCGGACTTTTCTTTTGCTTTAATCATTTCAGCACATTCTTTTGCATTCATGGCCATTGGCTTTTCACAAAGAACATGAACGCCAGCATTGAGTGCATCAATCGTCATTTCCGCATGAAATTTATTCGGTGTGCAAATGACAACGGCATCGACATGTGGAAGCATGTCTTTGTAATTTTCATAGACTTGTTGAATATTAAATTGCTTTTGTACTTGCTTCGCTTTTTCGGCATTGACATCGCAAACAGCTGTGACTTCTGCTTGTTCGTTTAATTGCTGAAATGCCGGAATGTGGCGAAGTGTTGCGATTCCTCCTGTTCCAATAATGCCGATTCTTAACTTTTTCATGGTGACACCTCTTTGTCGTTGGTCTGGTTTCGTAGTTTGATCGTTATCGTTCTTGAAGTTGAGCTAGTGCCTGATCTTAAGATGAAAATGGACAATTTTTATGGATGATAGGCTCTTTTATTTACGTGTTGGAGCTTCCATAATGTTTGCTAGATTTGGTAGTATTAAGAGTTTGCGAGTTGGTTTGAGCTTTGGGTGCGCTATTATTTCGTTTAGAGATAAAGTTTTGCGAGAACAGAGCTTGGTAAACACAGAAGTGGGTGGCTTGGCTGTTTTGCTGTTTTGTGTCTCTTGATCAGGTTTTAGGCACTCACTTTCGCAAATTAAAGTACTTTTTTTGTAGTTTTGAGGCTTTTTATTACGGTTTAGTGCTAGATTCTCGTGTTTTCAGCACACTTTATTACCGTTTTTGGATGCGTAAACGCGTTTTGGAGTACTTTATCCGGAGTTTCGGCTCTTTTATCCGCGGTTTCAGCTACTTTATACGCGCTTTCAGCTCCTTTATCCGCGCTTTCTGGCCCTTTATCCGCGCTTTCTCGCTCCTTATCCGCGGTTTCTGGCTCTTTATCCGCGCTTTCTCGCTCCTTATCCGCGGTTCTGGACCTTTATCCGCGGTTTCTCGCTCCTTATCTGCGCTTTCCGACTCTTTATCCGTGCTTTCTCGCTCCTTATCCGCGGTTTCAGCTCCTTTATCCGCGCTTTCTCGCTCTTTATCCGCGGTTCATGGCTCCTTATCCGCGGTTCTGGACCTTTATCCGCGCTTTCGGCCCCTTTATCCGCGGTTTCTGGCTCTTTATCCGCGCTATCTCGCTCCTTATCCGCGGTTTCTCACCTTTTATCCGCGATTTCAGCTACTTTATCCGCGCTTTCTCGCTCTTTATCCGCGGTTCCGGCTGCTTTATCCGCAGTTTCTAGTCCTTTTTCCGCGCTTCCCGGCTCCTTATCCGTGGTTCCTGACTCCTTATCCGCGGTTTCAGCTCCTTTATCCGCGCTTTCTCGCTCTTTATCCGCGGTTTCTAGCCCTTATCCGCGGTTCCTGGCTCTTTATCCACGGTTTGTGCTCCTTTATCCGCGCTTTCTCGCTCCTTATCCGTGGTTCCGGCTGCTTTATCCGCGGTTTCTGGCTCTTTATCCGCGCTTTCAGCTCCTTTATCCGCGCTTTCAGCTCCTTTATCCGCGGTTTCTAGCTCCTTATCCGCGGTTTCTAGCTCCTTATCCGCGGTTTCTAGCCCTTTTTCCGCGCTTCCCGGCTCCTTTATCCGCGCTTTCTAGTACCTATGGGGTCAGGCCCCAACTCAGGCGATTTTTCCCACCTTAGGGCCTGGCCCCAACTCAAGCTTTTTTCTCTATCTTGGGGCCTGGCCCCACTAAAACCCACTAAAACTCTTTTATTGTTTAACGCCTTCTGTTAGTGGTACGACTTTTTTGGTTTGGGCTGCTTCGAAGGCTGCAAGGATAACGAGCAGGGATTTCATGCCTTCTTCACCTGTTACAGGTGGTTCTTGGTCGTTTAGGATGCTTTCTACGAAGTTGTCGATGACATGTGAATTTGTTTGGCCGCCTTCGTCATTAGACTGAATGGCGCTGAGCTTGTAGTTGACGACTTCGCCATTTTTGTATTGGACTACTAAGGAGTAGTCTGGGTCGTCTTCTAGGCGTAAAATTCCGTTTTCCCCGTAAATGATCGTTGAGTTGTCTTCTTTTCCGTTGTAAGACCAGCTAGCAGCTAGTGTTCCGATAATCCCGTTTTCTGTTTTTAAAACGCAAACAGCGTTGTCATCGACATCTGTTTGTTCTTTTGCTAATGTTTCGACAAATGCGGCTACTTCCACTACTTCTTCACCGAGTAAGAAGCGAATTAAGTCTGCTTTATGAACACCTAAGTCGCCCATTGCACCCATTGCCGCTTGATCCTTTTTAAAGAACCAGCTGTCTTTTCCATCTGCGCTCCATCCTTCAGGGCCAGGATGTCCGAAAGCTGTGCGGAAGCTGTAGATTTTTCCGATTTCTCCTTTTTCAATGAGCTCTTTAGCTTTGACATGGGAGCTTACAAAACGTTGATTATGAGCAATCATTAGTTTCTTTCCTGTTTGTTTGGCAACTGCAATCATTTCCTCTGCTTCTTCTTTTGTTGTTGCCATTGGCTTTTCACAAAGTACATGCTTGCCTGCTTTTAAGGCTGCAATCGAGATTGGTGCATGTAAGTAGTTTGGTGTACAAACGCTAACCGCATCAATTTCTTCGTTTGCTAAAAGGTCTTCATAATTCGTATAAGGTGTTGCATCATATTTTTTCGCCATTTCCACTGCACGCTCTTCATTAATATCACATACAGCGACAATGTTTACATGTTCATTTTGAGAAAATTCAGGTAAATGACGATGTTTTGCAATACTTCCACAACCAATAACACCAACGTTTAATTTTTTCATTTCAAAATTCCTCCTTAAAAATTGTTTTGTTTGTGGCCTACAAATCAAAAGCTTTTAAAACATTTTGAATCAATCAAGTACTCCTTAAAAAATAAATTTTTAAACAAACGTTTGCACAACAAAATGCAATTCTAGTTATCTATCATCACAAGGAGTACTTTGAAAAAATGCTGGTTAAAACTATTAGAAGTTTATGATTTAAACAAACTTTAAAATTTAAAAGCTTTAAAAAGCTCAGTCAAAAACTATCTTTCCAACACTGACTCAATGACCAGGTAGGAAAAAAGCCACTCCTATCCCCTACCGAACCTTTATCGGCTCAAGTGGTTGGGCGTTCCCGTAAGTCGGTTTTTTCGTTTCAGATGGTTTTGCCCATTTTACTGCATTGACAATGACTTTTTGCACTTGCGGGTGGTAGTAGGTTGGGTGTGTTTCGTGTCCTGGTCGGAAGTAAAAGATTTTTCCTTTACCGCGTTTATATGTACAGCCGCTGCGGAACACTTCCCCGCCTTCAAACCAGCTAATGAAAATCAGTTCATCTGGTGCTGGTATGTCAAAATGCTCACCATACATTTCTTCCTGTTCGATTTCAAAGTATTCGCCAATTCCTTCAGCGATTGGATGGGACGGGTCAACTACCCAAATTCGCTCTTTTTCATTGGCCTCACGCCATTTTAAGTCACAGGATGTTCCCATGAGCTTTTTGAAAATTTTCGAGAAATGGCCTGAGTGTAAAACGATAAGCCCCATGCCATCTAACACATGCTGATAAACACGCTCAACAATTTCATCACTTACTTCATCGTGTGCAATATGGCCCCACCAAATTAAAACATCGGTGTTGTTTAGCACCTCATCTGTTAAGCCATGCTCCGGTTCGTCAAGTGTGGCTGTTTGAACGGATAATCCTTCTTTTTCTAAAAAGCTTTGAATCGCACCATGGATTCCGTTTGGATAAATGTTTCGGACGACTTCATTTTTTTGCTCATGGCGGTATTCATTCCAAATCGTTACGTTCAATCTATACTCCTCCTCATTTTGAAGTGAATCGCGGTTAGGCTGATTTTCAAAAAAAGCTAATGAATCGATTAGGCCCCTTCAATTCAATAGTGAACCAATCAAGGTCTTCCCGAATTGAATTTCCGAAAAAATTTTGTTTCCCCTTTACTTGGATGCTATCGAATTCCGGTATTCATTAGGGGTTACGCCGACAAATTTTTTGAATACTTTGCTGAAATATTTTTCATTTTGGTAGCCGACGTTGTAGGCGATTTCATAAATTTTGAGATGTTGATTTTCAAGGAGCTCTTTTGCTTTTTCCATACGGATTCTCGTTAAATAGTCGGTAATTGTTTCGTTATATTCTTGTTTAAATTTTCTTGAAATATATTCTCTACTTAGGAAAAAGCAATCCGCAATTTTTTGTAGGTTAATGTCTTCCTGGTAATGCTGACGTAAGTAGGCTTCGATATGCTGGATGCTATTTTTTTCTTTTTGATATTTAACATCCATGAGCTTTTTGATTAAGTCCTCAAATTCCTTACACTTTTCATCTTTAAACTTTTTAAAGGAAAAGGTACCGTCAGAATTCCAGTAGTTTAACCCTCTATATAATTCCATTCGCCCATCAATTTCATATTCCTTTAGCACATTTTGTCGAAAATACTCAAATTGATTTTCCCAGTCTTGAACTTGCTCAAAGCTCATACAATGCATTTTTTCTAGAGGCTCAAAGATTTTTTGCATGATGGAATCGATTTGTTCAGTACTTCCACTTTTAATCGCCCATAAAAAATCTTGGGCATAATCTAGTAAATGAATCGGGACGTTTGTCACCGTATCCTTTAATGTGACGAGCTTTTTCTTTTCAATAAGGTTTCTTTTTTTAAACACATGATGGGCCGATTCATAGGCCTTTTTGAAGCCTTGTTCTTTTTCTCCTAAAGAAAAAGTGATATACGTTTTCGTGAACTGATAAATGCTCGTATGAATTTGATCAATTAATAAGGAAAGATGGTGATCATTCCAAAAAACTAAAACAAGCTCAGCGTCTTTGTGTAAATTTCGAAAGCTAACCCCACTATTTTTTTGGCTTAAAATTTCATTGCATATATTATTGAGGCTGAAAAAACATAGGTCGGTATCGCCTTCAAAAATATGATCGATGAGAAAATTCACTTGAACGAGCGCCATTTGAATATGCTCTTTTTGAAGGTTGATGGAAAACTGGTTTTCTATTTTTTCAATATCTGCTTCTGAAATGTTTGATTTGTGTAATAGTCCAGAAAATAACCGGCTCCAATATAGCTGTTTGACTTCATTGATGACTTTATGCTCTTCGATTTGCGATTTCCGGAATTGCGCCTGCTCCTTCCACTCGTTAACGGCTCTTTCTAACGTTTCGTTTAAAATGTCAGGGTCAATTGGCTTTAAAATATAATCAAAGCTTTTGTAGTAAATCGCATTTCGCATATATTCAAAGTCATCATAGCCACTGACAACGATCGTTTTGCTGTTTAAATTAGCCGAGTGAATCCACTTTAACAGGCTAATTCCATCTTTTTTTGGCATTCGCATATCGGTAAAAATAATTTCGGGCTGGTGCTTTTGGATGAGTTCAATCCCCTCATCACCATCTTCAGCCTCTAATATGGTATCAATGCCGAACTTATCCCATTCTGCTAATAAAAGGAGCCCTTCTCGAACATGTTTTTCATCATCAATTATGAGAGCTTTCATGTTTCCCCCCATCCACCCTTATTGGAAGCTTAATGGTGACTAAAAGTCCACCTTCTTTTTTATTCTCAAGGTTGAAATGAGCCAATTCACCGTAATAAAGTCTTAAACGTGTATATACATTTTTAAGACCTATATTGGTTGGTTCTTCACCATCGTTTTGAATTCCTTCTTTGAATTGCCTATAAATTTCCTTTATTCGATTTTCATCGATTCCAATACCATTATCACTTACGGAAATGTGCAATAAGTTTTCTTCTTTTTTACATTCGACTTTAATTGTTCCGATTCCATCTCTAATATCAAAGCCGTGTTTAAAATAATTTTCAATGATGGGCTGAAGTAGCATTTTCGGAACCTTTACTTGATTTACTTCGTCATCTACTTCAATTTCATATTCTAAATGTTCCCCAAATCTTTCTTTTTGCAGTAAAAGAAAGGCCTTATTGTAATTAATTTCTTTTATTAAAGGAACCATATCTTCATCCATGTTGATCCCATATCTCATAATTTTCGAGAGATGGGTGACAAGTGAGTATATTTGTGGAACCTTATTTTTTAAAGCAACCGTTCCAATCGATTGCAGGGCATTATATAAGAAGTGAGGATTAATTTGTGATTGCAGCACCTTTAATTGATTCGTTTTATTTTCAAGCTGCAATTTATATTCCCTGTTAATTAAATGGTTAATTTTATCGATCATTTCTTTAAAGCGTTTTCCTAAAATGCCGATTTCATCGTCTCCAAATGATTCAAAAGGAACGTTCATATTTCCCCGTTCAATTTCTTGAATGTTGTAAAGTAAGGCTTTTATTGGAGACGTAATTTTTAACGATACAAATAAAGTTGCTAAAACAACGAGTGATAAGCCAATAATTCCAAAGCCAATATTAATTCCGGCTACATGGAATGCACTTTCATATAATGTCACATACGGAACACGTTTTACTAATCGCCACTCGCCAACTGATGATGCAATTTGGTCATAAATGATTACACCGTTAAAGCTGTCATCCTTCCATTCGAACGTTCCAGATTCGTTTTCTTTCTTTAAAATTTCTGCAATCCATTTATGGTCTTGTTCGTCCGTTGAGTCGGAACGATAGATTAGATCGCCTTCTGGAGTTAAAAGGTAAAACTCTTCAGCATCACGCTCGTACAAGTTTTCACTAATTTCATAGATTTTTTCTGGCGTAATTTCTAACGTAATGTAAGCTAACACTTCATCAGAAGGCATGTCGGTAAAAGAACGATGCATAGAGATGACATTTTTATTCGTTTCATTTTTCGATGTAAATTGCTGTCTGTGTGTTGGTTCGATATAAAGGTTGTAAGGACTATTCCTCGCCTTTTCGTATGATTCTTCGTTTACCTTTTTGATTTTGTTGGAAAAAATAACGGTTGACCTTCTGGAAGCTGAAAGAATACGATCATCATTTGTAAAAGCAATATGAACTCGTTCAATATTATCTTCTGCATAGAGAAGTGTTAATATGACGTTTTTGACAATATCAATCGAATAGTAATGCTCCTCTTGATGAGTCGATTTTAAAAAGTTAATAAAGTCTGGATTGTTATATAAAGATAAGGTTAATTGATCAATATCATCTAAATAGCTTTCTAGATTGAGCTTCCCTTGATATAAAAGATTACTATTCTCTTGAACAGCCTGATTCGTCAAATATTCCTTCGTATAAAAGTAGGTAATCACGATAGAGCTTCCAAAAGGAATAATCGTCGTCACAAGTAACAAGGCGATAAGTCTATTCCGTATGCTTCTTCTAATCAACGCTGTCGCCCCCAAGCTTACCACTTTTCCACCAGTATACCATTTTAAGTGGATGTTGCACTTTTTGTGGGGCCAGGCCCCGAGTTGGGGCCTGTCCCCACTAATAGGAAAACGAGGCTGCCCTTGTGATGGCGAACCCCACGGACAACCTCTTTGCGGGGCCAGGCCCCACTATTTCACTATTATTATTTCAAGTTATCCCAAGTGCTTTGGAAGCGTTCTAGTAGTGTGTCGTAATCGATTTTTCCAGCTGTGTATTCTTGGATGGCTGCTGCAAATTCTTTGTTTGCACCGTCTGGCCATCTGAACCAAGTCCAAGGAATTGTTTTGTCGTCTTTAGAGTATTCAAGAATCGATTTTCCTAAGTCACCTAAGCCAGCTGGTTCAATGTTGTCTAATGCTGGGATAAATGCAAACTCTTCTGTGATATAACGTTTACCAACTTCAGAGCTTACCATCCAGTTTAAGAATAATTTTGCTTCTTCAAGATGCTCAGAGTTTTTGTTGACAACCCAGTTATTAGGTACACCTACAGGAATTTTACCGGACTCAGCTGGGTCATCACTAATTGGAATTGGTAAGAAGCCCATTTTAATTTCAGGGTTGATTTCATAAATCATGTTTTCAGTCCAGTTACCTTGCTGAAGCATTGCCGCTTGCCCAGATGCGAATAAAGTTACTTGTGTATTGTAGTCCGTTGTTAACGGATTATCATTTGCATATTTAATTTCTGTATCCAATACTTCTTTAAATGCTTTAAATTTCTCGTTATCTGTCATTTTTTCAGTTCCATCATATAATCCTTGGATAAAGGCTACTGGATCATCCTGTTGAGCAAATGGAATATTTAATAAGTGCTGTCCAATTACCCACCATTCACCATATCCAGCTGAAAATGGTGTGATACCAGCTTCTTCAAGCTTTTTCGCAGCTTCTTTTAACTCAGAGATCGTTTGCGGAACTTCTGTAATTCCTGCTTTTTCAAATAAATCTTTATTGTAAACAAATCCATATCCTTCAAGGTTAACTGGCATACCATAAAGCTTGCCATCTTCACCTGTCATTGGCTCTTTTGCAATTGGTAATACATGCTTAACCCAAGGCTCATTTGAAAGATCTGCTAAGTGCTCTTTCCAAAGCTCTAACTCTTTGAAACCACCGTTGTTGAAAATGTCTGGAGCTTCACCAGATGCAAATTTTGCTTTTAACGCAGCACCGTAGTCAGCGCCTCCACCTACTGTTTCAAGCTTAATTTTGATATTTGGATGCTCTTTTTCAAATTCGTTGATTAACTCTTGTAATTGATCAGCAATCTCAACTTTAAATTGGAACATATTCAGTGTAACGACTTCATCCCCTGATGCATTGTCTTTAGAATCCCCTTCACTAGATGTGTCCTGTGAGGATGAACATCCCGCAAGGATTCCAACGAAAAGAAGAACAGATAAAAAGCTCATCAAAAAGCGTTTCATAAATGAATTGACCTCCTTTTAATCATTACATAAATTTATAAAAGCTTTAGGGGGTCAGGCCCCATTAGCTTTATAACTATTTAATGGAACCTGATGCAATTCCTTTGATGATATGTTTTTGTAGGAATAAGAAGAATATGACGATTGGTGTTACACCGAGTACTAGAGCTGCAAGTCCCATATCCCATTGTTTTGTGTATTGAGCAAAGAAGGAGCTGGCTGCTAATGGGATGGTTCGTAACTCGGCATCCTGCAACACAAGTAATGGTAGTAAGTAGTCATTCCAAATCCATAGTGTATTTAAAATGATAACGGTTACGGTAATTGGTTTTAATAATGGGAAAACAATTTTCCAAAAGACACCGAATTGACTACATCCATCAATTCTCGCTGCTTCTTCAATTTCATACGGAATCGTTTTAACAAAACCGTGATATAGGAATAAAGATAATGGAACACCAAAACCAAAATACATGATGATTAACCCAGGGATGCTGTTTGTTAAGTTTAATGCTCCTCCAAGCTTCATTAATGGAATCATCACCGTTTGGAACGGAATGACCATCGCTGATACGAAAAAGATAAATAGTATTTTACTAAACTTCCCAGGTGTACGAACCATTTTCCATGCTGCCATTGACGTAAGAATAACAATACCTGTAATACTTACAACCGTAATCACTAATGAATTCCAAAAGGCTCTAGGGAAGTTTAGAATATCCCAAACCTTTACGTAATTACTGAATAAAAACTCCTTCGGCCAAGCGGCTGCATCGATTAAAATATCTGCAAAGCTTTTCACCGAGTTAATTAAAACGAAGTAGAAGGGAATAAGGAAGATAATCCCTAATACGATACCAATAATCTCGAGTAAAAAGGTTTTCTTTGTATAACGTTGATCCATTTACGCTTCGACCTCCCTTTTTTTCGTCGTCCATACTTGAAAGGTCGTAACAATTGCTACAACGATGAAGAATAAAATTGATTTCGCCGTACCTAAACCGTAGCGGTTATTTTGGAAGGCCTCTTGATAAATGTTAATCGCAACAGATTGTGTTGAGTTAAACGGACCTCCACCTGTTAACGAGATGTTCAAGTCAAAGATCTTAAATGCCATTGAAATCGTTAAGAAGAAACAAATTGTAAATGCCGGTAAAATTAATGGGATAATGACTTTTGTAAGCAACGTCCAGTTGGATGCTCCATCCATTCTTGCTGCTTCTATTAAGCTATTATCAACACCTTGTAAAGCCGCGATATAAATAACCATCATGTAACCACTAATTTGCCACGCGAAAACGATTACAATTCCCCAGAAAGCTGTTGTTTCATCTCCTAACCACGGTTGCTCGAAAAATGCCCAACCTGTTAGGTTCCCGATTGAAGCAAAGCCCTTTACGAAAATAAATTGCCAAATAAATCCGAGTAATAAACCACCGATTACATTCGGTACGAAAAATACAGTACGTAAAATATTTCTTGTTTTCAACGCTGCATTAAGTAATAGTGCTAGTCCGAATCCTATGACATTACTAATAATGACCGCTGCTATCGTAAATTTTGTCGTAAAAACAAATGATCTATAAAATTGCGGATCGTTTGTAAATATTTTTTTATAGTTCTCTAAACCGATCCATTCTACAGCGGAGCTAACTCCATTCCATGATGTAAACGAGTAATAAACCCCCATGAAAAACGGAATGATCTGAATGAGAATGAAAAAGAAAAGTGCCGGTCCAACAAATGCTAAATATGTTAATATACCTTTCCACTTTATTTTTCGTTTTGGAACACTTTCTACTTCCGTATCCGTGTTCAGCTTAGTGCTCGTCACGCTATCAACTTCAGTGTTAGCATTCAACGTTCTCACCACCCTTTTTTGAAATCGCTTTCTTTTATTATAAAAGCACTAGTTCAAAATGAGGGGTGACTAGGTTGACATGTAAGGTGCAATATTTTGACTATTTTGTATATTAATCAAAATTGAACCCCTTTTTGAATAAAATTGATTAATAGACTCATTGTTTACCCATTATTTTAAACTTTCAATCTATTTAAATTTTTAGTAATATATTGTTAATATGTTGTTTTAATACGATAAAGAATAAAAGGGTGATGTCCGTGCAAGTCCCGTTTTATCGAAATTTCCGCGTATTTGAAAAAAATCATTTTTATCAAATCGAAATTTTTGAATATGTTAATTATACACAAGTAGTCATTAGTTGTGATTCAGATGAAGAAATGATATCAGGTCACGCTATCCATGAATCGAAAAAGAAAGCTATAAAAGAAGCATTCGCAAACTACAAAGAAAATGCTTCATCAACCGAAACAAAAGCGAGCATTGATTACCGCTCGATTAAAATATAATCAATGTTTGTGTGGGAAAAGACAACTTGAGTCGTTAAGAATAGCCATTCAAAAGTAGAAGCTTGTAACCTTGTTTGCAAGAATTTCAAGATCCTAAATGTAAAATATACAAAGAAAAAGAGGCTGTAACCTTGCCAGTGTCTTACTCAACACTTTTCGGAACAGCCTCAATGAGAGGAGTTAAAGGGGACATTTATTGATTCTTTTTAATTGGGGATGAATCAATGAATGGTCAACTTTACATGTGGAGTGAAACTATGCCCGCACTTCAGAATGATTACTTGACTCTTCCACTAGTTCTCGCGTTCTCACTTGAGATGGTGGTGTTCCCATGAATTGGACGGAATCGGCCACCACTTCTGTTACATACACTCTCCTTCCTTCTTGATTTTCATAATGTCTTGTTTGAATTCGACCGGTTACACCAACAATCGAACCTTTTCGACAATAATTGGCCGTATTTTCAGCTGTACGTCTCCATAATGTACAGTTGACAAAGTCGGTATCTACTTCACCCGCTGCATTCTTAAACCTTCTGCTCACAGCAAGTGTAATATTGGCTACTGCCGCTCCTTCGCTCGTATAGCGAATTTCAGGGTCACGTGTCAGTCTCCCAACGAGCGTTACTTGATTGATCACCTCATCCCTCCTTTCTGTTTACAAGTTCATTATAAAATGATTTGATGGATTGGAAAAAAGTTGAAAATTGAATTTTGAATGTCGAAAGTGGGGTGAAGTTTTATTTTTTATATAGCCATTTTCCCATTTTGACGACATTTTTCTTTTTAATTCTTAAATTTTCGTAATATATCCATTTTTTTCAACAAAATATGACCTTTATGGTCCATGTTATAAGCCATTCTTTTTATGGTATAATAAACCAAAAGGTGTTTTTATGGAGGGGCTTATTGTGAAAACGTTTAAGCTTGTTGGATTAAAAATTGAGCGTAAAGATCAGGAAGGCCGAATTGAAGAGATTCCTTTAGCTGACGGATTAATTATTAATAGAGAAGATGGAGAAAATTCTTGGTTAATCGAAGCCCTTCTATCAAAACGTTACCGTTATTATTTTGAACATGTCTTGCAAAATCAATGTGAGCTCCGTCTCTTTGTCACCATTACAAAGAAAAATAATACACCTGCCCAAATAGTTGCCAAGGTCAAATCCATTACGACACTTGAAGAACATATATCTGTGCTTTTAGAAGGAAGAATGTTTAACCTTCGTTCTAGTAAAGTTGACGCAGAAAAAATATTAAATGATTTAATTAATATGGGGCTCTCTGGAAACGACCTTTTAGAATCATTTAAAAAGAAAGTATATAATCAATCTGAGAATTCAAGTAAAACTGCGAAGACGTAGCTTAACGGATACATCTTCTTTGAATCGTAGGAACTGATGCATACATTTTGAGTTGATTAACGATGTCGTGAATAAAAATAGACAAGATAAAATAAAAAGTTTAAAAAGTTAAACTTAACTAAAAAAGCGCCCCATAAAGGACCGAGTGATTCATTTGGTCTCACAGGGGGCGCTTTTTTTGAATTTCTTGCGATTTTTACGGATCTAAGGTACTTTTCCGCGGTATCTTGGCTCTTATCCGTGGTTCCGGACCTTTATCCGCGGTTCCGGACCTTTATCCGCGGTTTGATAACTTTTATCCGCGGTTCCGGACCTTTATCCGCGGTTCTAGATCATCTATCCGCGGTTTCCGTTCTCTTATCCGCGGTTTCTGGACCTTTATCCGCTGTTTCGGACCTCTTATCCGCGGTTTCTTGACACTTATCCATGGTTTCCGTGCTCTTAACCGCGGGTCCAGTGCTCTTAACCGCGGTTCCATGACTTTTATCCGCGGTTCCGAACCTTTATCCGCGGTTCTAGATCATCTATCCGCGGTTTCTGGACCTTTATCCGCGGTTCCAAGACTTTTATCCGCGGTTCCGGACCTTTATCCGCGGTTCTAGATCATCTATCCGCGGTTTCTGGACCTTTATCCGCGGTTTCTGGACCTTTATCCGCGGTATCTTGGCTCTTATCCGTGGTTCCGGACCTTTATCCGCGGTTCTAGATCATCTATCCGCGGTTGCAAGACTTTTATCCGCGGTTTCTGGACCTTTATCCGCGGTTGCAAGACTTTTATCCGCGGTTTCTGGACCTTTATCCGCGGTTTCTTGGCTCTTATCCGCGGTTTCATGACTTTTATCCGCTGTTTCTTGGCTCTTATCCGCGGTTTCATGACTTTTATCCGCGGTTCCGGACCTTTATCCGCGGTTCTAGATCATCTATCCGCGGTTTCCGTTCTCTTATCCGCGGTTTCTGGACCTTTATCCGCGGTTGCAGAACACTTATCCGCGGGTCCAGATCATCTATCCGCAGTTCCAAATCATCTATTCACGATTTGTATTTTTATAATTTTTTATTGTATTTCAAAATGATATCTTCTTGTCTTTTTTTCTCCTGCTTGTTCTAAATTTAAAGATTGTAATATTCGATATGCACCATCAGATGATGTGATTTGTAAAAAGTCTCGACATTCTTGATTAGTAATCGATTGACTTATTAATAGAGCATAATCCCTTAAAGTAGCTAAATGAGCATCTTGATATTCTCCATTGCATTTTGGACAATACCATTTATTTCGATTTTTCTTTTTATGAATAGGTAGAAAAGAGCATTTTGGACAATGTACCCCCTTTTGAATTTCATTTTTATCAATTTGAAACATTGACAAAACATCTGGATTCAAAGGAGTATGTTTTTTGATAAAAGATCTTGACAACTTATTCATATCTTTGATTGAAAGTCTTTCTAACCGATATTTTTCATCAATACTTTCAATTTTTGAAACTAAATTGGTCGATCGAACTGTTTTTCGAATTAATTCTTTAGAAGGTTTTGTGAATTCAATGTAGGTAGAAGGGTCAGATATTAAGAGAAGCGTTTCTATTGGGAGAGATAGGTAGTTTTGACTTTGGAGCATAGTAGAGATGGTTTTTTTATGACGCTCTAATTGAAGAAATGGATCATTATAAACCTCGATTTTATCATTTATCTTTCTAATCATTTGATTTAATTCTGTATCAATTTTTATTTCTCCACTAATATTTTTCACTTCAATGATCAAAATATAAAATTTTGTTAAAATCAACACATCGATTTGTGCATAGTTTGTCTTATTTTTAGGTAGTCTTAAACCATAAAATATGTAATACTTATTACTTAGCAATTCTGACAGAAAGTAATCAATTGATTTTTCTCCATTATATCCTTTTAACGATTTAGCTAGCTGCTCTTCAATTTGCGGTCGTTTAGGATGTTGATCAGGTAAACGCCTTAACAATGCTTCACATTTTGGAATGACTAGAGGAATAGTTCTCTCTTTTTTTATCAAATGATTGTCACACCTTTCATTAAATGTTTCCCTCTATAATCATACAACAATTTCCATTTGATTCCTATATAATATATAAATATTAAAACTATTCTTCAGGTGGTTTTAAACCTCACTCTGAAGACTTCGACTCTCAGTCTCGCAGTTTCAGTACTCACTTCCGTGGGTCCGTGCTCTTATCCACGATTTCATGGCACTTATCCGCGGTTCGATAGCTTTTATCCACGGTTTCAGTACACTTATCCGCGGTTTCAAGACTTTTATCCATGGTTCCGGACCTTTATCCGCGGTTCTAGATCGTCTATCCGCGGTTTCTGGCCCTTTATCCGCGGTTTCATGACTTTTATCCGCGGTTCCGGACCTTTATCCGCGGTTTCAAACCCTTTATCCGCGGTTTCAAACCCTTTATCCGCGGTTTCAAACCCTTTATCCGCGGTTCCGTGCTCTTATCCGCGGTTTCTGGCCCTTTATCCGCGGTTTCATGACTTTTATCCGCAGTTCCGGACCTTTATCCGCGGTTTCAAACCCTTTATCCGCGGTTTCAAACCCTTTATCCGCGGTTCCATGACTTTTATCCGCGGTTCCGGACCTTTATCCGCGGTTCCATGACTCTTATCCGCGGTTTCAAACCCTTTATCCGCGGTTTCAAACCCTTTATCCGCGGTTCCGGACCTTTATCCGCGGTTTCAAACCCTTTATCCGCGGTTTCAAACCCTTTATCCGCGGTTTCAAACCCTTTATCCGCGGTTCCATGACTTTTATCCGTGGTTCCGGACCTTTATCCGCGGTTTCAAACCCTTTATCCGCGGTTTCAAACCCTTTATCCGCGGTTTCCGTTCTCTTATCCGCGGCTTCAAAGCACTTTTCTGCGGTTCCAGTGCCCTTATCCACGGCTTCAAAGCACTTTTCCGCGGTTCCAGTGCCCTTACCCTAGGTTCTAGCACCTTCTCCCGCAGTTTCAGCACTCTCTCCCACGGTTTCGAGCCTTTCTCACGCGGTTTCGAGCCTTCGTACCTATATTTCATCCCATTATTCATATCCAAAAACTCCTTTTGTCCAAAGGCAAACGGCGAAAAGGATAAATAGCCCGAGGAGAAAAATGCGTATTTTTTCTTCTCGGGCTTTATTTTAGGGACTTATCGTACAGACCCTTCAATCAATTTCATTATTGATTTTCTTCGTCGTCGACAAGGTTTTGGTCAACGTTATCGTCAAGGTTATTTCCCATATCACCATTCATATCTTCTTGCTGCTGACGTTCTGTTTCGTCATCAGCAGGAGGAAGCTCATTATCCTGTGGTGGAACTTGTTCTTCCATTTGATCTTGCATGTTTTCATCACCTGGAGGTGGCGGCTCTTCATCTACATTACATCCTGCCACAAATAACGTTGCCATAAATGCACTCATGAAAGCCATTAACCATTTTTTCTTCATTTGATAATTGCTCCTTTCATTTTTGGTATGGTTTAACCAATTGTTATCATGCCCAGAATCTGACTTTTCATGCATATTAGGAGCAATTCTTTGTATATATACATGTTGAAAACAGCATACATTTTTCATCTAAACAAAAACCAGCGGATTTCTCCACTGGTTTAAGCTATAGAATATGAACATTATTTAATTGCAAACATTAACTCCGCTTCACAAGCTGTTTCGCCATCAACTGTTGCGACCGCTTTTCCTTTTCCAATTGGACCCCTTTGAGAAATAATTTCTACTTCTAAACGAAGCTGGTCACCAGGGCGAACTTGTCTTTTGAAGCGACATTTATCAATTCCTGCAAAAAGAGGGAGCTTTCCTTTATTTTCTTCTTTTCGAAGCATGGCTACTGCTCCAACTTGTGCAAGTGCTTCTACAATTAAGACACCTGGCATGACAGGGTAATCCGGAAAGTGGCCATTAAAGAATTCTTCATTCGCTGTTACATTTTTTAAGCCTACTGCACGCTTGCCTTCTTCGATTTCAATAATGCGGTCCACTAGTAAAAATGGATAACGGTGTGGTATCGTTTCTTTAATTTGTTGAATATCTAACATGAGAAAACCTCCTTATGTATCAAACAAAATACTTCCTATTGTCATTGATAAAATGATTTAAAAGGGACAATATATTAAAAAATGACTTATATTCTTAGAACAAAAGGGCAGTGCGTTCGACCAGCGGCGTTCAAACTCAGACCCTTCAGTAGGAGAAGTAAGTGAGTCGATGTTGACTTATGTACAGATGAAATGGAAAGTTTGCTAGCCGCTAATGCCCGGATTTATGCAAACAACTATGAACAAAGTTGTCCACAAGTTGCATTTATAATTTCCTTTACCGTGACAAAAGGAAGGCATCGCCTGCCTTCCTTCCTAGTATAGGCTTATTCGACTTCTTTTTCAACAAGGTCAACGATATGCTGCCATGTTGACGGTTTTAATGCATCCAATGGCTTTCCGTCCCCTAGGACACCGTATCCAACCATAGCCCCTAATGCCGTACTGATGGCCATGGCCAAAACAACAATAATCAGACGGAGCCAAATTGGGATTAAACGGATGCGAATCCGTCTATTTTCATTTTGGCTTGCTTCTTCTTTTTTCTTTCTTTTTTCTTTTTTCATTTCTTCTCTAGATGTGACATTGACTTTCTCTTCCGCAGCCATTCCTAATAAACCCCACTTTCTCTAAGGTGTACCGTCAACATGTTATTTATTTTAACATTCTCATTATGTGCGAATATTATTTATAAGACCGAGCATTTGATCGCCAATTGTGATAGATTTAGCATTTAATTGATAAGAACGTTGAGCTACCATTAGGTCTGTCATTTCCGTAGCTAAATTCACATTGGATCCTTCTAGCGCTCCTTGTTGAACGCTGATTTCTCTTCGTAATTCTCCATCTAAGTATTCAATATACCCGAAATTTTCATTTAAGTCATATAAATTGTTTCCAGCTTGCTCAAGTAAATCTTGTCTTGTAATTCTTACAACACCTAGATTCAATACTTGCTCTTCTTCATTATCATTTCTTGGAACAGCTGTTAATGTTCCATTTGGTGAAATGCTAATTTTTTCAAAAGAATCATTTAAAAAGATTGGGTTCTGATTTTCATCAAGGATGCTATACCCGTCTGAATTGACAAGCATTAAGCGGTTTGTCCCATCATTTGCTGGCGACAAATAAAGGGCCCCGTCTCGAGTATAACGGATTTCTCCATTTACTTCTACCTGTAAATATTGATCTGGCTTTATAAAGGCAATATCTAGTTCACGACCAGTCGTTTTTAAAACACCTTGTTCATAAACCATTTTGGCATTTAGCTTTGCTCCAGTTCCGACGCGAATACCGTAATCAGAGGTTCTGCCAACTTCCTTCTCTTCATCTGGTTGGTTATTTATTTGTTGTTTGACTAACTCTTCAAAGCTTGTACTTGTTTTTTTATATCCATTTGTATCAACGTTCGCTAAGTTGTGCCCAATGTGATCTATTTGCTTTTGTAATTGATTCATTGTATTTGATGCACTGATCATGGAACGTAATAGCATGAAATTTCCATCCCTTCCTCTGCCTACTAGCATGTTTATAAAGGATCATCACATCCGAATTAAGCATTAACATTATCGAATCCGACCGACTTCATTTACCGCTTTATTCATACTTTTATCATAAGCCTGTAATACTTTTTGGTTGGCTTCAAACGTACGGTAAGCACTTAATAGCTCTGTATACGACCGAGTAATATCAACATTTGAACCTTCTAGAAAGCCTTGTTTTAATTGATAGCGAATTTCTTCGTTATTCACTGCACTAGGTAATTCCGCTTCATCTACTGTCCGGTACAATCCATTTCCTTCTCGAACTAAGTTTCGAATATCCTCTGCAAAACGAACATCAATTTGTTGATTCGTCGGTTCTCCATTTATAAAAATTTGACCATTTGGCGTGACGTCAAAGTCCGTGCTTGTGATTAAAATCGGGTTTCCTTCTGTTGATAACACATTATTACCACCGATTGTTAAATAGCCCTCTTCACTTAAAGTAAAATGGCCGTTTTTCGTATATTTCACTACTCCATCTGGTGTCTCGACAGCGTAAAATAAAGCTCCTCTTAAATTGGTTTCTTCAAAAATTGGAAGCGCTTCTTCTATAAGGGCAATGTCACTAGGGACATTTGTTTCTTTCATATCACCTTGCGTATATAATGGTAAAACTTCTTGTACATAAACACCTGTATGTAAATGTCCAATTTCTTTTTGCTTTACTTGACCATTTATATCCGTTTCGATATAAGATAGCAACATTTCTGGAAAAGCACGGGTCACACTTTGCTCCGCTTTATATCCAGGGGTATTTGCGTTTGCCATATTGTTTGATAAAATTTCTGCTCTTCTTTGCTGAGCAAGCATACCCGATGCTGCCGTATAAAAGCCGCGTAACATAATTTCACCTCGTACACAAAATTCCGACAAGTTTCCCTATTTTCTATTATAAAGGACATTTTGCTGAATCACATTACAATCGTGTAAATTTCTGTAGTATTTTTTTCCTAAATTTACTTTCTTTATAAAGATGAATGTTATTTGTAGCTATAAATGGGTAATAAGAAAAACGTAAAGCACTAACGCTGGGGGATTTGTGAGGTGAACGAGAGCCGCCACAGCGGAGCATAAACGACCTAAACCAATGGAGTTCGGAGGTAGACACCAATACCTACAAAAAAGTATTTTACGAATTTCCACTTTCTAAAACGATAAAAAAGGGTACACCAAATGGTATGGCATACCCGAACATATTTTTACACAAATTTTCGTTTAAGCTTGTCCATATTTTCAAGCATAATACCTGTACCGATCGCCACACAATGAAGAGGGTCTTCAGCAATAAAGACAGGTACTTTTAATTCTTCCGCTAGAAGCTGATCAATGCCGTTCAATAATGCACCGCCGCCAGTAAGGATTACCCCGCGATCAATAATATCAGCAGAAAGCTCTGGAGGAGTTTTCTCTAATACATTTTTAGCAGCTTGTACAATCGCATCAGCAGGCTCACGTAATGCTTGTTCGATTTCATCGGATTTAATCGTAATCGTTCGAGGTAATCCTGTCACCATATCCCGACCACGAATGTCAATTTCCTCATTTCGTGCACCTGGGAATACTGTCGCTACTTTAATTTTAATATCCTCTGCAGTACGTTCACCGATTAATAATTTGTATTCACGTTTAATGTAGTTTAAGATTTCTGAATCAAATTTATCTCCCGCTACTTTTATGGAAGAGGCGGTGACAATATCACCCATTGACAGAACCGCTACATCTGTCGTTCCACCGCCAATATCGACAACCATGTTTCCGCTTGGCTGGAAAATATCCATTCCTGCACCGATTGCTGCTACTTTTGGTTCTTCTTCTAAATAAACGTGCTTTCCTCCGCTTTTTTCGGCTGCTTCTTTAATGGCTTTTTTCTCAACGGATGTAATATTTGTTGGACAACAAATGAGAACGCGAGGCTTCGATAAAATTCCTTTTACATTCAGCTTGTTAATAAAATGCTTTAACATCGCTTCTGTTACTTCAAAGTCGGCAATAACTCCATCTTTTAACGGTCGAATCGCAACAATATTACCAGGTGTACGTCCAACCATACGTCTTGCTTCTTCCCCGACCGCTAAAACTTTCCCAGAATTCTTATCAAGAGCAACTACAGATGGCTCATTTAAAACGATACCTTTTCCTTTTACATGTATCAGCACATTTGCCGTCCCTAAATCAATCCCAATATCTCTCGCAAACATCTTTATTAAGATCCTCCTTGCCAATCAAATCGACAAAATCCAACATATTCCCTAATTTAATATTGTAGCATATATTTCATAAAAAAGTATGTTTTTGTAAAAAAACATTATAAATTTTATGTTGTCGATTGGCAAAAAGGATTGATTTTTTACTTTACGGTTTCTCCTTTCTTCGCTTCTTCTTTTTTATACTTTAACTTGGTTGCTTCTCCACCACGAAGATGGCGAATGGATTTATGATAGTCTAATATTCTTTTGACCTCATTGGCAAGCTCAGGGTTAATTTCAGGTAATCTTTCCGTTAAATCTTTATGGACAGTACTTTTAGACACACCAAACTCCTTTGCAATAACACGAACCGTTTTTTTCGTCTCCACGATATACTTACCAATCTTGATTGTTCGTTCTTTGATGTAATCGTGCACACCACTCTACCTCCCTAATTTGGATGTGAGAAGTGTGAAATGAGACTCGCATATCCATCATTTATCGCTATCATATCAGTCATTAATCTCATGATGTCATTCGTACTACGATGATAATCTATTCTCACGATCCCTCACCTCAAACACTCTCTCTTTGTTAGGTTTGTAACAGTTTATTAGCTTGGTTGAAAATATATGCTTGAAAAGTCAAGAGGGACAAGGGATTTTTCGGAATTTTTTATCATTTAACCCGAATGAGTCATTTAGACAAAATTTTTTCGACAATCATTTTAGTAAGCGACAAAAATTTGCAAAAAATATTTCTTGGGAAATTTGTCGAAATGTAGATTGTTGCTACAGTAAAAAAATATTATTTAAATAAATAAAGGAGCTGTCCAAAAAGTCAGCCCCTTTCTTTGTAAACTATATTCGGTTGATTTTATTTCGGTGGCGGACGCTTTCCGCGGGCACGGCCTGTCTAGCTCCGGCTCCTAGCGTCTATCGAACGAGTCTTTCCCTCCCCTACGATAAGTCGATATCTGCTCGTTTTTCTCGCAGTATCTCCTTTATCTCAGTGCATGAGAGTCTCCCGTTCGTACGACGCTTTTCAGTCGCCTTCGCTTTTCTATCAGCCTCCTCGACTCGCAAGCTCGTCTGCGGGGTCTTCGGCTCGTGCTGTTCCCGCAGGAGTCGCCGCCACCTTTATTTCAATCAACCGATTTCCATTGCAGATCCTGTAATTATTTCAAAATAGGGACTTATCGGACAGCCCCATATTTTTTCATTATTGTTTAAAACCGTTCTGAAAATATATTTCTTTCCCAATTACTTACATATTGACAATATTTATTCCATTCCGTTTTCTTTATATTAATATATTCCTGCCAAATATCTCTGCCAATTGTATCTGCTAATATCGTATCCTCTGATAAGCTTTGAGTTGCTTCATTTAATGTTCTTGGTATCCATTGAATACCCTTTTCTAATAACTCCATTTCAGATAAGTGGCTTACGTCGTAATCTACCGGTTCTCCAGGATTTATCTTATTTTGTATACCATCTAACCCTGCAGCTAACAAACAGGTTGTTAATAGATATGGATTACACGTTCCATCTGCCCCACGAAACTCAAAACGACGCTCCCTTCTTTTCTCTGGAATACGAATCAGCACAGATCGATTTCCAGAACCATAACAAATATGAGCAGGTGCCCATGAACCAGGTTGCATTCGTTTATAGGAATTAAAGCTAGGTGCCCCAATTGCAATCAATGAACGAGCATGCTTTAATAATCCTCCTATAAAATAGTAAGCCTTATCAGAAAGGTCGAATCCACGAGGGTCTGAAGTATCCTGGAATAAGTTTTCACCCGCTTCATTATACAAACTTATATGAACATGAAGGCCACTTCCCGGTAGGTGTTGAAATGGCTTTGGCATTAGAGTTCCAATTAACCCAAGATTACGTGCTACTTGCTTGAACACATGTAAATAAGTTACCTGTTGATCAGTTGCTGTTAGTGCAGGTGCATATTTCAAGTTAATCTCTAATTGTCCAGGTCCATATTCACTTGATATTTGTTCCGTTTCAATTCCCATTTTTTCAAGAGCATAAACAAATTCTTGAATAAAAGTCTCTTGAATATCTACTCCATCTGATGAAAAACAATGACTATGATCAGCAGGTACTCTCTCTCCATTCTCTTCTTTCAATAAATAAGCTTCTTGCTCATATGCTAAATGTAGGGAACCCCCTAATTCGCTTTCAACTTCTCTTAACAAACGTTTCAAAGCGTTTCTAGGACAACCCGGCCATGGATTTCCATTTATATCAACTAAGTCACATAACATACGTGCCGTGTTTTTTCTATATGGAATAATCGCAAACGTACTTGGGTCAGGAATAGCAAAAAAATCTCCATCCTCAGCTCCATACATAGGATTTGGAATATATTCATCAAATACATCAAAGCTCATAATAGCAGTACTAAAGTTAATGCCTCTTTCCATAACATCATGTAAGTTATTTTTTCGAACAGTCCTTCCTCGAGTTACACCTGCATAATCTAAAAATTCAATTCGTATAAATTCTATATTGTTTTCTTCAATTATCTTAAGAACTTCTTCTTTTGTAAGATTTCTTTTCATTTCATCTCCCCACCCTTTAAAAAGTCTAAAGCAAACTGTGTTAATACTTTTCCACCAATTGGAATGACTTGTTCATTAAAATTAAATTTTGGATGATGTAAATCATAACAAGGATTACCTTCTTCCTTTATCCCTAGCCGAAAGTAGACACTTGGTACCTTTTCAGAAAAATAACCAAAATCATCAGCCCCCAATGAAGGAGTATCCAAAACATAAAACGACTTTTCACCCAATTGTTTATAGACCGTATGCTTTAATACCTCTACAAGCTGCTCATCATTAACAACTGGTGGATGCCCATCCACATATTTAATTTCTGAAGTAGCTCCATATTGGGAAACAAGGTTAGAAATATGAGAAATAAGTTTTTCTTTTAATTTTTTGCGTACATTTGGTGAAAGAACTCGTACAGTTCCTTCCATGTGAACTTTGTTTGCTACTATATTTCCAGCTTCTCCTCCGGATATTTTTCCAATGTGAAGAATAATTGGTTCAACGGGATTGTTCCACTTCGATTGTAAATATTGTAATGATTGAATTAGATTTGCACTGATTGAAATAGCGTCAATTGCTAAATGTGGTCTTGCACTATGCCCTCCTTTACCGATAACGTCAATGTATAAGTCATCGCAAGCTGCTGTTATCGTGCCTTTTTTAACACCAATTGTTCCTAGAGGAAGTTTGGGCCAAAGATGTAAAGCAATTGCCGCGTCAACCTTTGGGTTTTCTAATACATTAGCTTCAATTAGTTTTTTCGCTGCCCCATCTGCCTCTTCCCCTGGTTGAAAAATACAGCGAATTCTGCCTGAAAAGTTCTTTTTTAATTTATGAAGGTGATAAATAACACTTAATAAAATGGTTGTATGACCATCGTGACCACACGCATGCATGATTCCTATTTTGCTAGAAGAGTAGGAAAGACCTGTTTCTTCTTTTATTGGTAAGGCATCAATATCTGCTCGTATAGCAAGGTGTAAACCATCTCCTTTTTCACCACATATATCTACAACAACACCTGTTGAACAAATTTTTCGATACGAAATATTCCATTTATTTAGCCAAGAGCAAATATATTCACTTGTCTCTTCTTCTTGAAACGAAAGCTCCGGATATTGGTGTAAATGCTTCCGGATTTCAAACAATGTTTCGTTAATATCGTCGTCCCATTTCCATTCAAGTTTTTCCATCAATTTCATATCACTCACTACCTTTATTGAGTAAATGATTTTGATTCAGTAGAATGATGACGAGTATTTTTAGAGAACATTCTGAAAATAATATATAGAATTCCCATCCATAGAGCACCTCTTAAGAGAGTCATAGGAGATCCGATAAAGGTTCCAAGAAATACAATAGCAATCCCGATAAACCCTAAAATTGGGAACAATGGAAATAACGGCTGCTTAAATGAAAGCTGTGAAACTTCATCCTGACTTCGAGTACGATATAAAATGGCAGCAATTAAGGCTAAACTCCAAGAAACCATCCAAGCTAAAACAAGTTGCATAGATAATTCAACATAAATGAGAGATGGATTAATGGTACCAATTAGAATAAAAATTACAGAAGCCCCCCAAACAAAGAGAATTCCGTAAACGGGTGTTTTCGTTTTCGGATGTAAATAGCCAAAAAAGCGTGGTAAATATCCTTCTTTTGCTTGTGCATAAAAGATACGAGATGAAGAGTATAATGTTCCCATTAATAAACATGTTGCTGCTGCTATCCATGCTGCTGTATTCATAATAAATGCCCCAGCAATTCCAAACACAGCTCCAGCTGCTTCTGTAAATGGAGAGCTAGAGGTTGTAAATTGCTCCCACGGTAAAATACCTTGAAGTACTATTTGCGCAAACGTATATAACCCAATAAATGTTAAGCTCGACCAAATTAAAGCTCGAGGCAAATCTCTAGGATTTTTACATTCTCCTCCAGCTGTCGCCAATGTCACTGCCCCTAAATAAGCATATGTTCCTAGTGGAATTGCTCCCCAAAATCCACTCCATCCATTTGGCATTACTGGTGAAAAGTTTTCTAATTTAATATCTTTTAAACCGATAATGGAAAATAAAACCATAATAAGTGTTAACAAAAGAACTAAATATAATTGTGTATTTGCAGCTTTATTGGTCCCCAATATATTTAATAACGCAAATAATGTAACAAACAATATCGCAAATAATGTTGGCCAAAATGGTTCTGTTAATTGAGGGAAGTACCATGATGTAAGAGTACCTAGTGCAATCCCTACACTACCTCCAGCTATTACCCAACCGATTGCAAAGGTAAATCCTGATAAAAATCCCCACCAGTCACCTAAAAATCTTTTAACCCAAAGTGACATAGCTCCTGAATTAGGCATACCCACTGCTAATTCACTCAATGCTATCATCAAAAATAGCTGTGATAATCCCGCTATTAAATAGGCAAAAATTGAACTTGATCCAGCTGTTGCAATGCCTTCTCCCATTAATAGAAAAATTCCGTCTCCAATTACTGCTCCAACACCTAATGCCCAAATATGCCAAAAACCAAGAGTCTTTTTAGGTGTTAATTCACTATTACTCACACTAAAGCCCCCTTAAGTTGTTCTTTGTATATCGTTTCAAAGTTTTTATATAAAACTAGTTCCGCAATCTCTATTGCTCCGTCATAATCAATATAATCTCGATTAATCCATTCAGATAACACACGTCCAAAACATTCTTTGAATAGATGAACACCAAGCCAATTCATTTCTGGAACTGTAAATGCATCTGATCCAAATAAAACTTTATTAAAAGGTGCCATTTCAAATATTTGTGAAAGGATTCGCTCAACTCCATGACCAATAAAAGGATTTTGTAAAGAAAAATCCAAATAAACATTTGGAAGAATACTTGTCATATAGGCTGCTTCTTCCATCCAAGGATATCCCCCATGTACAAGATGAACCTTTGTATCACCATATTTCTTCATGCGGAGTAAGTCGAGCAACATTGAAGGAGAAGATTTTTTTAATACAACCTCTCCATCGCCAATTCCTGTATGAATATGCATTACTTTATTTGCCTCTGTACATTCTTCCATAGCTATATGCAAGCAATAATCTCGAAAGTATTTTGCAGGTGAACGACTATCATTCTTAAAGCTTTCATAATCCTTTTCAGCTAGCTCTGCATTTTTTTCTCCAACCTCCAATCCACTTCGATAAGCAATAATCGATTTTAACCCTACAACATGTGTGCTTTTTAAAGTCTGTTGCAATTCAAAACGAAACTTATCCACAAATTGATGAAAGGAATCCCTTTTATTTTTAATATTTTCCATGATGGTTTCGATTCGAGAAACTTCCCATATAGGAACATTTACAATTTGTTGAAATTTTTGATGTTGTATAAATGGTGTTGGATATCCAAAATCGACGACCATTCCTCGTATATTCGCATCTTCCATTAAAAACTGAGTGTATTGTGAAAAATTTTTTGCTCTTTCATTTCGACATTGAACAACTTCTTGTAGATTAGGGCTACAAGAAAAGAGTTTTGAAAGTCTTTGAATGGTTATTTGCATATACATATTAGCACCTGAACAGACAGATGATGTTTGAGACATTTGATTAAACATATTTGGCAAAACAGATAAAGATAGCTTCTGAAGAAATTGTTGAGGAGTATAGGGATTCTTATTTTCTTCGTATGGATGGCAATGAACATCAATAGCTCTTATATGATTTAAATAAACCTTCAAAACAATTCCCCCTTCCGTTTTTTAATATAAGTAGCAAGTTTTATGCCAAGAAAATTATCTTTCAGTTTTACTAGTTAACAAAGTTAATTAGAAAATATCCCCAACATTAAGTGAAAAAAATTTGTCAACTGAAAGAAATTTTTCGAAAAATTCTTTTCTTTATATTGTTAATATTGGAAATAGTCTGTAAAATGAATCATAAAATGTATAAAAATTACTCCTTAGTAATAAATGTAAAGAAGGAGTGCAATGCAGTGACATCCATTGAAAAAGTATGGAATCATTCCTTTGAAAGCATGATTTTAATTGATTATGAAGGAAATATATTAAATATGAACCGACCTGCAATGAGATTATTCTCACTTTATCCAACAACCTTCAAGCAAGTTTCCATATTTGAAATTATTCCTAAAGAAGAATTGGAAAAATATTTATTTTCCAAGAAAGAGATAACAGGTATACAAATATCGTTTGGTACTGAGGAGCTTTTAATGAATTTAGTTCCTATTGAAAGCAAAGTTCTTCTAATCATTAAAAATATGACACCTTTATATCAACTTAAGCAAAAGTTAAAAACTTTGAATGAAACAAAAGTTATATTTGATAAAATACTAGACAAGCTTGAAGAAGGAATTTGTGGAATTAACTCAGAGGGAAAAATTATTTTTTATAATAAAAAGATGGGAGAAATTGATGTATGTGAACCTGAAACCGTAAAAGGGAAACACCTCTTTGAAGCCTTCCCATATCTCCATGAAGATACTAGTACGCTCATTAAATCTATTAAAATCCAAAAAAAATTACATCATCGAGAAACGCATTTCACAAATAAGGGAAAGCCTATTACTACATTAGCTCGTACTTTCCCACTTATCATAGGAGAACGTATATTAGGTTCAGTAGAAATTGTGAAAGATATTACTGAACAAAAGAATTTATCTGAAACGATTAATCAACTTCAGCAAAAGAAAATGTTTAAAAAAAACAAGCTTGATCACAACAATACACGTTTTGAATTTAAACACATTATTTATCAAAGTAGAGAAATGCGTCAAACAGTTGAACAAGCCCGAAGATCAGCAAGAACATCTTCAAATATTTTATTAATTGGTGAAACTGGTACAGGGAAGGAGCTTTTTGCACAAAGTATTCATAACGAAAGTCCAAGAAATAACCATCCTTTTATTGCTCAAAACTGTGCAGCTCTTCCTGAAAGCTTACTTGAAGGTTTACTTTTTGGCACAACAATAGGGAGCTTTACGGGAGCTGTAGAACGCGAAGGATTACTAGAACAAGCTCATCGAGGAACCCTTCTTCTTGATGAACTAAATTCTATGGGGACAAATTTACAAGCAAAACTTCTTCGATTTCTTCAAGAAAAAAAGGTGCAACGTTTAGGATCTAAAAAGGTAATTGACGTCGATGTTCGTATAATTGCTACAATGAATGAAGATCCATTTGATGCAATTAAAAAGGGACATCTTCGAGAAGATTTATTCTACCGACTAAGTGTTGTAAACCTTGTCATCCAACCTCTTCGCATGCGAAAAGACGATATTCCTCTTCTTGTGAATCACTTTATTCAAAAACACGCTAAATCTTTAAACATGCAAGTCGAAGGAATTGAAGAAGACGTAATGGAAATGTTTTTACAATACTCTTGGCCAGGAAATGTACGTGAGCTTGAACATGTCATCGAAGGATGTTTAAATTTTATGTATGATGAAAAGAAGATATCCTTTCACCACCTTTCTCCAGCTTTCCAAGAAAAAATACTTAAACAAAACAATGATCAAAAACCAATGATTGAAAATTTACCAACATCTACATTTAGTAGTTCTTTAGATGAACAAAAAGTTCAGCTTGAACAAACTTTAATTAAAAAAGCATTAAAAGAAACGAAAGGAAATATTACTAAAGCAGGAGAACTGTTAGGGATTTCTCGACAAAATTTAAATTACAAGCTAAAAAAATACAATATAAAACCGAGGTGGTAACGCTTTCAAATTACCACCTCGGTTTCTTTATGCATCCCTTTTCAAATAGACATCTCCATCTTTATATACCATTTGCTCTGGGTAGCGTAAGTTGATAACTTCCTCCTGAATTTTCTGAGAAGGTTCAGCAGTAGCAAGAGATACTACGATATTGGTAATAAAGGCTGCAGTTGCTCCGAAAATACCTGCGCCTGTGTCAATGATTCCGGCGATTGTAAATCCTCCGTATTTAGCTGCAAAAATGTAGGCTAATGTTACAGCTAAACCGACTATCATTCCCCACGTAACACCATACTTATTAGAACGCTTCCACCAAACACCTAAAACTAAAGCTGGGAAGAAGGTTCCTGAAGCTAGTGCAAACGCCCATGCGACAATTTGTGTAATAACACCTGGTGGGTTTAAGGCAATTAAGCCAGCTAAAACCGTAGCTGCAATAATAGAGATTCGTGCAACAGCAAGACGGTTTGCCTCAGTAGAGTTTGGTTTTAAAACTCGGTAATAAATATCATGTGCAAAGGAAGAAGAAATGGCAATCATTAATCCACCAGCAGTTGATAAGGCTGCTGCCATTGCACCTGCTGCCACTAATCCAATGACAAAAAGGCCTAAGTTCGCTATTTCTGGTGTCGCCATAACGACAATATCATTGGAAATCATCATTTCACTCCATTGGAGAATTCCATCTCCATTACCATCTGCAAGCTGGAGCTTTCCTGTATCGACCCAAGGTTTCGTCCAGGCAGGAAGTGAATCAATCGGTTGATTGGCAACATTTTTTAATAAAATAAAGCGTGAAAATGCTGCATATGCTGGAGCGGATAAATAAAGTAAACCGATAAATAATAAAGCCCATGCTCCTGACCATCGAGCCGCTTTCATCGTTGAGACTGTATAAAATCGAACGATAACATGTGGAAGACCTGCAGTACCAGCCATGAGAGTAAAAAGAAGAGCTAGAAACTGCCACTTTGAACTATTTTCAAATGGAGCAAAGTATTCAGATATTCCTAATTCCCGGTCAATTTCAGCCATTTCATTAATGACGTGTCCATAGGAAAGCCATGGAACCGGATTTCCTGTTAATTGAAGCGACATAAAGATAACCGGTATTAAATAGGCTATGATTAAAATAATATACTGCGCAACCTGCGTCCACGTAATTCCCTTCATTCCCCCAAAGGCCGCATAAAAGGCAATTAATACGACCCCAATCATCGTACCGACTTTTGCATCAATTTCAAATAAACGTCCGATAACAACTCCCGATCCTGAAAGCTGCCCAATCGAATATGTAAAGCTTATGATGATCGTACAGACAGCTGCAATGACCCTTGCCGTGTGACTTTCGTAACGGTCACCGATGAATTCCGGAACGGTATATCGACCGTATTTTCTAAGCTGAGGTGCTAGTAAAAACGTTAATAATAAATATCCTCCTGTCCAACCCATAATATAAGCTAGACCGTCATAACCAAGAATCATAACCGTTCCGGCAAGACCGATAAATGATGCAGCGCTCATCCAGTCAGCACCAATGGCCATCCCATTATAAATAGGAGGGATTCCTCGTCCTGCCACGTAGAAATCAGAAGTTGCTCTTGCTTTATTGTAAACAGCTATTCCAATATAAATAGCAAATGTTAATAAAATAATTGATAAAGACACAAGAAATTGTGCGTCCATTGTTTAATTGTCCCCCTTTGTTTCACTTTAAGTGACCGCTCTTTGCGACCCATTCCCCCTTAATATTAATGTTCCATAACTTTTCCACTACTTAACTCCTGATTAATCCCCTCATCAATTCCATATTTTTTATCAATATGATCACTCACTTTTGCATTAACAAATAAAAGTAAAATAAAGACTAAAATCGCCCCTTGAGCTCCCATAAAATAGTGGAACGGAAACCCATTAAATGTAAAAGTGCTTAACGATTCTGCAAACGCTACCACTCCAAAGGACACAAGAAACCAAATAACAAAGTACAGAATTATATAATTCATTCGCTCCTTAAAATACGCATCTGCCACTTTCTTATCAATTTTTTTCAAATGCTTCACCCTTTCTTTTCCTAAGACAAACTAAAAATAAATTTGAGAGTATCTATAAAAGGTGCAGGAACTAGTGCTATTTCAATGATGAAGTAAACAAATAGAGATAGGATAGGAATTAACAAGAACTGAGGCTTTTTCTTGAGAATGGCTAAATACAAACTGATTCCTAATATGAGTAGAATGATATAAATCATGTATATTAGATCAACTCCTTTAAAGCCAAAATTTCTTTTTTCGAACCTCCTTTCTCTAGTTAAATTTTTACTTTTTAAAATTTTCTAACAATTAATATTATGAACTGCTTGCCATCTAAACGTCAACAAAAATTTCCCATTTTCTTTTCCAAAAATTACGACAAAATTCGCGTAAAAATGGGGCCAGGCCCCTTGTGAGTATCTTCACAAGGGGCCTGGCCCCATTTCAAAAAAAGAAGTCTACCCTTTTTGAGTAGACGTTTACCATATATCTTTTGTAATTAACAAAAGTGATTTTATTCTTGATTTTTGTCGAGAGATGCTTCTGGTTCATTTGGTTTTGTTTCAGATTTTTCTTCATCAGATTTGTTTTCATCTGATGGCGTACTTTCTTCAGTGGCTTCCTCAGTCGCAGTGTTTTCAGATAAACTTGTCATAGGTTTTTCCATATAGTTTAATGGATTATATGCTTTACCATCTTTTCGAATTTCGAAATGGGCATGTACACCAGCTTCTTTGTTAAATTGGTTTTGACCAGCTTTACCAATAACTTGCCCTTGTTCAACCTTGTCTCCTTCTTTTACTTGAAGGTCTGTTAAAGATTGATAAACGGTCACAACATTGTCGTCGTGTTCAATTTCAACGACATGACCTAATAGAGGGTCTTTCATAGCTTTTGTTACAGTTCCACTTAAAGAAGCAACCACTTCAAATGATTGGCCATCTTCTCTTGCAATGTCGATTCCTCGGTTTGGATGGTACGTATTATCATATAAAACGAGTGCTGCTTCTTGATCTTCTGGAGATGCTTCAAAGTCGTAGAATTTTGTTACAACTTGAACAGCATCTGAGTCGATAGCTGGCATTTTAAAATTCTCAACGGAACGATTGACTTCGACAAATGGTTCGTCACGATAAGAGATATCATTTGTTTCTTCTTCATTTGTTAATTGATCTGTTACATCGTTACGAACAGCTTGATACCAGAGAACGGCTGTTAAAATAACAGCGGCACTTACTAAATAAATTGCTGGAAAAACCCATTTTTTTCTGAAAAACTGCTGAAATTTGGATGCTTGAGAATTACGTTTCTTTTCTTCCTCTCTCATTGTTCATCACCTCAGCAACCATTCTGAACAAGTTTGAGAGATTCTATACATAAAAAGAAAAAAATTTGTGATTAGTTTTTGTAAAAATAATGAATTTATACATAGACAATAGCATTTTTTGTTCAATCACTCATTGTTTTTCGACCTAGGCGCCGCAATCCTTGGTAGTATCTTTAAGCTTCCATAAACTTGTGCGCTCGTCTATAAGATCTCAGATCTGACACTTATTACAGGCGTCCCTGTCTTTTTATAAAATGAAAGGAGATGACAAATTTGAGAGCATTTTTTGCTTTTCTTCTAACCATTCTTCCATTTTCTTATATGGGATTGATCTGGTATTTATCAAGCCATCCATCAGATGCCATCGTAGAGACACCATTTCCTTTTGATGATTTATTAAAAGAGTCTTTGCACCTCATTGAATTTGGAATATTATATTGGCTCTTTATTTTGATGATAGCCGTACATCAAAAGCTTTCTGTAAAATCTAGTATCATTGTTGCCATTCTTTCTTTTTTATATGGGGTTACGGATGAAATTCATCAAGCTTTTGTCCCTTCACGTTCGGCTAGCCTGATTGATGTTGTAAAAGATGGAATTGGGGTTTTCGTATCTTATATGATCATGAAAAAATGGTATTTTGAAAAAAAGGAAGGAAGGCTGTATCAAGTCATAAAGTTAGTTTTAAGCTTGAAAAGTTAAGAAAAGCCCAAAGATCACGCCTATCGGCGAAGGGCGCTTGAGGACCTGAACCGCCACAGCAGGGCCGAAGTGACCAAGACGATGGCGCTTTTAGCTAGACATCAAATAACAATATGTATAAATTAATTCCTTCGTAAAAACGATATAAATTCTGATATATTTAAAAGAGGCTTTCTCATCGAGAGGGTTAGATCCTGATGAGACAGCCTCTTTTCCATTTATTTATTGCTTGCCATATATTTTGTTAAAAACTGATCAGCTGATGACACTTCGATTCCTTGATAATAATGGGTCACAATATCTTTAAAGGTTTTTCCTTCTTCCGCCATAAAGTTCGCACCGTATTGGCTCATTCCGATTCCGTGACCATAGCCTTTTGTTTTTACAATAATTTGATTTCCTTTTCTCTCCCATGAAAAATCGGTTGATTTTAAATCAAGTTTTTCACGAACTTCTCTCCCGGTTAATTTTTTTCCGTTGATTTCAACAACTGCTACTCGCTTCCCAGGTGTTCGTTCAATTACTTTTCCGACCGAACCGTCATTTCCGATTCGAACACCAAGCTTATTTTCAAAATCTGCAATGGAAAATACTTTACTATCATAAAACTTAGGAGAATTTACATCCCAAGGACTTTCAACACTTTTTAAATAAGGTAAAGAATTAGTCCAGTAGGCTTCCGAATTTTCGGTATACCCATTACTTGTTGAAAAAAACGATGCATCGATCGGCTGATTATCATATGTTAAAATTTGACCTTTCGTTTCCGCCACCGCTTCGGTAACTTTTTTTATTTTCCAATCATAGTCTCTTCCCCATATTCTCTTTAATTCTTCTTTGCTTTTGTAAACTTGGTGCAATTGTGTATCTGTAACGATGGAGCCTTCAGGTGTACCAACATTTTTTCCTGTCATTAATTTTTTAACAATATAAGTTCGAGCCGCCAATGCTTGTGCTTTTAATGCTTCTAGTTCAAACTCAGCTGGCATTTCCGATGCCACTACTCCGACAACATACTCCTCAAGCGGAATTTCTTCAATCTCTTTCTGTTGAGATCGATAGACAGGAACCGAAACAGGCAATCCCTCTATGGACACTTCTTCGACTTTTTTCTCATTTAACTCTTCTTTTAAGGAACCTGTCGTTTTTTGCATAAATGGGGCCACGAGTAAGCTTGGCACCATGAGAATAATGACAAAAATAGCTATAAAGGCAATTAAAATTGGTTGGACTTGCTTCATTTTATAGCCCCCATTCTTATTGATTGGCTTATAGTACAGTTTATTTAGTTGGACAACCTTTTATGACTGATTCTCAAAAATAGTTGGACAAGCTAGATTGGGAGCCTAAATAGTAAAGGAAAAAATCGATTAATTTTTCCTATAAATTTATGTATAGTCATCAAAACGCTGGGGAACTTTAAAATCGTGCTTATTTTTGGAAGTAGTTTTTAGAAAAAAAAGTCTTGGAAATTGAATATTTAGTGGGTGTGGGTTGGAACTAGTTTAGAGATGAAATTCCCATAATGGAGGCTGGAGTGTCTTTTTGGGGGATTTAAGTCCTATTTATTTGTTCTTAGCTTTCATTTCTTTTAATTTAGTGGTTTGGGCCTCGTATTTCGTGGCTCTTGTGATGATTTTGCTAGTGGGGATTTGTATTTTGCGGATTGATTTTTTGCTATTTCGCAAATTGATGAGTCCTGTCTCGGGGTTTTATATCCTTTATCCGGAGTTTTGGGCCATTTTATCCGCGGTTTCAAACACTTTATCCGCAGTTCCAAAACCTTTATCCGCGGTTGCAGAACCTTTATCCGCGGTTTCAAACACTTTTTCCGCGGTTTCAAACACTTTATCCGCAGTTCCAAAACCTTTATCCGCGGTTTCAAACCCTTTTTCCGCGGTTGCAGACCATTTATCCGCGGTTCCAAAACCTTTATCCGTGGTTCCAGAGCTCTTATCCGCGGTTGCAGAACACTTATCCGCGGTTCCAGAACATTTATCCGCGGTTCCAAAACCTTTATCCGTGGTTCCAGTGCTCTTATCCGCGGTTTCAAAACCTTTTTCCGCTGTTCCAAAACCTTTATCCGCGGTTCCAGAACATTTATCCGCGGTTCCAGAGCTCTTATCCGCGGTTCAGACCATTTATCCGCGGTTCCAGAACATTTATCGCAGTTCCAGACCATTTATCCGCGGGTAGTTTGTGAATCCGTTTTACGGTATATAAGCTTCCCCACTTTCTCGCATTAATCAAAATTTAAACAAAATAAAAAAGTTAAAGCCCCGAAGTGAGACTTTAACTTCTTTAAATTATGCATTTAAGTCTGTAATAGCTTCTTGTTCTTGGCTTGTTTCAGTGGTTTCTTCTGAAACGCGCTCGATATCGGCACCTAGTGCTTGTAGTTTTTCATGGAATCGGACGTAACCACGATCCAAATGTTTAAGTTCTGTGACTCGAGTGTAACCTTCAGCAACTAATCCAGCTAATATGAGGGCAGCGGCCGCACGTAAATCGGTTGCCGTTACTTCTGCTCCTTGCAAATTGACAGGACCGTTAATGATTACAGATCTTCCTTCAATTTTAATGTCACCATTCATGCGACGGAATTCTTCCACATGCATGAAGCGGTTTTCAAATACGGTTTCTGTAATCATACTCGTTCCATTTGCACGTAGTAAAAGGGCCATCATTTGTGATTGCATATCAGTAGGAAAACCTGGATGTGGCATCGTTTTCAAGTCTACAGCTTTTAGCTCTTCTGGACCGATAACACGTAAGCCTTCATCTTCTTCAATAATTTGCACACCCATTTCTTCCATTTTCGCTACTAATGAAGTTAAATGCTCTGGAACTGCTCCTTTTACGAGGACGTTTCCACCTGTTATAGCTGCTGCTACCATAAATGTTCCAGCTTCAATACGATCTGGAATAATCGAATGTTGCGTACCCTCTAAGGAATCAACACCTTCGATTCGAATGGTTTCTGTACCAGCACCTCGAACTTTTCCACCCATTGCGTTAATATAGTTTGCTAAATCGACAATTTCAGGTTCTTTTGCACAGTTTTCGATAATGGTCGTTCCTTCTGCTAATACGGCTGCCATCATAATATTTTCCGTAGCACCAACGCTTGGAAAATCTAAATAAATTTTGGCACCGCGGAGTCTTCCTGAAACCTCCGCATCGATAAAACCATTTCCAACCTTAATGGTTGCTCCCATGGCTTCAAATCCTTTTAAATGCTGATCTATCGGTCGAGAACCGATTGCACAGCCTCCAGGTAGCGCAACTCGAGCACGGCCTTTACGAGCTAATAGTGATCCCATAACAAGGACAGACGCACGCATCTTTCTAACATATTCAAAAGGTGCTTCCGTAGAAAGCTCTCGAGATGCATCGACCACCACTTTATCTCCTTCAAACGTCACATCTGCTCCTAAGTGACGAAGAACTTCACTTATGGTATAAACATCGGAGAGCGCAGGTACATCGCAAATGATGCTTTTTCCTTTACTTGCTAATAGTGATGCAGCGATAACAGGTAAAACGGCATTTTTTGCTCCTTCTACTTTAACTGTACCGTTTAACTTTCGACCGCCGCGGACGATGATTTTTTCCAAGGTATTCCCCTCCGCGTCCCAATTTCTCTATATTAATATTCATTCATGATGATTGGTGTTCCAACTACAACGGTAGTATTACCGCCCATTCCTGCATTTCTTAGTGCAACTTGTATATTCATCTTTCCATTTTTCGTTGGTAAAGCTTGATTCCAATTAGTTGTGTAACCGGAAATTGAGACAAAATTCGATTCAGCTAATGCCTCTACCGGTTTTGCTCGAAATTTGTCTAATATTCTTTCAGCTTTAAAATGCAAAACACTTTCCATCTTATCACTTGTATGACCTCTTACACAAGTGAAAATCGTACGATTACTGTCGAAATGTGTTAAAATTTCGTGAATAAAGTATTGACTGATTTCTCCCCACTTCTCTTCTTGCCAACCTTCAAAAGAAGCTTGATAAAGTACATATGATTGCGAGTGGTGATTTATATGTGTGGTTACAATTTGAAGTGTTTCTTTCATTTTAAATTTTTCGTTTTGATGCTCTCCAATCCATTTCGTCATTTCACCATTTATTTCTTTTCTCCATTTATAATGACGAAATTGATGTTGTATTAGTTTCGTGGATTTGGTAACATTTTCCTCAACTGGTATGGAACTTTTGACATAAACATTCCATTCATCAATCTCAATATTTTCAGATTGTAAACCTTCCACAATTTCCTTTACATTTGTTTCATCACTCACTGCTCCTAAAATGGTTTCTTTCCCCAAGAATAATATTGCGATGATAAAAACAAACATACTTAAAAGAACATTCTTTTTCTTCATAACCGACACTTCCTCTCCTTATTAACAATTGTTACCGGATTAGAAGTGCGTATACGTGGAAAAACTCGTCAAAAATAGACACCGAACAAAAATAAAAGAAAATAAATAATTCCAAAAAATAAATTTAGAATAAATAAGGAATTTGTTTGGACCAAAATAAATAATCGAGGAAGAAATTGCTTACTGTTGAACCGATGGCGATGGTTAACAAAATTAATAACAATCTTGCTTCAAATACCCTCCCCTTTCGTATTACTTTTTCAATTGGTAAACATTGAAGGGCATACCATGTGATGGTTATAAAAACAAGATGCGAAACCATGCTAATAATGGCTTGCTGACCCAATGCTTGCATAAATATCCCCTCCTTTTATGAATATGTTTATTCGCTCGGTTACATTCTCTATCGTCAAAATGGTGATCATTCATGTATATTTCTTTTGAATAAATATCCGGATACGCTTCAGGCGAACGCTTTCCTTAGGGCGAATTGTCTAGCTCCGGCTCCTAGCGTCTTGCGAACGACCCTCTCCCTCCCCTACAATAAGTCGATATCTGCTCGTTTTACTCGCAGCACGTTTTATCTCAGTGCGGGAGAGTCTCCCGTTCGTACGACGCTCCTCAGTCGCCTACGCTTTTAAGAGATGTTAGACATCTTATTTTATTATATAAAAAAAATTCGACCAAAAACGGCCGATTTCGACTTTTTCTAAAAAATTAACAAATTTTTAAAGAAAATCCAGTGCGATATTAGGAAAAACCCCTAGTAAAATAGTCCCGATGATACAAAGACCAATCACGATATAGGTTGTATAGTGAATGGTGGTCTTTTTGACGTTCTCTGTCTGTCTAAAATAAATTTGCACTAGTACACCAAAATAATAAACATATGAAACAATCGTTGTAACAATCATCGTTATTGCCAATATCCATAGTGGAGGGTTTATGGATAAAGTGCTTAAGAAAATATTGAATTTCGCGATAAAGCCCGCTGTTCCTGGAATTCCGGCAAGAGACAATAGAAATATCGTCATTGAAATGGCTAAAACGGGTGAATCATGATATAAACCAGCAAAAGAAGAAATATGCTCACTACCCGTTTTTTCTTTCACATAGTAAATAACAGCAAAGGCACCGACGTTCATAAATGTGTAGGCGATTAAATAAAACCAAATCGCATCAAGATAAAAATAAGGTGAAAAAGAAACAAAACTTGCGAGTATAAACCCTGCATGAGCGATTGATGAATAAGCTAACATTCGTTTAACATTTTGTTGCTTTAAGGCAACAGCATTTCCAACAATCATCGTTAACATGGTTAAGATGATTAAAAAGGTTTGAAACCCTTCTAAAACCGAGTTTTCATTATTTAAAGAAGCCTGACCAAAAATCGATAGAATCATCCGAATGAGGATGATAAAGCCAGCAGACTTTGAAACAACACTTAAAAAAGACGTTACTGGTATCGGAGCACCTTCATATACATCTGGTACCCACATATGAAATGGAACAGTGGCAATTTTAAAGCTTAAGCCTATAAAAACGAGTAAAAAGGAAATGCCTAATAAATATTGTACTTCTTCTGTTTGACTTAAAGAAAATTGATAGGCAATCTCTCCTAATTTCGTTGACCCGGATAGACCATATACATAACTTAATCCAAATAACGTAATAGCTGAAGCAATTCCACCGTTTATAACATATTTCATAGCGGCTTCATTTGATCGTACATTCTTTTTCCGAAGCCCGACTAATATATAAGAAGAAATGGATAAAAGCTCAAGTCCTACAAATAATGTAATCAAATCAGCGCTTGAGCTCATCATCATAGCCCCAAGTAATGCCGTTAAAAATAAATAATAAAATTCACTATATGGAAAGGCTGAATCTTCCGAGCGATAGCCGATCGCAAATAAAAACACAATGGCGGTAGCTATTAACAATAAAAGCTTAAATACTTTTGCAAAGTGATCCAAAACAAACGTATCATATAAAATACTTACATTCTCTTTAGGAAACAAGGTAATTAACGATATCGTGGCAGCTATAATTCCAATAAAGCCTAACCAGCCAATGACGGAAGGCTTTTGTTTTTTCCAAAACAAATCAAGTACTGAAAGAAGGACGGCGACACCCAATATGATGAATTCAGGAAGCATTGCGTTCCATTGATATTGTAGCAATTGATCTAAATCCATTTCTCATCACCCTCCTATGCCTTTCAGTAACGTTAGTAGCACGATTTTTAATGGATTGGATAAAAAGTTCGGGTATACACCGATTAATAGGATAAAAAAGACAATCACCAGTGCAGGTGTGAACTCAACCCACTTCATATCCTCTTCATTTTTGTCGAACTTTGGACTACCGAAGTTTATCGATAAGACAGCTCTTAATATGTAGGCTGCTGTTAGAATTAATCCAATTGTTCCGATAAGTCCGATAATAAGATATTCTTTAAAAACACCGATAAAGGCTGTAAGTTCACTAATAAATCCCGACATACTTGGAAGACCTAAAGATGCAAGACCTGCGACAAGTAAAAGTCCAGCTGTTTTCGGCATGTATGAAGCCAGCCCACCAAGCTTCTGTAGCTTAGTTGTTTCGTGACGGCTCTGAATAATATTCACGATATAAAACAACAGAGCCGAGATCAATCCATGTGAAATGACTTGAAAAATAGCTCCCTGAAGCCCCGCCTCATTTAAGGCTCCAAGCCCTAATAAAACAATTCCCATATGGGATACACTTGAATAAGCCAGCACGAGCTTAAACTCATCTTGAATAAAGGCTAAAAAGGCTCCGTATAAAAGGTTCACTAAACCTAAAATTAAAAGTAAAAAGCTAATCCTTTCAAATTCATTTGGAAAAAAGCCAAGCCCAAACTGTAATAACCCGTACGCTCCAATTTTTAATAAAATCCCGGAATGTAGTATAACAATGGCTGGTGGTGCTTGAACGTGTACCTTTAACATCCATGTATGAAAAGGAAAAATCGGTATTTTGATTCCAAACGATATGAGTAAGGCTATCATAAGCCAAAGCTTATCATTATTCGTAAACGGTATATCGTCTCGTTGTAAAAAAGTCGTTAGTTCGCTAATTTGAACCGTTCCCGTTTTGGCGAACAAAAAGGCAATGACCAGTAATAAGACACCTGATCCAAAACCGTTGTAAAGAAGATATTGATAGGCTGCCTTTTCCTTTTCAAACCCTCCCCACTTTCCAATTAAAAAGAAGAGAGAAACTAATGTTACTTCAAAAAAGAGAAAGAACAAGATAAGGTTTTCAGCAGCAAAAACCCCTAACATACCAATTTCTAATAAAAAGAACCAGATAAAATAACCTTTTACACGTTCTTTAATTTGTAAAGAAGCAACGGATGCAACGGTCGATAGAAATGATGCCAGCCAAATCATTAAAAGTGAAAATCCGTTTAAACCTAGTTCATAGTTAACGGTAAAGGGTCGATTTTCTTCATCAGGAAAAAGGCCAAATCGAATCCAATTTCTGCTTTCAGCAATTGTCGATAAATCTAATCCTTGATGATATTGCCATAAAAGCCAGCTACTTAAAATGAAGGCCGGTAAGGTCCCAAGAAAGCCGAGAAGTCTAATCGTTCCAAACTCTTTTTTCGGTACAAATAAAAGAAATAACAGTACTAATAATGGTGAAAACACGATTGCAGACAGCAAGATGGACGCACTCTCCATTACCATCCACCTCCTATTACTGCGTAAATGATCATGAAGATCGCTAAACCGAAAAAGGCGATGGTGCTATACATTTGTGTTTGTCCGTTTTGAAGCTTTGCCCCTTGCCTTCCAATGAATTGAGTGAAGCTAGCTACTCCATTCATCACACCTTCTATAATGAAGCGATCAAACCAATGTAAGACAATCCCACTCATTTTAGTCACCTTGATAACGGTTTTCTCGTAAAACTCATCGACATAATACTTGTTTACGAGAATGTTATAGAAAAATGGTACTTGTAAAGAGAGCCAATCCCTTTTCATCATGCCATTTGGATGATACATCATATAAGCTAGTGCAATTCCGAAAAGAGATAGAACAATGGATAAAATCATAATCCAAATGGCATGATCCGAATGATGTTGATTAAAGTGAATGTCCATTAATAACCATTCATTAAATGAAAATGGTCGATCGATATACCCTACTAAAATGGATAACACAGCTAATATAGCCATAGGCCATACCATGTTTTTTGGTGATTCATGAACTGCTTTTGTTTCCCCTCGCATGTTGCCACTAAAGACGAGGAAAAATAAACGAAACATATAAAAGGAAGTTAAAAACGTTGTGATTAAGGCAAGGGATAGTAATACACCATGACCGCTTTCTAAAGTAGCGATTAATATCGCTTCTTTACTAAAGAAGCCGGAAAATAGCGGGACACCACTTAAGGACAAGGCCCCGATTAAAAAGAGAATCATCGTAAATCTCATCTTTTCCTTCAGTCCACCCATATTTTCGATATTTTGTGTCCCAACAGCATGAATGACACTACCTGCTGCTAAAAACAACAAAGCTTTGAAAAAGGCGTGGGTCGTTAAATGAAAGATTGCTGCGACATATCCAAATGCGCCAAGACCGAGCATCATATATCCAAGCTGACTAACGGTTGAATAAGCCAGAATACGCTTAATATCCTTTTGAACTAAGGCGATGCTCGCTGCAAAGATGGCCGTAAATCCCCCAATAATCGCGACAACCATAAGAGCTACCTCACTAGCTAGAAAAACAGGATAGAGACTCGCAACTAGATACACCCCTGCTGCTACCATTGTTGCGGCATGGATTAACGCTGAAACAGGTGTTGGACCTTCCATGGCATCCGGTAACCACGTATGGAGTGGAAATTGACCAGACTTCCCCATAGCTCCAATAAAAATCAAGATCGCAATAGCTGTTACTAAGCCTGATGAAATGCTTCCTGATTCAACCGCTTGAAAAATATCTTCATAGCGAAAGCTTTCTACCTGCCAGAATAGAAGTATCATCGCAATAAAAAGCCCAACGTCCCCAATTCTTGTCATGATAAACGCTTTTTTCGCTGCTTTTTTCGCTGCTTCTTTTTCAAAATAAAAGCCGATTAATAAAAAGGAACCGAGTCCAACAAGTTCCCAAAAAACATATAGCTGGAGAAGATTTGTTGTCATCACAAGAGCAAGCATGGAAAAAGTAAAAAGTCCTAAGTATCCATAAAAGGTTGAAAAACGTTGATGTCCTTTCATATAACCCATTGAATAAATATGTACGAGAAAACTGATAAGAGAAACGATGAGAATTATTAATGAATTTAGTGCAGTAATCGAATATCCAGCTGTTATATCTATATTTCCGATTGAAAACCATATCGTTTCCACTTGATAGGTTGTTTTTTCAGCTCTTTCTAATAAAACGAAAAAGGACAGTATAACAGATAGGAAACTAAGCAATATGGCTAAATAGGCACTTTTCTCTTTGATTCTATTTCCAATAAGCAATATAAGAATAAAGGAAATCAGTGGAAAAACTGGAATGAACCAAGCCCATTGCATCATTTGCATCCACCTCCTAGTAAAGGGTAAAAGAGGCTCTTCATTAATGTTTCATGGATTGATAATCATCAATGTGAACACTTTTTCGATTTTGATAGATAGCAATTAATATAGCCAATCCAACTGCCGCCTCAGCCGCTGCAATCGTAATTGTAAATAAAGAAAATACTTGACCGTGAATCGAAGGGATTAGCCCATATTTACTAAATGCAACGAAATTGATATTCGCCGCATTAAGCATCAACTCAATACAAATAAGAACAATGACCGTATTCCGCTTTGTCAGCGCACCATAGAGACCAATGCAAAACAAAATAAGAGCTAACGTTAAATAGGCGGATAAAGGTGTCGTCATGTATCTTGTTTTTCCTCCTTTTCTTCCTTTTTCGCCAAAATAATGGCACCAACTAATGCAACAAGCAGTACAACAGATGTTAGCTCAAAAGGAATGACGTAGTGTGTGTAAAGTGCAATTCCAATTTGCTCTGTATTATTGACATGTAAGTCGGTTCCTTCTTGTCCGATATCAAGGTTATAGATTCCGATATAAATAGAAAAGGCAAAGGCCAGTATTGAGGCGAAAAGGAAGATTTTTTTTCGTGTACTCCCTTTCTTTTCATGATCCTGATGTTTCGTTAGCATAATGCCAAATAGCATAATGATCGTAATCGCTCCTGAATAAATCAAAACTTGAACAGCCGCAACAAATTCAGCGGATAATAAAATGTAAAGTCCCGCAATGCTAAGAAAAGTAAAAACAAGGGAGACGACCATATGCACAACTTTTGTTAAGTTCAGCATCCAAATACCACCGGAGATGGCTACAATGGCAAGTACGATGAAAGCGACAAACTCCCCATTCAAGCTTTATTCTCCTTTCTAACATTCGTATCATTTTCATTGAGCCATGTTAAATCTTTAAATAGTTCATCACGGCTATATTCCGCTAATTCAAAATTATTGGTCATCACAATGGCTTCCGTTGGACAAACTTCTGTACATAAGTCGCATAAGATACAAATCTCAAAGTTTATATCATATGTCTCAATGATCTTCCCTTTAACATTCGGATCTGGATGCTTTTTACCTGTTAGTTGGATACAATCCGTTGGACAAATGTTGGCACACTGATTGCAAACAATACATTTTTCTGGGTAAAATTTTTGAATTCCTCGAAATCGATCTGGCATTTGGAGTGATTCATTTGGATAATCATAGGTTACTTTTTTCTTCGTTAAATTTTTTAAGGTGTAAGCCAAACCTTTCGTGAAGCCTACCATACTTTCACTCCTTTACCTGCTAGTAGTTTAGAATTGGTTAAACAAAAGCGATTGGGTCAATGTATCTTGAAATTCGCGAGACTCCTGCGGGAAAAGCGAGCCTGGCGAGACCCCGCAGTGCGCTAGCACGAGGAGGCTCGCGGATCGCCCGCGGAAAGCGAGCGAATTTCAATAGAAATTTAACAGAGCATTTGTTTAAAAAAAGATTTCTTTAACGATGGCTGTTAAAAAGATATTGATTAACGCAATGGGTAATAGTACCTTCCAGCCAAACTCCATTAATTGGTCAGCTCGAAGTCTCGGAAATGTAACCCGGAACCAAATTAATAAGAAGACGATCGCGCTAAATTTTAAAGCAAACCAAACAGCACCTGGAATAAAATCTAAAAATAGAACAGGATGCCATCCTCCAAGAAATAAAACTGTTGTCAAAGAGGCCATCGCAAAGAAGTAAACATATTCAGATAGCATAAAGAATGCCCAGCGAAACCCTGAATATTCAACATGATAACCAGCAACAAGCTCTGATTCAGCTTCTGGAAGGTCAAATGGTGTGCGGTTTAATTCAGCAACAGAAGCGATGAGAAATATGATAAATCCAATTGGTTGAATAAAAATAAACCAGACATCTTCTTGGGCTCCTACAATATCCATTAAGTTTAAGCTACCAGTAAATAAAATGACCCCGATGACTGACATGACAAGTGGAATTTCATAGGATATCATTTGTGCGGCTGCCCTCATGCCTCCAAGTAAGGAGTATTTATTGTTAGAGGCCCAGCCTCCAGTGACAACTCCAATAGTTGTTAAACCTGAAATAGCAATATAATAAAGAAGACCAATCCCGATATCTGCAAAGTGAAAAGCATCTGTGAAAGGCATAACGGCTAGTACGAGAAATGCTGGTGTGAATGCAATAATTGGAGCTAGAATAAATAGTGGTTTATCAGCTGCTTTTGGAATGGTATCCTCTTTTAACAAAAGTTTTAAAACGTCCGCAACCGTTTGTAAAAGTCCCCATCTACCTCCTACTTGATTCGGGCCATAACGCCCTTGCATAAAGCCCATGACTTTTCGCTCGGCTAAAATTCCATAGGTAACAAAACCTAATACGACGAACAAAAAGGCGAGAGCCATTGAAAAGAGAATAAAAAAGTTTGTTAGATTTGGTGGTGTGGAAAGAAGATTCTCCATCATTACCCATCCACCTCCCCAAGAACAATATCAATGGCTCCTAAAATAGCGATTAAATTCGCCATATTTTCTCCTTTTAATAGCTTAGGTAAGATTTGCAGATTATAAAAAGATGGGCGACGAAACTTTAAGCGATACGGTTCTTTTTTACCGTTGCTCGCTATGTAACAACCAATTTCCCCTCTTGGTGATTCAATTCGTACATATGCTTCTCCTTTAGGAGGTTTAATAATACGCGGGACTTTAGCCATCGTTGGTCCTTCAGGAAACTGTTCAACTGCTTGTTCTAAAATGTTTAACGACTGCTCGATTTCCTCTAAGCGGCATTGATAGCGTGCGTAAGCATCTCCTTCTTCACGAGTTGGAATATCAAATTCAAAACGGTCATAAATCGAGTATGGCTCATTTTTTCGTAAGTCCCATTTCACTCCTGTACAACGCAGGTTTGCTCCACTTAATGAATATTTAATCGCATCTTCTTTTGTATAAGTTCCAACACCGACTACACGATTTAAAAAGATTTCATTTCCTGAAACAAGGTCATGATATCCTTTTAGCTGTTTACGCATATAAGGAATAAAATCTTTTACTTTTTCAATCCATCCTTCTGGCGCATCCCATTTGACTCCACCTACACGCATATAATTAAACGTGAGACGCGCTCCAGAAAGCTCATTCAGTAGATTAATAATCATTTCTCTCTCACGAAAGGCGTATAAAAATGGACTCACAGCCCCTATGTCTAATAAGTAGGTGCCCCACCAAACGAGATGACTGGCAATTCGACCAAGCTCCATTGCAATGACGCGTAAATATTCAGCCCGATCTGGTACTTCAATTCCCATCATCGTCTCAACCGCATGACAGAGAACATAATTGTTTGTCATGGCTGATAAATAATCCATTCTGTCTGTATATGGAATAATTTGCGTGAATTGAAGGTTTTCAGCTAATTTTTCCGTACCACGATGTAAATAACCAATAACAGGTGTAGCTTCTTTGATTATTTCTCCATCGATTTTGATGACAAGTCGGAAGACCCCATGTGTACTTGGGTGCTGAGGCCCTACGTTTAAGAGCATCTCCTCAGTACGTATCATTTGCTACACCTCCACATCATACTGCTCATAGTCTTTTCTTAATGGATGACCAACCCAATCATCTGGTAAAAAGATTCGTTTTAAATTTGGATGACCGACAAATGTAATTCCTAATAAATCATAGGCCTCTCGTTCCGGCCAGTTTGCTCCTTCCCATAAAGGCACGACAGAATCGATGGTTGGCTCATTCCGATCTAATTTGACCTTTAATGCGACAGATTGATCATTTGGATAAGAGTATAAATGGAGATAAACTTCCATATGTGTCTCAAAGTCAGTTCCATGTAATTCAGATAAAAAATTAAAGGCAAGCTGTTCATTCTTTCTTAAAAATTCAGCTACTTTATAGTAATGTTCTTTTTTCACGACAAGGGTAGGAACATCCTTTGATAGACGGTTAATATAATAATCTTCAAGGACCTCATGATTAAAATGTTGCTTTATCACTTTTACATATTTATCTAAAATTGGTTGATTTTTTGAAGGAGTTTCTTCTTTTTCAGGCGTATCCTGCTTTGCTCGTAAGGCTTTTGCCTTTGCTGCTGCGGCGGCTTTTGCTTTTGCAGCTGCAATGGCTTTAGCTTTTTCCTTATCTAAATCTCGGGATTCCCCTTTTTGCTTTGCTTGAGCTCGAGCTTTCGCTTGAGCCGCTGCTTTTGCCTTTGCTGCTGCTGCAGCTTTCTTTTTGGCTAAATCTATATCCTCTTCTTTTGTACCTGCTTCCCGTTGTTTTTTCAGTGCCTCGGCTTTCGCGCGGGCTGCTGCCGCTGCTTTTTTCTTCGCCAGCTCAAGATCGCCTTCTTCGCTCTTCTCGGCCTCTCGCTGTTTTTTCAGTGCCTCGGCTTTCGCGCGGGCCGCTGCCGCTGCTTTTTTCTTTGCCAGCTCAAGATCGTCTTCTTCCTTCTTCTCGGCTT
>Ga0180433_10000073_pt1 | contig 155887 bp, 170 predicted proteins | sample SS_ome_8_FD_132980 | JGI IMG/M metagenome (GOLD analysis project Ga0180433, IMG submission 132980) | Hypersaline lake sediment archaeal communities from the Salton Sea, California, USA - SS_1_D_1 metaG | ecosystem: Environmental > Aquatic > Non-marine Saline and Alkaline > Hypersaline >... | reverse complement strand
GTGGTAATATACCCAGCAACCAATGACGCCGCGACCGTTTCAGGTGAGGCAAGGTAGATATCTCCTTTTCCTTGCTTGCCCACAAAGTTACGATTTCCTGAAGAAACGGCAACCTCTCCTGCTCCTGTCTGTCCAATCTGCCCTGCAGCACATCCTGCACATCCTGCAGATCCTACCAATGCACCCGCCTCTTTGAATATCTGTATCAATCCTTCATCCAAACACTGTTTCCATATGTTGTCAGTTGATGGAACAACTTTGAGTACCCGGCCAGGTGCAGTTTTCCGGCCACGTAGTATCGTAGCGACCGCTCGCATGTCTTCTATCCGACCATTGGTGCACGAGCCGATAAAACCTGAATCAACAGGTGTTTTAGCAATATCGTTGACAGATACAACATCTTCGGGATGGCCAGGTCGAGCAATTAATGGCTGAAGACCATCGATATCGACCTCAACCATCTGTTCGTATGATGCATCATTGTCTGCGTATACTCCTCCTTCCGTAGGAAAGAGAAGGATGATGCCTCCCATTTCCGTTGCCATTGAGGCGATAGTAATTTTACCATCCAGTGATAAAGAATCAACATACTCACCATACAATTCACCAGCGTAGCCCAACAATCCATTGGCTCCAAAGACTTCGAGCATTTTGAGTACCACATCTTTAGGAGTTGCCAATGGCGAAGGCATTCCAATAAGGGTAATTTTGACAGAGGGAGGTACTTTGAACCATACTTTTCCGTGTGCCCAAGCATGGGCAATATCTTTATCTCCCATTCCTTGACCAAACGCGCCAATAGCACCCAGAATGTTAGCATGAGAGTCCGTAGACACGATTGTACCACCTGGCTTGGCAATGCCTTCATCAATGACGATGTGTGTTCCTATGCCCGCGTTAATGTCAAAAACCTTGATGTTGTGTTGCCGAGCGAACTGGCGACATATCTGTTGATTTGCGGCATATTTCTGATCACAACCGCCAGGGTTACAATCAAAAGTGAAAAACGTCTTTGAAGGATCATCAAGAGAAAGTCCATATTCTTGGAGATTTTTTACGACATTTGCGCCGCCAAAATCTCGAGCGACGCGAACATCTATGTCAACATCGATAATAGTACCAACGGTTGTTTTTTCGGTAGCATGCCTTTCAAAAATCTTCTGAATCATAGTTTTGCCCATACCTATGGCCTCCTCTTTTTATGGGATATCTCGTTCCTTTGGACCCGTATATTCACAGTCAGCTTCAAACATCTTTCTCATCAGTTTTTCCTTGGTCTGCTCTTCATAGACCTGTGCGGTAAGGCCAGCTACTCGGCCGAGTAAGAAAAATGCTTTTCCGAGTCGCCAATCAAATCCCATATCTGAAGATATGGCAGCAATAGCTCCATCAACATTAATCGGCAATGCTTTTCCTGTTTGAACTTGTAATTCTTTTTCGATAGCTTGTGAAAGTGCCAGGTGATCAGAAGCAATACCAAGCTCCTTGGCAAGAGAAAAGAGACGTGCAGTTCGAGGGTCTGCTGTGTGCACACGATGACCAAACCCAAGGATGCGTTTCTTCTGCTCTCGTGATTCTTGTACAAGCATGGTTGCCATCTCGTCAATCGAAAGGTTTTCTTGTTTCATACGAGCAATACCATCTTGCAGGAACCGTGCACCTTTTTCGATTGCACCGCCATGTGCATCGCCTATGGACAAGATGCCTGCGGCAACTGCTGTTGGTAATGGCACCCCTCCTGAGGCCACCACTCTCGATGCCATGGCAGATGGCGGAGTCACTCCATGATCGATACAGGCAGTAAGCATAGCATCCATCATACGGCCATGCTCTTCTGACGGCAATTCTCCTTTTAAAAGAAGGTACACGACATGAGGATACGGTATCGTTCCAATGAGGTCCTCTTGTCTATACCCCTTTGTCACCAGATGATTCGGCTCTACCTTGGTAATGTTGGTAGTCCATTTCATGTATTACACATCCTTTACTTTCCATATAATATCTAAGACAGTGCCATCAAACCATTTCGTCATTCCTACAACATCGTTCGTAAACTCAACGTGCTGTGGACCCCCAGTTGCTTGATAGGCACTCTCCTTCAATTCTTCAATAGGAACAAGAGGGATTGTCCCTTTCACTTTTTCTATCAAATCCTTTCGTTTTGGATTTATTGCAATACCTTGATTCGTGACAATAGCATCAACGACATCGCCTGGCGTCGTAACCGTGGTAACGTGCTCTCGTACAATAGGATTGGTTTTTCGAAAGACGGGGCAGGTGATAATTGACAATGATGCCCCTGCTGCTGTATCCTGATGACCGCCGATACCATGGAGTAATCGTCCATCGCTATGGGTGTTAACATTCACATTGAAATTGGTATCAACTTCTGTTGCACCAAGCACCACCGTATCCAGCCCATCGATGGTTCTCCCTTTTGACGTTGGGTCTGCATAGTGACCAATGTCTGCTGGTAATCCCAGATCTTCTTGTAGGAATTTTACAGAGTAGGCGTCAAAGACTTGTGAGTAATAGATATTTTTTACCCGACCTGCTTTATAGATATCGCAGATAAGTTGGGTGAGACCTCCCGTTGCTGTTGACGCGACAATATCTTTCTCCTCCAATCGCTCACCGAGAAATTTCATGGCGGCAAGGGAAATGCCGCCTGCACCAGATTGGAAGACCATGCCGTCCTTAAGAATGCCTGCCGCATCCATAAGATCGACGCAGTCATGAGCGATTTTAAGTTTTTCAGGGTTTTCAGTAACTTTGGTGGTACCGGACATGATTTTTTTTGGATCGCCAATGTTGTCAACGTGAGCAACCACATCGACATAACGCTCTTGAATTTCTTGATGGGGGTTGGGATACTCAACAAGCGTATCTGTAACAATAATAACATGATCTGCATGAATAGCGTCTACTTGTGAGTAAGAAATAGGGCCAAATGCACTCTCACCAACAATGCCGGTCGCATTGCCTCGTTCATCAGCAGCACTGGCGGCAATCACGGCGATAGTTGGATGTAATTCTCCTTTTTTAACTGCTGCCCATCGACCACCGTGAGAGCGTAGAATAACCGGGAAATCAAGAAGATGTTTTGACACGTACGCTCCGACAGATCCATTGATACTGCCCTCGATTCTATTCACCGTTCTGTCTTTAATAAAATCGATGACGGGTTCATGAATATTGAACATTGCCGTCTGTGCCATTCTGATATTTTTAACGCCAAGTTCTCGTACCGCCTCAAGAGTCATGTTTATGACATAATCTCCCTCGCGCAGTTGGTGATGAAACGAGATGGTGTCGCCGTTTTTTAATCCGCATTGTTTTAAGGCATTTTTCAACGTAGTTACCTTGGACGCATAGGTATGTTTTTTGGCGCCAGCAAATGGAGTGAATGTTCTCCCCTTAATATCTGTTTCAATATGTCGCCTCGCTGCATTCTCAACCATCATATCTCTACACCGATGACTTTTTGATTTCAAAATCGATAAAGTCGCAATGATTGACGACGACTGCTTCAGGGCTCCGTTTTAACTTGTCTCCCTCGTGCGAATGTGCATAGATAATAAACACCACATCATCAGGGAGACCAAGCTCTTTTGCAAGAAGGGAACCTGATACCGGATGGCGGAATTTCTCTCCGAACGGACCTTTGACATACTTGCCATCTTTTTTTACATATTCTAACAGCTTGCCAACATCATGAAGCAATGCACCAGCAATTAAATAATCGATGTTTAACGTTTCTTTTCGTTGATCAGCAACTGCTTTTGCAAGATGAGTGACTCGTTTCGTATGATCAACCAGCATGCCAGAATTATCGATAAGTAGGGTAAATGGAGCATCTTCAATCTTGTGCCACTTCCCTCGATCAGCAGCTTCCTTCCAGACTGCTACTACCTTCTCCCTCAGTTCGGTCTTTTTTATCCATGCTAGTTCAGATGAAAAACAGGTTTCTATATCTCGTTTTTCTACCATGCTCTGCCCCCTAAAATGCGTGTTCTGTAATCAATAGCACTATTATTAACATTCTCATTACAAAAAAAGAAGAAATGACAACAGGATGGGAAGGAGAAGAGGTGATTTAGAGGGGGTAATTGGATGGGTATTCTCTAAATTTAAAAATTATGGCTTCGCTCCTTCCCAGTCGTTGCTCGGAACCAGATGGTTTTTTCTCTTTAAGTGCCTTTTTCGCAGCTAGTTATGTAAGCGCATATGCACTTCAGTTGATAGATACAGTGCAGCCCTAAAAAACTAGATTCTAGGTATATTCGTCCCAGCTTTTTATCATGAGTTCTTCGGCAGAAATTCTATTGATTGATTCAACAAAGCGTTTTGCGAGTTGGAGATTAGTGATCAGGGGAACATCAAAATCAACGGCTTTTCGTCGGATAAGATAGTCGTTATCAAGCTCTTCCTTTTCGATATTTTTTGGGATATTGATGACCAAATCAATCTTTTTGTCAGCAATATAGGTGAGCGTATTTGGCTCTTGGTTCTCCAGTGGCCAATACAAGACATCCGTCTTTACTCCATGATCCTTGAGAAAATCCGCCGTTCCTCTTGTTGCATAAAAGACAAATCCTAATTGTTCCAAGGTCCGAACACTATCCATAAACTCGGCTTTACTTTCCATGGGGCCCGTTGATAAGAGAATTGTTTTCTTCGGCAAGGAAAAGCCAACAGAAATGAGACTTTTGAGAAATGCTTCGTTAAAGTCATCGCCTAGGCAGGCAACTTCTCCTGTTGAAGCCATCTCTACGCCTAGCATAGGATCAGATCCTTTGAGACGAGTGAACGAAAACTGAGGAGCCTTCACCCCCACATAATCTAAATCAAAAGAGGATTTGTCAATAGAGGGTACCTTTTTACCCATGATGATTTTTGTCGCCAAATCTACAAAATTTATCTTAAAGACTTTTGAAACAAAGGGAAAACTTCGTGACGCCCGCAAATTGCATTCTATAACTTTCACATCATTATCTTTTGCAATAAATTGTATGTTAAAAGGACCGGTAATATTCAGGGATTGCGCAATCTTTTTTGCAATAATTTTGATCCGCCTCATGGTTTCCAAATACGTTCTCTGAGGGGGCAGGACCATGGTTGCATCGCCAGAATGCACGCCAGCATTTTCCACATGTTCTGAGATAGCATAACAAAAGAGATTGCCTTTCTTTGCGACGGCATCGATTTCTATTTCTTTTGCTCCGGTAATGAACTTACTGATAACCACCGGATGCTCTTTGCCTATCTCGGATGCTTTCTTCAAATACTTTCGAAGTTCTTGTTTGCTTAAGGCAATGCTCATCGCTGCGCCAGAAAGCACATAACTTGGTCTGACTAGAACAGGGTAGCCAACAGTATCTGCAAAGGCTTCAGCACCCTCTAGACTCGTCAATTCCTTCCATTTTGGCTGATCTACTTCTAAGGTATCAAGCAATTGAGAAAACTTGTGTCTGTCTTCTGCTCGGTCGATATCGGCAGGAGAGGTTCCCAGCACTGAAACACCTGCATTATGCAGTGGCAATGCCAAGTTATTCGGTATCTGGCCACCCATAGAAACAATAACACCAAGGGGGTGCTCTTTGTCGCAAATATCCATCACTCGCTCAAAAGTAAGTTCATCAAAATACAGTTTGTCGCAAATATCGTAGTCTGTACTTACTGTTTCTGGATTGCAGTTAATCATGATGGTACGATAGTGTAAATTCCTCAGGGTAGAAACCGCATTGACACAACACCAGTCAAATTCGACGGATGAGCCGATTCTATACGCACCACCGCCTAGAACAATGACTTGATTTTTATCGGTAGACTCAAGATCGTCAGCACATCCATGATAGGTCATATACAGATAGTTGGTTTTCGCAGGATATTCAGCGGCAAGCGTATCGATTTGTTTCATGTAAGGAACAATTCCAAGGCGTTTTCGTTTCTTTCGTACTTCTTGCTCGGTGCTGGTGGTAAGTAACGCCAGTTGGTTGTCTGAAAACCCTTTTTGTTTTGCTTCTCGCAACAGAGTAGAAGGGAGTGATTTGAGTGTATGCTGCTTTACACGGGTTTCAATATCCACGATGTTTTTGATTTTATAGAGAAACCATGGCGTCACTTTTGTAAGCTGGTGAATCTTATCAATAGAATATCCTTGTTTCAGTGCTTCAGTAATAGCAAACATCCGTTTGTCCGTTGGTTCTTTGAGTTCTTTTTCAATGTTTTCAAACGATAACTCATTACAAACTAATCCGTTCATTCCCACATCGAGCATGCGTATTGCTTTTTGTAGGGCTTCCTCGTAGGATCGGCCAATGGCCATGACCTCACCCACCGATTTCATCTCTGAACCAAGGCTCAGGCTTACCTTCCTAAATTTTTGTAAATCCCATCGAGGGAATTTAACTACAATATAGTCCAGAGCAGGTTCAAAACAGGCGGATGTTTCTTTGGTGATGATATTTTCCACATCAGTAAGACTATGACCCAACGCAAGCTTTGCAGCAATAAACGCAAGTGGATATCCTGTTGCTTTTGACGCAAGAGCAGAACTCCTGCTTAACCGTGCATTGACTTCAATAATACGATAATCTTCTGAGCGAGGATCAAAGGCAAATTGGATATTGCATTCACCAACAATACCCAGCTGTCGGATGGCTTTGATGGAGATGGCCCTCAGCTTAAAATTCTCTGAAGCGGTCAGTGTTTGGACGGGGGCAACAACAATACTTTCTCCAGTGTGAATACCCATGGGATCAACATTTTCCATAGAACAGACGACAATGCAGTTATCGTACTGGTCCCGCACCACCTCGTATTCAAGTTCTTTCCACCCCCCGCAGTATTCTTCGATTAAGATTTGCTTTGTGTAGGAAAACGCCTTTGTTGTTAACTCTATCAACTGTTTCTGGTTGTAGGCAACTCCCGAACCTAACCCGCCTAAGGCATAGGCTATGCGGCACATGACAGGGTATCCAAGGGTTTCTGCAACGGCAATAGCTTCATCCACACTGGTTACTGCCTTACTTTCTGGAACTTTAAGACCCATTTGTTTAATTTTTTTCACAAAAAGATCTCGATCCTCGGTATTGAGAATAGAATCAATAGGTGTCCCAAGAACTTTGATATTGTGCTTTGTCAGTATTCCTTTTTCCGCAAGTTCAACACCGACATTGAGTGCCGTTTGGCCACCAAAACCCAGTAAAACACCATCTGGTTTTTCCTTTTTAATAACCTTTTCAACAAAAGAGACATCGAGTGGTAAAAAATACACTTTATCTGCTAAATATTCGGAGGTTTGGATAGTGGCAATATTGGGATTGATTAAAACGATTTTAATGCCTTCCTCTTTCAGCGCCTTAATTGCCTGACTGCCAGAATAGTCAAATTCTCCTGCTTGACCGATGCGGATTGCCCCAGAGCCTAAGAGAAGAACTTTTTTGACTTTGGTTTTTTTACTGTTAATCATTTCATCGACCTGATAAACATATCAAAGAGAAATTCAGTGTCATCTGGACCAGGGGATGCCTCTGGATGAAATTGGGTGCCGAAAAATGGCTTTGAAATGTGAATAATACCTTCATTAGTATCGTCGTTATTATTATAGAACCATTCCCGCCAATCTTCTGGTAGTGTATCAGCATCAACAGCATATCCGTGGTTCTGGGAGGTGATGTAACAGCGTTTTGTTCCTGTTTCAATGCAGGGTTGATTATGACTTCGATGGCCGTATTTCAACTTATAGGTGTTTGCACCGGCGGCTAATGCCAAGATTTGTGAGCCGAGACATATCCCCAAAAGAGGGGTGTTTTGACCGAGCGCTGTTTTTACATGGCGTATGGTTTTTTTACACTTTTTTGGATCACCGGGGCCGTTTGAAATAACGATTCCATCTGCTTCTTCTTGTAAAAAATCATAATCCCAGGGAACTCTGGTGACTGTAAAGTTTCTGCGTAGAAAGGCACGGATAATATTATTTTTTACTCCACAATCAACCAGAATAATTTTTTTCTTTCCTTTTTCATAGACGATGGGCTCTGTGATACTTACCTCCGCAACAAGATTTCTCTTGTTTGGATGTTCCATCGGAGTTGCCGTCTTCCCGTAGGAAATGGCACCAAGCATGGTTCCTTTTTTTCTGAGTTTTTTTGTTAATGCTCTTGTATCGACGTCATACATTCCAGGAATGTGATGTTCTTTCATCCAGTCTGATAGCGACTGTTTTGCATTCCAATGAGAGTAATCCTGTGAGCAATCAGAAATAATCAATGCCTGAACCTGTATTTTTTCCGATTCAAAATATTTCAGCACCTTGTCTTCTTGTTCTTTTCCGGGAACGCCATAGTTACCTATCAAAGGATAGGTGAGCACCAAAAGTTGTCCATGATACGATGGGTCTGTCAAACTTTCAGGATATCCAACCATCCCTGTATTGAACACGACTTCACCGGAGGTGGGATGTAAAGAACCAAATGCATATCCTTCAAAAATAGACCCATCTTCAAGGATTAGTTTTGCAGGTTTTCTTCCGGTTGGCATTGCAGAAAATCCCCCTTGCTGGTATGCAGCTGTTGCGTACACCACGAATGAATAATAGACGTCAATTAAAAAGGTAGAATGGACAAACAACTATTTAAAATTACTAAAAAAATCAACACCGCTGATTCATTTCGTTTCTAGGCATATTTCCCAAAGAAACGCGTTTCTGATAAGAATTGTCAAGGAAGATTTAATAGTATATTACTAATAAATATTTATATAAAAATATGTCATTGCTGATGTAAATGAAATACAAACTGAAAAAAATCGATGCTATCATGGTTGTTATCCTAGTAATCATAGCAGGGATAGTCTTGTTTAAAGTTGGCTATACCGAGGAGGATGGGTATCAAGAACCGGAAGAAATCCTCCCCGAAGAACCACCAGAAAAACCAATCGAACCGCCTACATCATTTATTCCCGGATACATGAAAGCAGTCTCTCCTGAAGATGAGGGGGTCCATTTTAATGAACTACGAACGTCTCGTGAGTGGTGGTACTTCAATGCCGTTTTTGATGATCATAGTGAACTTGCGGGATGGAACGTTGCAATCAGCTTTAATCATATGGCTCGCAGTGATCTCCTAGGAACATTGAAGCCAGATTTATTGGTAGTCACTCTCCACGGACCAAACGGAGAAGAATATGGAGGGATGATTAACAAACAACGAGGGTTAGGAATCATTAAACCTCCAACCTTAGAAGCATATTCTCCAGGGGTTCATGTAAAATATGAAAAGTCCTGGGCAGAAGGAAAATCGCCTGAATGGCATGTTCATGCCGAAGATAATGACATTGATAATGAACATGAAATTATTGTTGATTTGACCTATTTTACTCCGTCAGGACCATTATGGACCATTGGTGAACGATCGTTTGATAAGTCAAAGAGTAATATTGCCAGTTACGTTTTTATGGGGTGTAATGTCACCGGAATCGTCAACATTGATGGAACAGAATATGTCGTACAAGGATTAGGACATCATGAACATTCGTGGTCTCCCCATATCGTCACCCGAGGATTGATCAATGGGTGGGATTGGTGCCATATGACATTTGATAACGGGTGGAATATCTACTTCAGCAGTTACTATCCAACCCCGCAAGTGCTTTCAAGAAAAACATCACGCATTAATCCGTTTGGATCATTAGTTATCACCACTGATCAAGGACGAACCATGACCGTATTAGATAATGTCGACCCGGAAATCATTGATTCAGATACACGAATATTTCCCTTTGTGACAGTGCCATCAACGATTCATGTGACAGCAAAACCAGGACTAGGTCAACTATTATTAAAATCCTACGACGTTCAGCTTGACATCACTATCGTTGCTGACAATACGTATGAAAAAGTGTGGAAATTCCCTACGTATGTTGGTATGAAAGTAGGAAGAAGCACAGTCACGGGAACACTTTTGTGGTCTGACGAAGATGGAGAGCATGAGGTTGAACTTAATGGCATTGGTACGCTATGGAGCATGAGTGCACTGTTTTAATTAGTGTGTACTTCGACAGTAGCGTTATCAGCATCCAAGACAACAGTTGCTCCGTCTTTAATTTTAGTAATGTCAATTTGATCAACACAAGGAATACCGGCAAGGATGACACCGGTGGCTACAATCGTCTCAGTCTCTCTATTAATAATACCTAGAGGAGCAACACCATTTTTTTTCAGACCGTAGATAACATAAGAACCAACCGTTGACCCTTTACCACAGGGAAACACCAGAATTTTATCGGTTACCTTCTTTCCTTCAAGTGGGTGCCCCCTTTCAATAACAATACCAGTTTTTGCATCGATACCACCATAAAATCCAATGGGTTCTGTTGAAACAATGGCATTGCCTTCTACTTTTCCAGGAGATATCATTCTTCCTTTCATGATTGCGCCTCTACTAAGTCATCGATAGTAGCAAAACACACGTCTTGTTTACAAAAACCAGGCAAATAGTTGGCCGCTTTACCAGAATTCACTCCTGTTGTTTTGTATCCCATATCTTCAATTGGAGATACTACCATGCAGGTATCGGCAATCACACTTCCGCCTGCTTTTTTGATGATTTCGTTGTATCCCATTCGCTCTGATGCCTCCTTGATCATTCGTGAAGTACATATCCATACTGGTTTTTTTAACCGTTTACCCTCAAGTTTTTCTGCAAGGGCAGAGATCTCACGTAGAGAGGCATGTGGGCATCCAAAAATAACGATATCTGGCTTTTTTCCTGTATTTAATGTCTTGTAAGTTTCTGTTATGTCTTTTTGAGTCACTGAGATTGTTTCAAGATTTTTTTTCTCAACTAAATCTGCTTCAGGAGTGAGCCCTTCCACGTGATACAGAGCAACGGCACCTGATGCAGCCATTGCCGCACCCAATGCCTTAAGATGGTCGGTATTGGCATCTTTTATGCCTGTGAAATAGGGGATTTTATTTTTTACTTGTTTCCCAACGTAATATCCTAGAGCGCCAAAATCGGCATTGAATGTTAAATCAGCATCAACGGTCACTTTGATAGTGGGTTGTCGGTTTTCCCACAAATGAAGGCCGTAATTAGGGGTGACTCCACAAATCGCTGCGGCAAGAGCAGAAGGCCCCCCTTCTCGGTTCGTTCGTGCACCAATAACAGAGTTTGAAAAAGAGACTGCTGATGACTCTGACCATGCAATGTGTTCGCGAAAGCGGGGAAGGTTGCCTGCAAGATAGGGAGTGCAAGTCGCCGTTACCACGATACCCATTCTTTTGAATGCATCCATGATTCTCAACTGGTTTTTCGCAAAGTCCTTTGGAAACCCATACTCCCTCCAGTTCTCCAAATCCATCCCCGCAGGATTCAGATAGGTAAGCACTTTGACCTTTGCTCCCTTTGAAGCCATGTCTTCCAAGAATTCCATTCCAGGGCAACCAATAGATTTATATGATACTCCTGCAACTTGAACAGACCCTACAGAAATCATGGCATCTGCACCATAGATGTCTCCTAGGCGCACGAGAAGTCTGAACATGCGTTCCATAACTTCCCCGTGTTCTCCATTAAGAATGCATTCTTCTTGTTTTGTTAAATACATGCTACTAGCTCCTTACAGTTTTTTACCAATTGATCGATCTCTTTTTGTGACGCATCATCGACATGAATACCACCAACGGCAACAACTGTGGTGTGGTACTTGGCACATGCAGCTAAAGCAATCGGTTTTAACACAATATCGTCATAATGGCCTTCAAGCCGAACGATTTGAGGTTTTTTTCCAACCTCACAGAGCACCATGCCCCCAATATGAGATCGTTCTCCACCCCCAAGAATATACAGAAGATGATCTCCCATCTTTTCTTGTTTAAGCCAGACGGCATATTTTCCGTTACCTGCAGTAATCATCAAGATTCACTTTAGAATAGTGTACAACTTCATACTTACTCTTATCAATATCTAACGGTATCGTTGCATCGACTCCTACTTTTGTGGTAAGTGTTTTTTTACCAGACTCATGTTTCCCCGACGGGTCGAGAGAGCTTCCCGGTTGATCTGATTTGATAATAAGATCTTCGTCTCCCTGAAATCGGGTGGCAAGTGCCCACTCAAGAGCCGAGGGACTGAAAATATCTACATCCTCATCAACAATCATAACGTGTTTCATGCTTTTATGACCTTGAAATGCTGCTTCAATAGCCTTTTTGGGGTCATCTGCATGTTTTTTCTGGACTTGCACTATCCCATGCAACCAAGAACCGCCCCCCATAGTCACCAACACATTCTTACAGGAGCATACGTTGCTTACCTCATTGTAGATGGTGGGTTCTTTTGGCATACCCATAAGAATCTTGTGTTCAAGTCTTCCCGGTATGAGGGCCTGATACATCGCATCTTTTCGATGAGTGATACAGTCCACAACAAACACGGGTTCTTGACGTTCAAAATCACGGGTTTCTGTTAAATCAACAAACGGTCCTTCGCGATCGAGATCTTTCGTGAGCCTCCCTTCGATAACAAATTCAGACTCAGCAGGCACCTCTAAATCTTTGGTGACACATTTTACTAATGGTGCTTCATCAAGAGCATTACCAATGGAAAACTCATCAACACCAGAGGGAGGCCCAAGAGAGGCGGCAATCATCGTTGCAACAGAATTGCCGATGCACACTGCCATTTCCAAGTCACCTTCAACTTTATCATAGGTTGTTCGGGTTTGTCTGTTTTTTATTAGACGTGCCGTAAATTTGTTTTTACCTATTTGCATGAGGCGATGGTACGAAACATTTCTTCCAGTCTCAGGATCCTTAATCGTCGAAACGGTAGCCGTTGCATATCTACCTCCATCCCCCTTTAAGTGTAACAATAGGGGCAGCATATCAAGATCTGGGTCTTTACTAACAACTTCTTGGCAGGGAGCTTTGGCAACCATCTCTGGTGGTTTTGGGCGACGGAGAGCATCAACCAGCTTGAAAAGCAATTGCTCTTTAGTCGTACCAATTCCCTCCGCGATAATATCTCTATTTGAAGTGATACCGGAAAATACGGGGAAGTCATATCCTTTAACATTTTCAAAAATCACTGGCTGTTCGTTCAATGAATAAATGATATTGGCCATTTCATGTTTGAGAGAGACTTCCTTAGTAATGCGTATAAGTTTATGTTCTTGCTCAAGCTTCGAAAGAAACTTGCGAAGATTCATACCCCTATGCCTCCTTTCTTGACGCGCCTACAACTGTTTTGACAGTTTGAAATCCTTCCTTTTCAATAGCATTGGCAACGGTATCTTGCAATTCTCTACCAGGTGTAAGGGCAATCATATTGCCACCAAGCCCCCCTCCTGTAAGTTTTGCACCAAGAGCACCTGCATCTCTGGCAAGTTTTACCATAAAATCAAGTTCACGAGAGGAAACTTCGATTTGTTGGAGAAGCTTGTGGTTTTCATTCATGAGTTTTCCAACTTCTTTAAAATCTTCCTCTTCAAATGCATCTTTTGCGAGATATGCAATATTTTCAGCACGATCAAAAATTGCTTGATATTTTTCAGGTTCTTTTTCTCTTCGTTCCCGAACACCGGCAACGGCAGCCTTTGTATTAGCAACTTTACCCGTGTTTCCTATAACGATTTCGATGGGATAATGAAGAGCAATTTGCTCAATGGCTTTTTCTTCTCCCTTCTGGAACCAAATAAGACCCCCATAGGTGGAGGCGGTGTTATCAACTCCTGAAGGAGTCCCATGATAGCCTTTTTCACCTTCATAGGCAATGTTATTGATTTCTTCGTCAGATAAATTCATATCAAAATAATTGGAGAGTGCTCTTGCAATAGCCACACACGACGCAGCGCTGGCACCAATACCACTTGCTACATAGAGATTCCCTTCAAGAGTGATTTTGATGCCGTTTTTAGACGGATCGATATTCATTGTTGCCATCATCCTCTTCAAGGAGTCTTGTTGCTGCGCTAATTTCTCTTCCTTATAATTAGGAGTTGCCTTTCTGTTGTCTACCAGTTCAACTTTCGCTTTGTCGTACGGTTCTATCCGAGCGACCGTATAATTTCCTATTGCCGAAACAATAGATGGGATATCATAGACGACAAAGTGTTCATTAAACAAAATAGTTTTTCCAAAACCGATGCCCTCGCCCTTCATAACGATCACATAAACTCTTCATCAAATTTTTTGTTAGAATACTGTAAATAGTATATGGTTTTTATGATTATTGGGAGCATAGTTGCTTAGAAAGGTATTTAATACCGTTATAAATAAATATCCTATAAAGTAGTTGACCATTATGGTGGAGGCGAATCACTTCCATACGTTTGAGTGTCTAGGAGATGCCAGTAGGAAAATAGCGAATGTATTTTGGACTTTTTTGGATTGTCTCTCGTGCAAGATGACAAAGATTTCACAGATATACGAGAAAAGTATTGGAGAAAAATACAAGAGGGAAAGTCGAACGTTTGATATTACCGATAGTCACCATATTCTTCATATTGGATGTGGAGCATATCCTATAACCGCACTGACTCTTGCGAAAATGAATGGGTCAAAAATTGTTGGTATTGACAACAATCAAAAAGCAATTAGATTAGCAAATGAAATTGTCAGAAATCAACAGTTAGATGACCGGGTAACAATTACCTATGGCGATGGTACAACTTACCCTGTTAACCTGTTTGATACCATCATAATTTCTGGATGCTCATCGCCAAAGATGCAAATACTCGATCATGTCATCAACACGGCAAAACCGCAAAGTAAAATCATTGTACGCGATATTAATCTGAATGCCAAAGCAGTCAGAGAAAACATCACCGCACATCATAATATTATATGGGCAAATACTCTAGGTAACTACCCCATTCCCTGGTTAGGTTGGCAATCCTTTTATCTCATAAAAAAATAGAGTGGTATTATGCAGGTATTTCTTTTTGTCTTGCATCTGCTAGCGATAGTAGAAACCCAACAAAACTAACTAAAATATAGGTGATAATAAAACCTAGTAATGAAAGAACAAACACTTTTTCTTCAGCAACCCCAAACAACGTGGAAAATAGAACAATTGCCGTTAGCTCTCGAGCACCTAACCCTGCAAAGGTAATAGGCAGATATCCTGCAGAATTGGCAATAGGAAACAACAAGAGGAAATACACGTAAGGGATGTTAAGGTTCAATGCAAGAACGATAAGATACTCTTGGGTAAAGATAAGAATCCAGACAATGACCCCCAATACTAACGGGAGAATCAAGGCACGTATGCGAGGGAAGTCTGTATAAAATGTCTCAACAAACTGATAAAATTGCGATTTCCATCGCTTTGGTACAACGTATGAAACGAGGAGACGCAACAGTTTTTCTCCCCGTTGTTGTTTAAGAAAATACAGGACAATAAGCACCAGCAGGCCTACCCAAAATATGGTAAAATAGAAGAGCTCGGGGAAAAGCGAAACAACAAGTACAGCACCAAGAATCATCATCACATAGAGTGAAAAGGATCGAAGGAATGTATCGATAAAAACATTGATGAATAGTTTGCCGTAGGGTTCACCTGTTTTTTCTTTCATGTATGGAACTTTAACGAGCTGGCCAAGATATCCTGGAGAAATTGTTCCGTAAAAATAGCTAATGAGTAAGATTTTCAGAGAGGAAAAAAACCCAAGAGAGATATGTTGTTCTCTCTGAATGAGTTGCCACGCATAGTTTCTTAAGAAGAGAACAGGAATAGTAAGCAGGATAGCAAGGATGACATATTCCGGTAAAACTGACAAAAACGCTTCTGTTATTTTGTCGACATCTAAGGAATAAATAACATAAATAAGAATAAAAATTCCTATGAAAGGCAAATATTTCTTTGCTTTCTGAAAGAATGAAGACGACACGTACGGCCCAATAGAACTACGGTTTTTATGTATTTGTTTTTTCGAACCATATTGTTGCTAAGGCGCATAGTATGCAAATAGATTAGTAAAGAGAGTGGATATACCTGTTGGTGTAATGGCAAAAAAAAGTATTATAACCACCTTAGTCAAATGCATTCCCTTTATCGGTGTTCTCTTATTTCTCTATATTATATGGGATGTTGGTATAGAGAAAATTGGGCAGACATTTCTGTCCATTCCTCTCCAATATTATCTCCTGTCCCTTCTTGTCTTTGTTCCTCGGCTGATGTTTTTTGTGTATAAATGGAACTATATCAACAGAAAACAAAAGATCTATGTCGATTATTGGTATCTTACAAAGATTTTTCTTGTTTCCATGTTCTATGGTAGTGTTACTCCCGGCGGTATCGGTTGGCATATGCGGATTTTTTATTTAAAAAAGAAAAGTGGGGTTTCGTTTGAAAAGTGCATTACCAATTCGCTGATAGATACTGCTACAGGATTTATAATAGGGCTTTCGTTGGCGTTACTTGGATCCATTCTGTTTTTTGAGCATTTTTCAGGATTTTTACCAATAGTTCTAGCAGTGCTCATATTGTATGTTAGCGCATTTGTCATTTTTATGAAAAAAGAACGGGGAAGTAGGATTTTTACGTTTTTTATTCGCCCATTAATCCCTAAAAAATATCGAGAAGTTATTGGGCAGTCCGTGTCTTCGCTGTATGAAGATCTGCCACGTATACGAGACATGGCACTACCCATGGTTCTTGAAGTATTGGTCTGGCTCACTGCAGGGATACAAACGTACATTATCGCATTGGCCTTTTCTATCGAGATTCCTGTGTTAACGTTTATATTGCTCAGCATTATGGCTGTCGTTTTTTCCAATGCATTGCCTGTCACGATTGGTGGCTTAGGGGTTCGAGAAGGGGCTTTTGTCATCATCTTAGGATTTTATGGCGTATCCCCGGAAGTAGCATTCGCCATCTCGTTTGTTGGCTTTTTGGCAAAGGTACTTATTCCTGGATTAATTGGACTGGCTCTCTCGTTTAATATGCATTTAAAACCTCTTAAACAAGTATAGATTACCTATAGGAATTAAGAGGGAGTTTTTGCACTAAAAATTGAAATTTTCCTCTGTTTGTTAGCGGAATGCAATCAATAATGCAAATTGTCAGTGTAAATCCATCACCCAATATCTTGTGAAATTCCTTGTGTATCTTTTTACTGTCAGCATCAGTATACCGTGGCGCTACCACCAGGCGCAATACCAGCTCTCCTTCTGTATCTTGATAAAATTGACATGCCTTTACCTGCTGAGATGACTCTGCAACAAGATGATGAATGCGAGTGAGCGGGACAAGAGCATGTGTTTTTGAAACAACAAAATCTTGCACACGTCCCTTGATTTCTTTTACTACTGGAAATGCCCTGCCACAGCGACATTTCTCGGTGGTATAAACACCCAGATCGCCGGTTCGATACCGTATAAAAGGAAAATGATACGTATGAAAACCAGTTCCTACAATCTCGCCCACCTCCCCTTCTTTGGTTACTGGATTTCCTTTGCCATCAATTAATTCAGTGATACCATACTGCGGAAACAGGTGAAAGGAATTGTATTCGCACGTTCCACCGAGTGCTGCCTGCTCTCTCAATCCATAATGGTTATGAACGTTGCATTGAAAGGTATCTTCAATAAGCTTACGTTGCCACTCATACAATGTCTCTGCATGACAGATAACAGTCTTCACACCAAGAAACGTATCAATTTTGTGGTTATTCACGTACGTAGCAAGAAGAGTAATTGCAGAAGGATACGTCAGGATGTACTTTGGTTGTACTGCCTTGATTTTTTGGATAAAATCTGGCAGGTGTTCTTCATTCATATAAAATGAGGATAATACCAACATCCTCCCAAAGAGTTGGTATTTCCACGGTTCGGTTCGTCCAGTAATAAAAACACTTCTGTCTAAAAAGGAGCAGCCTGCCCAACCCATGAGAACTTTTGTGTATGCCATCAGTCGAGTCAACCAGACCCCTTTCTGTTTATAGAATTGTAAAGGGTACCCTGTTGATCCGCCCGTTCTTGTAAGTTCAAATGATGATTCAGGGTAGTTTTTAGCCTTGATTTCCCCGAGATGCTCTCGTATGAGGTCTTTTGTCAAAAAGGGGAGTTTTTGTAAGTCGGCAAGCTCCTTGATATCTGTTGGTTTCAGCTGTAGACTGTCAAATAGTTCCTTATAAAATGGCACATTGGCATAGGCATGAGAAAGAAGTGTACGTAACTCTTGCAACTGGTATGCTTCTAATCGTTCTCTGCCCCACCACTGTGATTTTTTTAAAAACTTGTACGTTTTTCTAAAGGAATTATAGTACCATGCCGTTTTAAATGCCGTTGCATTCACTGAATAGTTATTTAGGGCACGATCTAGCATGGTATGCATATGTAGACGACTCCCCTACTTGGTTTCTCATTCAATAATGTGAAAGATGATGGATGATGGATGGAAATCGTCCCACAAAGGGAAAGGGATCATCCCATGAAAAGATTGCGTATTCTTTTTTTCCTTTATAGGATCGAATCCACTCGTTGAAGGTGAGGTCTCCGCAGGAAATACCACGAAGTGCTGCAGGAATATCCTGAAGTATAAATGTCCATGTCGCATTCGTTACCGAAGGAGTACTCGTGTCCAGAGAGTATCCTACGGCATCAAGGTACGCAAGATAGGGGATATTATTTCCATAAGCTAATGGAAAAGTGACTTGCATCCAACAGCGCGGATTAATCTCGATGAGTTTAAAGGTATTGTCGCGTGGGTCCTGCTTGATTTCAACATCAACAATACCGTGGTATTGTATCTTTTTCATAAAAGAGGAAACAAGCGGTTCAAATTCTGGAATAGAAACATGCTCAATGCAAACGCCATTGCCAGAAAGAGGCGGCCATTCTCGTATTCGTCTGAACATGCAGATACCGTGAGGTGTAAAGGATCGATCGTAATAGGCATTGAATCCATACATCTGTCTCGCATCACCAGGAATGATTTCTTGGATGATTACCTCCTGGTTTTTTGAGAGAGCTTTTTGGTAGTTTTCGAGAAGTTCTTTCCGAGAAGTTGCTCTAAAAAACTTAGTGTTAAACGCGACTCGAAAGGATTCAGAATTGACTGGTTTAAGAATACATGGATATGACATTTCTGCACTAACAGAAGCAACATCTGATTCATGTTGCGGAAAAAAGGTGAGAGGATGAGACACGTGGTATTGCGCAAGTGTTTGATAGAATTTCTTTTTGTTAAGAAGCAGTTGAGTAATAGAAAAATCTGCTCCAGGAAAATGATAATACTGCTGCAGTCTTTTTTGAGATTTCAACAGGGCAGTCAATTCGATATCGCCAAGCGGAAAAAGCACGCCTTTGTGTGGAAGTTTTTCTCCCACATCAACAAGGAATTCAATATAGGCCTCTTCATTTTCTTTTGGATGGGGACAGGTCAGTGCTGCCGTACAATATTTTGAGAGAAAGCCAGTCTGTCTTGGATTTGTATCAATCCACAACGTAGGGACATTTTCTTTCCCAAAACATCGGCATACGCCTAAACCCGTTGTTGCATATTTTCCGAGAATGACTGCAGGAGGTTTGCCAGTAGAGGCTATGCTGCTGATGTTGCTGAGGGAGGCGTTCAGAATAATCACCACAGGCGGCATCTAGTATCAGTACCTATAACACATAAACCCCCTGTGCATTAAAGAATTTTGTCCGATGTTGTTTGGTAGAAAACAGTGAAATGCTAAATATGGTCCCAACAATACATTACCACATGAAAGATACGCTTCGTCGGGAAGGGTTACGTAAACGAGAAAATCTTTCTGCTGCTGAGGTTTCGGAAAAAAGTAATCTCATTAAACAACGCTTGTTTTCATTACCTGAGTTCATTGATGCACAGGCTACCTTATTTTATGTGTCGTATGGAAACGAAGTGCGCACACATGAGATGATTCAAGAAAGTATGACAATGGAAAAGACTACCATCGTTCCTAAATCAAATACCCAAGATAACACATTGATATTATCAAAATTGACTGCCTGGAGTGATTTAAAGCGAGGCGCATATACTATCTTAGAGCCGATATCAGAAAAAGTCGTTGAAGTTGTTGCCGATGTTATTGATCTTGCTCTTGTTCCTGGTGTCGTGTTTGATCATCGAGGAAATCGCATTGGGCATGGGAAAGGGTACTATGATCGACTGTTACAAAAAATAAAGGGCATATCAATAGGGCTTGCATTTGAAGTACAGCTCGTAGACAGCATACCGGTAGAAAAACACGATGAAAAGGTAGATAAAATTATAACTGAAGAAAGAGTAATTGAGTGTGGGCCTTAAGTTATTATATCGCCTAATCGGCCCGCCTTTATTGCTTTTTTAATTTCCATTGCAATTCTTTCGCCATAAGAAATCGATTCACCATACAGATAACCAGAATGAGGGGTAAACCGGGTTAACGGGCTGCCAGGTATACGCATGGAAACGTCAAACACCACCATTTCTTCTTTTCCTTTATCTGCAGCAATGGCGCCTTGAAGTGCAAAAGGACCAATGATTCCTGGCGGGCATTCTTTTTTGGTGGTTTTCACAAATTTTTCACCAATATCAAAGATTTTCTCAATAATCGATTCCTTTGTTGTAGCCGCAATGTGACCGGTTTCAATAATTTTCGGATTCAGATATTTGAGCACCTCGAGTTGTTCATTTGCAGGAAGTCTAATAAGCCCATCCAAATTAGTTTGCCTTCGGGTGTCTGTTCCCACAATTTCTAGTTCGTCATCAATGACCGAATAGAAGTAGTTGAAATTGACTTGCGCGCCAATGACATACTCTTCAATAACTGCTTTGTCAAGGGCTTCTTTTGTGATCATCTTCTTGTTCAGGAGTTCACTCGCTTTTTTCTTATAGTCATCGTAGGTTGTGGCATAGAAAAATGCTCGTTCATACCCGCGAATTGCTTCATTGACTTTGACAATAACCAGGCGGTCAATATCCTTCGGAGAGGTGATAATCTTTGGAAAGCGGATACCTGCTTTTTCCAATAGATAATACTGGTTTTTTGGAACATCTCGTTCCTCAAGTTTGAGCATTGATCGGGTGCCGAATATAGGAACGTTGAAGGTGTTCTCAATGTCTTTGAAATCAAAATACACCCAGAAATAGCGATTATGAATGAAAATGGTATTTTTCTCTCTCAACTCTTTCTGGACTGCTGGTTTAGTGATGTCAGAAAACTTGTCAAGAAGGATGGTTTCGTCGATACATCCTTTTCCCTCTCGAGTTTTATAATATCTGGTATACGTCTTCTCTCGACCTTTCTGACAGACGGCAAGAGTACTAAAACCATGCTTTTTTGCCCCGCGACAGACGTCAAGACCTGAGTGACCTCCAAGAACACCAATAGTGATATGATCTTTATCATATGAATTTACCAGCGTTTGAATGTCCATCCTTTTTATCATATACATCCTCCCCAAATGAGAAATTATTATTTGAACTTTGGCCGTTTTGATACGTGAAGAGGTAATGGGAGCGGTTTCTGCGGATACCCTGCATTGTGTGAACTGACGAGAGAATAGAGTTCATCAAGAGCATACGAACGATTTTCTTCACCAAGAGCAGCGTCTCTGAATCGTGGTGTAAACGTTTTGCTTTTGCTTTCTTTTTCACCAACAACAATAATAATAGGAATCCATTCCTTTTCTGCATCACGTATTTTCTTGCTAACGCTTTCCTCTCGATCATCAATATCTGCTCGTACATGAATGTATGACGATTTCTTGGTAAACGCTTCAACAAATGTTTCACAGGTGGGCACAAACTCACTACTGACTGAAATAAATCTGACTTGTGTTGGTGAAAGCCACAGCGGAAGCATCGGTTTTTGCCCTTTGTTCATCTTCATTGCCTCTTTTTCAAGCAGTGCGTATATCACTCGCTCAATTGCCCCCGAGGGACTGCAATGAAGTATCAGAGGATGTTTTGGTTTGCCATCTTTATCCGTAAAGGTGATATCATATCGCTCGCCATTCTCGATGTCGATCTGGTCGGTAGAAAGTGCAGAAGCTTTTTCTGATGCGTCAACAAAGTTAAATTCATATTTTAAAATAAAGTAGAAGATACGCTCATCCCACATCTCCAGTAGCACTGGTTTGCCTAGTTTTTTTACGAGTGCTACCATAAATTCCTTATTGTTTTTATAAAACTCTTTGGTGGTTCGTAAGGCCATTTCAATATCATCAGTGTCGATGCCGAGATGTTTCAGAACATCGCGAGACATGTCATATCGAACATTAAACTCATCCATGGCCATAGGTAAATCAGAGGTAAAGGCATGGACATCTGGCATAGTAAATGCCCGCAGTCTTCGCAATCCGGCAAGTTCTCCCGATTGTTCTCTTCTGAACGAGTATCTTGTCAACTCATAAATCTTAAGTGGCAAATCCTTATAACTAATCGTGGCATCATGAGCCATCAGAAATTGGCCAAAACAAGCGGCAAATCGTAAGAAAAAGTTTCGTTTATCACTTTCAATTTGGTATTGCCGTGCAGGAAATCGTTGTAAATATTCCGATAGCGTGGGGTGGTCCATATCATACATAATAGGGGTTTCTACTTCAAGACCACCATAGGCAACGACTCTTTGGGTCACGTAGTCTTCAATAAGTTTTTTGATAAAGCGGCCTTTAGGATAAAAGCGCATGTTGCCGCCATCGGAAGCAGACTCGTAATCAGCAATTTCCAATTTTTGCATCAAGGAAACATGAGGCGGCTCTCCTTTCACTGCTCGTGATTTTTCTTTTTCGTAAAAAGCAAATGTTTTGAGGTTGTCATGTCCTTTAAAATTGAAATCTCCCACCTCTTTTAATGTTCCATCTTCGGTGAGAATATACCATTCGGAACTCAATTTTCGTTCTTGCTTCAAGGATTCTGTTTCTTCTCCCCCAGGAATAATTTCTCTTGAAAGTTCTGATAACGGATGGCCTTTGCATGAAATCTTAAACGCTTTATACCAGCCAAAGGGAGACCGTTTGACCGAAAACTGCTTGTTTCGTAATTCGTGCTCGATTTTAATTAAAATGTCTTGTGCTCTTTTCGGGCTTGCAAGATTTGAAGACAAATGGGCGTACGGGTACAACATAATGTTTTTGACGTTAAGTTGACGTGCTGTTTTGTCGATTTCCGATACCGTCTGTTGAATTGCTTTCTTTGGCGACTTTTCATCAATTTTTTCAACAGCTGTAAAGACGGTGAGTGCTTCTTCAAACCGTCCGCTTTTTACGTCCGTCTCTTCAGGATTTTTAATGGCTTTCTCTTTAACTTCGTATTCAATGTAGTCGCTGTGAATGAGCAAGAGCTTCATATAATCAAGTCCTGTAAAACAAATAATTATTCTTAAACATACTGATTAAATGAGTAATGGGGGAGGCGGCGGAGGTGTTAAACACCGCATTTAAAAAATATTAGTTTCACTTGCAATCCCATCTCTCCGCCTAGTTGGTTGAATGTATTAAACAATATAAGAATATTTCGGAAAAAAAGTAGTCAACTTTCTCTCCTTATGTGTAAGAAGAGCTATATGAACGTGATAAATTGATGAATGGTGCTATTGAATAGTTTTTTTGTACGACGTGGCATCAAGCAAGGTGCTTGTTTCTTTTGGATTTTTTATTTCAAGTTCGACGAGCCACCCATCATCATAAGGACTTTTATTGACTTTCTCAGGTTCATCATCCAATGCGCTATTGACGTTGACAATGGTTCCACTCAGCGGAGCGTAAATTTCAGAAACCGATTTGACCGATTCCACGACACACAGTTCATCACCTTTTTTCACTTCTTTGCCGACGTCTGGCAACTCCACAAACACAATATCGGTCAGTTCTTCCTGTGCATGGTCGGTGATGCCAACAACGGCTTTGCCATTTTTTTCTTTCACCCATTCATGAGTTTCAGTGTATTTTAACTCATCTCGTACTTCATCTGCCATTTCAATCAATCCTCCTGTATTTTCTTGTTATTTTAAACATTTTCTACGGTTTGTTGTGCCCAATCCTTGGGAACAATAGGCGGTTTGACAACAACCGCTTTTATGGGTTTATCGCGAATGATGATTTCAAGAATGCTGTCTTTTTCTCTGAAATCAGGATGTACATAGCCCATGGCAATCCCCGTATTTAAGCAGGGGGAGAGTGTACCACTGGTGACCTTTCCTACAGGTTTTCCATCCTTTCGGATTTCACATCCATGCCGAGGGATGCCTTTTTCAATGCATTTCATGTTTGTTAACCGTTGGTAGTCTCCTTGCTCTTTTTGTTTCAATAAGGCATCCTTGCCGATAAACTCATGATCCCAAAAAATCGCCCATGACATCGCTGCTTCAAGAGGCGTTCTCCCTCCTTCAAACTCATTTCCTGCCAGAATGAATGACTTTTCCAAGCGCAAGGTATCCCGGGCACCAAGGCCAATCGGTTTGATGCCGTAGTTCTTTCCCGCATCCATAATCTTCTGGAATATTTTCTTAGGATTATTGTCAACATGAATCTGTAATTCAAAACCAAGTTCACCGGTATACCCTGTATGTGAGAGGATACACGTCTCGCCTGCCATGGTGCAATATTGACATCCAAAGAACTTTACCTCGCGAAGATCGGCTTCCGTCAACTGTTGCAGAACGTCTCGTGATTTGGGGCCCTGAACAGCCAAAATGACATACTCTTTGGAGACATCAGTAGCAACAGCATCAAGAGCATGTGCCTGTGCCTGTTTGTTTAACCAGGTTGTTACCTCGGCATTCATGCCTGCATTGGGAATCATCATAAACTTGTCACCAAGATGCATGAAAATGGTGTCGTCGATCACCGTACCGTTTTTTCTCAATATTGCCGTGTATTGGCTTTTGGCATCATCAATGCGTGAGGCATCTTCCACCGTCGTCAGACTGATGATCTTTTCAGCATCGGGGCCGGTAATCCAGACATTACTCATGTGAGAAACATCAAAAAGTCCAACAGTCTTCCTTACAGTAAGATGCTCTTCTTTAATACTGCTGTACTGTATAGGCATTTCATAGCCGGCAAATTCAGTAAACTTTGCCCCCAATTCCTTCTGCAAATCATATAAGGGAGACCGTAGCGACATAGATATCGAATCGTGTATCTCTTAACTATAGTTTAACATTTCGACAAAACATTTATCACATAACCGTGATAACCCCTTCTATGCAGCCGGTACATATGCCAGGAGTGTACAAACATCAACAGAAGTTATTTACCGAAAATCTCACCGAATGTAGGGGAGTGAAGGTCTATAATGAGCAGTTACGAACAGTAAAGGGAAAAGAGTTTCGATCCTGGAATCCCTATCGAAGTAAACTTGCTGCTGCACTGCTGAATGGCATACAGGCCCCTCCCATAAAACAAGATTCAGCCATTCTGTATCTCGGGGCAGCAACAGGAACAACCGTCAGTCATCTTTCAGATATTGCCTGTGGGGGAATTCTCTATGCTATTGAATTTTCTCCTGTTGCCGTCAAACACCTTGTTACTGCAATGAACAAGCGAATCAATGTCGTTCCTGTGCTTGCCGATGCCAATCACCCTGACCGCTATGCTGCCATTGTCTCATCGGTTGATTTCTTGTATCAGGATATTTCACAACGAAATCAGGCCGATATTTTTGTACACAATGCCCAGCAGTATCTCAAACCTGGAAGGCGGGGAATCATCATGGTGAAAGCGCGTAGCATCGATGTCTCTATAACGCCAAAACAGGCATACCAGCACGTTATTGACCATCTAAAGGAGCAGGGGTTGAAGATTATCGAAGTTATTGAATTATCACCGTATGAAAAAGATCATGCGGCCATATTAGTCTCGATATAACGAAAAAAAGAGTGTGCAAAGAGCATGAGTGTAAAAGAGGCTTCAAGCGTTCTTATACGACTGGCTAAATTCTTAGTTCCGGTGATAATGGGATTGAGTGTACTAGCATTCATTGGCTTGCTCATGGATGAAACGATGAGGATGCAATACTGGCCTTTGATGACAGGGTATTTTTTCCCACCGTTAGGCAAGGAATCGATTATTCCTGCTGGTGTGCTTGTGGCAGGAATTCATCCGCTCGTCATGGCACTCTCCATTGCTTTTATTGACATCATTATCGCGTTATTTTTAATATGGAATTATGACTTGGCAAAAAAAATTCCTTTTGTCGGAACATTCATGAACAAAGTAGAACAAAAAGGAAAAAATGTTGAACAGAAATATGGCTGGGTAAAACCCCTGCGATTTATTGGTATTGCTCTGTTTGTGATGATTCCGTTTCAGGGATCTGGCGGCCTTGTCGGCTCTATCGTGGGTCGATTAATTGGTATGAAACCATGGAACACGCTTTTGGCAATCAGTATTGGTGCCATTGTTGGGTGTACACTCATTGCGTTTTTTGCCCAGGCGTTTTTGATTTTTGCAGAAATTAACACCATGTTAACGGTAGCCCTCGTTACCATCATTGCTCTTATCGTTCTTGTCTATTTTCTTTTCAAACGAAGGAAAAAGAATTCAGCTACACGCTGAGATGATTTTCTTGTAGCATTTTATTAATGATATATGTGGGCGCTTGCTTGAGAAGTTGTTTATACGGCGATTCATGCACTAGTGTTGATGTGCTCAATTTTTCAGCTCTCCGGATATGTGTTTTAATCTCTTCCAAATACATCTCTTGAATGTGGTTGGCGTGTTTCGTCACAATCTTCTTGATTTTTCTTTTCGTTAACCGATTAGGCATGATAGTCTTGTTTTCTAATTTATTAATCAGTGGGAGAACAACACTTGGTAAAAGTTCCCCCTTCGTTAAATCAACCAAATCATCGGCAAGTTGGTATGCCATCCCAATTTCCATGCCATAGTGCGCAAAGACTTCCAGAATATCCCCCACCATATTGGCCTCAATGGCACCAGCTCGACATGCTGACGAAAATAACGAAGCGGTTTTCCGCTTAATGATATCGCGGTAGGTTTCAAAAATCCGAGAAGTGGCAAATGATTCAACTGCTTCTTCAATATCTTGTTTGTTGAGTGTAACTTCATCCAATTCTCCAGAAAGAATATCATTCCACGTATTAACGTATAATTTCGCAACATCATTACCGTGACTCAAGGCGATATTAAATCCAGCGGCAAGTAATTTATGACCCTTCAAAATAGCAGTATCAACGCCTTCTACCACATGAAACGACGGTTTGCCTCGGCGTTCGTTATCACGATCGATAACATCGTCATGAATAAGAGAGGCAGCATGAGCAAGCTCGATACTAACCGCCCCTTCCAATGCCCTCTCGTACTCTTCAGGGGTTTCCTTTCCTTGGGTGCATGCCTTGAACGCTAAGTGAGCGAGCAACGGACGAAGTCGCTTTCCACCTTTTAACACAGAGAGGATGGTTCTGTCGGTAAATAGTGCAGATATTTTGGTATCCAAATCGTCTCTTGTTAATTGAAAAAATGTTTCTACCGTGAGCGTGGGTTTGTCCATCCGATGACTTCCTCTTAGACAAGAATCGTGCAAGAGAGACAATCCGTCTCTTGTCCACCGATAATCTTCAAACTACCACCCATATGTGTAAACCAGTATATAAGTGGCAACTCAACAGGCATCCATAAATTATATAACTTTTAGCATCCGGAGCGAAAATAAGAAAAACTATAAGTCATGGAAAAATATTCTATCTACCATATTCTCATACTATATGTGGGGAGAAACGTATGAAGGAAAGGCCCAACTGTTTGTACCTGCTTGTTGTACTGTGGCCGTTACTGAGTGTCCTCTTTATCGCATGGGGCGCGTACTCCCTAACCTTCGTCATCCAGATTCCTAATTGGACACCTCCTGCCCACCAACAAGATATTATTATTATCTATCAAATGCTCTACTTTGGGACCTTGGTCTCGACGATTACGTGGTTTGTGTTTTCAGGCTTATTCTTTGTGTTTTCCTATCTTTCATGGAACGCAAAGAGTTGGGCGTGGACTGCAGGATTAATTGTCTCCACCATTTTTATCATCATCCTCGGAATGATGCTTGCCGCTTTCATGGTTACCACCATCGTCTACTTAGATTTCTTCCCAGTATTAGGCTTGATGACCGTCATTCTTGCCTTTTTAATCGATCTGGGCATTATCTACTGTCTTACCAGACCAGCAATGAAACTGTTTATTGAAACCCATCGAACTGAAAACACGTAGAAAGAGCGGCATCCTTATACTGAAAGTTGAATTTCTTTAAGCATTTTGTTGATGATGTACGAGGGTGCATCCGTCATCAGTTGTTTATACGGGGAATGAGGGATTGATTCTACTTTACTTAATTCCTCTGCTTGTTGTATATGGTGTTTAATTTCATCGAGATAGAGTTGTTGAATTTTGTCTTGGTGCTGTGCAACTTTTTTCTTGATCATGCGTGTGGCAAAGGCACGTTTCATAGTTGTTTGCTGTTCAAGTTTGTTTACTAACGGAATGATGACGCTGTCAATCATTTCTCCACAGGCCAAATCCACTAGGTCATCAGCCAGCTGGTAGGCCAGGCCGATTTCACGACCATAGTGCCCAAAGACCTGCAAAATATCTCCCGTCATATTAGCTTCAATGGCACCCGCTTTACACGCCGATGAAAAAAGAACTGCAGTCTTGAGGTCAATGATTTTGTTGTATGCTTCAAAGATTTGTGACTTAGTCGACATATTTTGCAGTATGGTGTTCTCGTCGGCGTTAAAGGATACTTCATCAAGTTCTCCATTGACTACTTGCTCCCAGGATTGCACATATAAATCAGCAACTTCTTTGCCGTGCTTTAAGGCTATGTTAAATCCAGCCGAGAGCATTTTATGACCGGTAATCAGGGCTTTGGCAATACCCTCTTTAACATAATAGGAGGGCTTTCCTCGGCGTTCATTATCCTTATCGATAATATCATCGTGCACCAGCGATGCGGTGTGCGCAAGCTCGATACTAACCGCCCCTTCCAATGCCCTCTCGTACTCTTCAGGGGTTTCCTTTCCTTGGGTGCATGCCTTGAACGCTAAGTGAGCAAGCAACGGACGAAGTCGCTTTCCATCAAGTAAAATAGACGTGATATCTTCATCAGCAATAGTAGCAGTTATTTTTTTTTCAAGGTCTACTCGAGAGCGATCGAAAAAATCATCTACAGTGGTTACTACATGGTTCATAACTGCCTCCCAAAGGAACTCCCTATACTATGAGGGGGTCGGTATTTATACTTGAGTATTTTATACTGTTTTCCTTTATACTTTTTTCGGTTGGAAGGACCGAGCAATAAGATACATCTCAGAGCTACTTTTTCGTGATGCCTGCGGTGAGGATGTTTTTACTGTTCCGAACTGGCTCTTCACCATCTTGAGGAAAGCAGCTGTATCTTCCCCTTGAAAGATTTTACATAGGAAATGGCCACCTGGTTTGAGGAACCGGTGGGCAACTGCTAACGCTTGTTCACATAACCAAACGCTTCGTGCTTGGTCTACCGAGTAGTTGCCAGAAATATCGGGTGACATATCAGAAAGCACCACGTCAACAGAGGTCCCGTTGAGGAGTTGTGCTAGGGCATCCATGGTTTCTTCTTTAGTCATATCACCCTGCAGAAACGTCGCTCTCTCAAGCGGTGCAATAGGAAGTACATCCACGCCAATAACCGTGCCAGTCTCTCCGGTGAGCGCAGTGGCAACCTGGCTCCATCCACCTGGTGCGGCTCCCAAATCAAGGATCGTATCTCCCTGAGAAATGAGTGAGAATGCCCGATGCATTTGTTGAAGTTTAAACGCAGAACGGGCACGGTAGCCTTGTCGCTTTGCTTCTTTGTAGTAATGTTCTTTTTTCTTTTCTGAGTACCAGCGCGTCATAATAAGAAGAAAGAATTAGAGAATGATATCAATATCTAATCGTTCTGCCAGTTCTTTGTACCGGTTTCGAATAGTCACTTCAGTGACTCCGGCGACATCAGCAACCTCTCGCTGGGTTCGGCGTTCTCCACAAAGAATGGATGCAATGTAGATAGACGCTGCGGCAACCCCTGTGGGTCCTCGGCCGCTGGTCAATTCTTTGTCTGCGGCATCTTTGAGAATTTCAATAGATTTGGATTGCACATCCCCAGAAAGTTTCAGTTCACTACAGAACCGTGAGATATAATCCTGAGGTGACGTGGGCATCAGTTTTAGTCCGAGTTCCCGAGCAATAAATCGATAGGTTCTACCAATTTCTTTTCGTGAAACACGAGATGATCCTGCGATTTCATCAAGGGTTCGGGGAACGTTACATTGTCTACATGCTGCATACAGTGCTGCTGCAGATACTCCCTCGATGCTTCGTCCTCGGATAAGATTTTTCAGAACGGCTTTTCGATAAATCATGGCCGCAGTTTCCCTGACGTTTCTAGGCAAACCCATACCTGATGCCATTCTATCTAGTTCTGAAAGTGCAAATGCAAGGTTTCGTTCAGTCGCATCAGATATTCTGATACGTCGTTGCCACTTTCGTAATCGATAGAGTTGCGCTCTGTTACGGGTTGGAATTGATTTTCCATATGAATCCCTGTTTTTCCACCCTATCATTGTGCTTAATCCTTTATCATGAATGGTGTAGGTCATGGGTGCACCCACTCGAGCTCGTTTTTCTCGCTGGTCGCTATCAAATGCACGCCATTCTGGTCCATGATCAATAAAATCTTCATCAATAACAAGACCACAATCTTCACAGACAAGCTCCCCACGAGAATAATCTCGACTGAGGTGTGTGCTTCCACATTGCGGACACTGCGTAATTTCTTCTATGCTTGGCTTTTCTTTCTTTTTTGATGGTGGTGATGGCATAAGGAAAGGTCCCCCATAAATCTTTTATACTTTGCGATACGCTTTTTAACGACATAATAGAACTTCTATATAAATTTTATTGCGGGTTTAAGGGGTTGTGTTATCCCGAAATGGTTCTGTAGGGGGCTTTGCGTTCTGTTGATTCTGACGGTGTTTAATTCACGGTGTTTATTTTAGGGAGTATACTAAGTATTAGAAAATGATTGGAAAAAGACAAAACCATCAGAATATGTCTATTTAACATGAGAAACCACATTTAGAGGTCATATTTTTATTTGTATATGATTACTTGTTTGGCTATAACTTTACAATGAAAATAAAATTACATTATTTTAATTGATAATGAATTATCCATTGAGTTTTACTTAATTTCTTTGATCTAGCAAAAATATTTATCCATCCTAGCTTTTTTTCTTTTTCATCAAAGTAAGTCCAATCATCAAGAAATATAATTCCTTTGTTCCATTTTTCAAGTTCTCTGCTATCAGGGATTCCAAAATTAAAAGAGGCGTCTTTTCCTAGATGGAAATCTCGTTGGAATTTTTTCCTCCATATCTTTCTCTTCAGCATTTTTACTATAAAAGTATTTGCAACTTCACATACAAGTTCACAGTCGGGGAAAAAATTTTGCAGATGTAATATTAATTTTTTCACCTCTTCTTCATATAGGTACATGAGCAATCCTTCTGCTATAAAAAGAATGTTTTTATTTTTACGTGGAATTTTTTCCATCCATTTGAAATTTAACACAGAGGATGCGATAAAATGGCATCTTTCTGTTTCTTTGAAGAACTGTCTTCTAATATCAATTACTTCAGAAAAATCTAAATCATACCATATAACTTTTCCATTGTCTATTCTTGAAAATCTTGTACTAAGACCACAACCAAGTTCTACAATTATACCTTCAGGATTTTTCTTAAGAAAAGAAGTGCAATAACTGTCAAATTTTCTTGTTCTTAAAGATAATGTAACATTGAGTTTCTTACCTAGTTTTCTTCTTGCCTTTCCTTTTAAAAGTGTTTGATGTAATGATGAATCGGATTTTTCAAAAATTTTGTTTAGTTGCTTGGTTATTTCAACTGCTTTTTTATCTATCAAAATCGGATCTTTTGTTTTAGATTCTGCTGCTCTTGAATATAATGGAATAAGCAATGTTTCCGAAATATCCGTAATTTTATGAATTGATACTTCATCTTTCATAATTATCTTTTGATATTCAAGGTTTAGTATTTAATATTTTTAATGAAATGTTTAGAAAGCTCTTTTTAAAATACAAATAATCCATGGAGCGAATTTTATCTCATTTATCCAATTGAATGACTTGTCTCCTCTTGCAAGAGGTTTAATAGCATCGATTAAATGCATCCTAGATTCTGTAAAGATTTTTTTATAATCCTCATCAAAACAAAAGATATCATAACAAGGTCTTTTATCTTCAAAATCTTTTGTAATAATTGAAACAATATCGCCAGTTTTTGCATACTTGTTTTCGGGGAAATCATTTGCTGAAAATGATGCCCATTCATGTGTATAAATGTCGGAAGAACTAACTATGTTTATCATTTTTCCATCTTTATTTAATAGTTTTGCAACACTACAAAAGAAGAAAAAATAAAACATATATTGCACCAATACCATTTCACCACGCCTCCATACACCAGAACCTAGTGTTGGCTTTGCATGTTTAATCAGTTTTGCACGTAAATTAATCAACTTGCACGTAAATTCGACAAAAAAGGTATTTTACGTGCAAAGCTTCACCGCTTCTGTAAATTGGTTAAAATCCACAGGTTTTTGAATATAGCTGTTTGCACCAAGATGATAAGATTCTATAATGTCTCTCTCTTCGCGGGATGATGTTAATATTATAACAGGTATCTTTTTCGCTTCTGGATGTGATTTTATCTTTTTTAGCAAATCTAACCCATCTAACTTAGGTAAATTCAAATCAAGAAGTATCAACAGCGGGCAGTGGTTTAAACGAATATTATCTTCAAAACGAACAGTATCTTCAGTATCGAAAAGATATTTTAAAGCCTCAACACCATCCCTAACGACATGTATCTGACTGTCTTCTATAATGTTGGTTTTCTTAATCGCCAATAGCGCCAACTCTGCATCATCAGCGTTATCCTCTACCAACAATATTTCTGCTTTTTTCCTTTTCATTTTACCTTCCACCTATTTGACAATTGTTACCATGCCAAGATTTGGCAATGATACTATATAAACCTTTTGCGTCAAAATGGCATAACGAAAAAATTACAAAAGTAATGTCTATTAAGTTGAAAAACTAGTGCTTGCCTCTTTATAAAAACGATAGATGATAATTGGTATTTAGACTCCCATTCATATATTAGAACTAAGGATAATCCTATGGCATACATTACAGGATTTTTATATTGTTTTTTCTTAGCGCCTATTGTTCTTTTTGAATTTTTAATGTTGGGAGCATTATTCTTTTTCCCAATGGGTATTATTTTCATTATTGCCATTCTTGCAGCAATTCTGTTTTTAATCAGTAAAAAAAGAATGAATAATATTTATCTTCTTTCAATATTAGGAGGATTTTTAGGCGGAATTATCGGGTTCGTTTGCTGTTATAAAAAGAAAAATGATAAGAAATTAGGATTAAAATTAATTTTAATTGGAACGATCGTAAGTATAATTTTATTTATCTTTTTCTATTATCTTGTAATCTTGTTTTTTTGATTACTAATTGATTGAATTAACAAATTCTCCCATTTGTTAAAGCCTAAATCTAAATCAATACCAGCAGATTTCGCAGGAGTTTCTCCATAGAGACTTTCATGGGATTTAATATAATTATAATATAGTTGAGGTCCTCTCACAAAGGGAGAGTATTCATCTTTTAATCCTCTTTGTGTTTTGTTACGCTCTCTAATAGTACCTTGAAGTCTTTCAACCAGATTATTATCGAATGCGTCTTTTCCAGCTTTTTTCCCATGAATACCAACATTACTAACATGAAAAGCGGACTAAGCAGAAATGCATAAATAGCACTGTGCTATTCATCCCCCATGTATATACTACATGGGGCTTTCTCATGAAACTAACGATACCACCAGAACCAACAATCTTAAAAGAACAAACAAAAGGAACCGCAGAAAAAAAATGGGATATTGATACCTTGAGTATGTGGTTTGGCAATCGACTACCAAGCTATCTCTGGAAAGAAGGAGGATGGTCGATACCACTCAAGCTTGAAGGTTATACCTGGCAAAGTTTTCTGAAAATACTATCCTTGCATAAAAAAGAGATTATTCGCTGGTCACGAAATGCCTTATCATGGAAAGAGTTTTTATCAAAAGTACAAGAAACTATCAAAGATCCTGTAATAAAAAAAGTAGTGCTCGGGTAAGTGACATCGATGAAAACTGGTGAGGACATTGACGGCTATCCTATTGTGTTGACTGCTTCACGTGCTGAGGCAAATGATTACGATAATAATCCTTTTGCAGCATTTATTTGTACTTTCCCTAAGAGACTTTCTGGTTTTGCACTTCGCGAACAACTAGGAAAGCTACCGACCAATAACGATGGAACGGCTAAACGAACTATTTACGGATTACGGAAAGTTGAAGCGCTGCTTATTGACGCGTTTGGGGAGAATTCCGTTGTCGTTGCACACTACAACGAGTTGCACAAGTTTATCGGAAAGAATACCAAAATTGTGGGCATCTCCTCCATGGATCCTATGGGCCTTGCGTACGTTTCCACTACCTATAACAGCCTCATTGGTTTTGGCGGGGAAGCGCTCAATGCTGCTGAATTTGCCCGTCTTATCCAGCACCCCTCCATTGTCAAATATCGTCCAACGGTTATTGTTGGCGGCGCAGGATGCTGGCAGATTAAGGAAGCAGGAATGCAAGAGAAACTAGGTATTGACATTCTCTTTCAAGGAGAGGGAGAACCAAACCTCGTACAGGTATTTCGACAGGTACTTAACGGGGAAAACGTGCCTTCATATATTATGGGAAAAAAGCCAGCGAGAAAACAGGTGCCTCTTATCAAACATGCGGCATCCTACGGCATGGTTGAAATTATGAGGGGTTGTGGACGGGGATGCCAATTCTGTAGTCCTACCATGCGTACCAAATATTCGTTTCCGATCGAGCACATCATGAAAGAAGTTGACGTGAATATCAAGGGCGGTGTTAAATCTATTTTTACCGTGACGGAAGATATCTTTTTGTACAAATCAAAGCCGGGATTTATCCCTAACAAACAGGAAATTGTCAAGCTCTACAAGACCATTGCCTCACATCCTGGAGTGGAGAACATTCTGTTGTCACATGGGTCATTTGCACCCATTATTTACGATCCAACAATCCTTGAAGAATTAACCCCCATCCTCATTGAAAAAACAAAGTGGAATCCAAAAACCAGCCCCATGTACAAAAAATCATTTATCTCTGTTGAAGTAGGCATTGAAACAGGAAGCGTCCGCCTCATGCAGAAATACATGAAAGGCAAAGCACTTCCCTATGCTGTCGATACCTGGCCGGAGCTAGTAGTACAAGGGGTTGGGCTGATGAATGATCATGATTGGTGGCCACTCTGTACTATCATGACCGGACAGCCTGATGAAACAGAAGACGATGTGCTGGCAACGTTAACTCTTATTGATGACTTGAAAAATAACCATGCAAAGATGTTCTATACACCGGTGCTCTTCATCCCTCTCAACGAAGCAATTCTTGGTAATTGCCGCAGAACAAATCTTGAGAGTCTTACAGAACTGCAGTGGGAGGTACTTGCTCGCTGTTGGAGAAACAACATTGACTTCTGGGCACCAGATAAACAACGAGTATTGGGACCGATGTTTTTTGTGGCACATTGGGCATATGTGCGCTGGAAGCATGGAAAAAAATCAACGATGCCGATGATGCATCTTGCTGGCTTTCCTGTTTCTCAAAAAGTGGATCAGCCGTGTAACCCCCAATACTGTATGAATGGGTGGAAAGAGACGTTTGAATCCATCAAAAGCCGATTCTTTTAACTGGTGAAGAATGTTTTATACGCGAGATAGGTTGCGTAGATGTCAATTTTACTGGTAATTTCATACGGCGAATGCATCGAGAGTACCGCGGGACCTAAATCGACCACCTCCATACCTAGGCGGGAAAAGTATTTTGCAACGGTTCCCCCGCCGCCCTTATCCACCTTTCCGAGCTCAGCGGTTTGCCAGGGGATATTCTGCGCATTCAAGAGTGTACGAATTTCTGCGATATATTCGGCGGTTGCATCATTGGCAGCATACTTTCCACCATGACCCGTGTATTTTGACATCACTACCCCTTGGCCAAGCGCTGATGCATTTTTGAGTTCAAACACATCAATATAGTTCGGGGTAACGGCGGCATTGACATCGGCAGAAATGACTTTTGATTTGAGCATGACTGCATCAACATCCACTGCAGGATCAAGGGTTTTAATGATGGAGCGTAAAAACGTGGTGACTTGTGCAGTGGTGTTGCCCTCACTGCCGATTTCTTCTTTATCCACAAACAAGGCAATGGCCGTATATTCTGGAGTGTAAATATCTAACAGTGCTTTTAATGAGGTAAACACGCAGGCACGGTCGTCTTGACCGTAGGCTGCTACTAGCGAGCGGTCGAATCCTGCATCCTTTGCTTTAAAGGCAGGTACTGCTTCAAGTTCAGCAGAAATAAAATCTTCTTCAATAAGACCATAGTCACGGTGCAACTGCTCGAGAATTGCAGCCTTAATTTTTTCTTTTACCTCCCCTTTTGAAGGGATATTACCTACCACAAGATCAAGGTTTTCCCCTTTAAACGCTTCAGTAATCTTTTTGTTGTCTTGTACCTCATGTGACAAGTGGGGCAATAGATCAGAGACACAAAAGACCGGGTCGTTGTCCTTTTCCCCCAGTGCAAAAGTAACCGTCTTTCCATCTTTTTTGACGACGACGCCGTGAAGAGCAAGAGGAATGGTCAACCAATGGAATTTTTTAATGCCACCATAGTAGTGGGTTTCAACAAGCGCAAGTTTACTCTCCCCGTCTTCATATAAGGGAACCTGCTTGAGATCAAGGCGGGGGGAATCAACATGAGCAATGACAATACGAAGGCCATCGTTGATAGGTTTTTTGCCTTTGACAACCAGTGCTGCCTCTTTTCCCCGGTTGACAATGATCTTTTTCTTTCCTTTTTTTGCCAGATCTTGAATAAGAGAAATGGCCTCTCGCTCTGTCTTGGCATTGTTGAGAAAGGTTTTGTAATATTCGGCAAAATCAAACGCTTTTTTAATCTCGGATTTATTGAATTGATCCCAGGCGCATTTCTTTTCATAGGCATATTTACTTTTACTCTCGCTCATAACGACCCTCACTGTAAGGGCATAGCGTTCTTAGATAAAAAGATAACTCACTGTGATACAAAGAAAAAATATCAAAAAGATAAGGAGAGGATTACCGCCGGAGGATATAGACTAGGACAGCAATGCCTAGCACAACAATAGCTATTATGATACCTGCAAAGAGGAAGAGATTGGTATTGGATGTTTCTTTTTGGTTCGAATCACCATTGGTGGGTTCGGTATCGTCTCCATTTTGGGTGCCATTCCCATTTTCTCCATTTTCACCATCATCAGGATCGTCATCAAAATCATCGGGCGCGTAATCAATAAACCACTCGTATGAAACAGGAGAGATTTTTGCGTCTTCTGATGCCACTTCCAATGAGAGAAAGGTCTCACTTGCATTTTTGAGTGGAAACGAAATGGTGAGAGTTGACCCATCAACGGAAAAGTCGTTTTCTGTGAGATTCTCTGTTTCTGGTAAATCTTCATAACTAACTGAAGGGTAGTAGGTTAGTTGACATTGGTTATTGATATATACTATTTCATAGCCAGTATCAATGGACGTCAAGAGAGCAAATTGATACGCAACATATTCGATGGATGTTGCTTCATCATCATACAATTCATCGATGTCTCCCTTATTTTGGATGTTTCCCTTAACCATCAATGTAAGAGTTACGCTGCTTCCTTCTCGCTCATAGGTTGCTGAGACGATATCTATGTGAGGCTTGGTAGATATTTCAGTATCTGCTTCTGCATCATAAACGTCATCTTCATTATCGTCAATCGTTTCAAATTCATCGGCAGCAAGAACAGAACTTGCAGACATAATAAAGAGGCTGCCTATCATCAATAGTGAAAGTATGAGTTTTCTTTTCATGTCTATCACACCACATGTACTCAAATAGTATCTCAGTTATAGTAGCAATGGTTTATAACGTTTATTTAACAAAAGTTATCAATATTATGAAATGACGAGCCGTCTCTTCTCTAAAAGAAGAGATAGCATTCGTATCGTCAAAAGGGTTACTTTAATTTTTTCTTAATATCTTCGACTTTAATGGTAAACTCATCTAATGTTGATTCAAGTGTCCCCAAGGTCTCGTGAACACGATCGGTCACTACTGCACCGTGCGGTGATGGTGTAATAATACCATCTTTCTCAAGAGTTCGGAGTGAATACCTAATCATATGTTGTGGTTGACCCGTCATTTGAGAGAGGCGAATAATACCAATAGGGCCATGCTCTTTGACCGTCTTGAGAACATCAATATGTCTACCCAATAACCCCAATTCTTTATTTGCTACATCTGTTATTGTTGACTTTTCTTTTGATTTTTCCTCCAACAATATGCCTCCTGTCAATTGTTAACATATATAATGCATGTCCTGGTATATAAAATCACTGCCGCGGACGATAAAAAACAAAAAACTATAAGACATCAAACCAGCATTCATGGTCCCATGGCAATAGGATTCGCATTGTTAAGCATTAGTCCTCTCCACGAAAAAATTGTATACGAGACACTCAGAAGCATACCGGAGGTAACTGAGGTACATCCGCTCTTTGGCGAATATGATATTCTGCTGAAAATCGAGTGCGGCGATATTGATACTATTGGGGATGTCGTGATTAATAAAATACGATCAATTAAGGGAGTGACGGACACAAAAACACTCATTGGAACCAAAAGTTTGGGCGGAGAATAAAGCCTCCCTTCACTTTTTCTTTTGTTGGCGAGCAAGATACCTGAATCGTTGTCCAACCATCACCAGCTGTGCCACCATCGTTACCTCGTAGCGCTCTTCCTCAGATGATACTTGCCCGACGATCAACATTTCATTTCCCTTCTTTTCATGCTAATTGTTAGCATGATTCATTATAGTACCCTTTGTCTTTCTTACTATAAATATATTTCTATTTTTTTAATATAATTTAATTATGACTAGGCAGATTTATGTATAACTACTATGATATTTTCTGGGAGAGTTCTATGAAAAAAAAGTGTTGTGTGCTGGTATTTTTATTTTTTATCTTTGGGTCTGTAGGTAGCACTGTTTTTGCGGTGCAGGAAGGAGCCAATACTGAGGACATCATCTATGTTGATGATGATAACACTGGTGGACCATGGGATGGAAGTATCGATCACCCCTATGTTCATATCCAAGATGCAATTGATGCGGCAATGGGTGGTGAAACCATTTATGTGTTTGCTGGTACCTATAAGGAGACGGTTACGGTTGACAAACAGCTCATGCTTTGTGGGGAACACCAACACGAAACTATAGTGGATGGCACTGGTGATGGTACGGTCATCTGGATAACACAAGAAGGGGCAACGGTAGAAAATGTCACGATAAAAAATAGTGGGGGTTACCATATGGATGCAGGTGTCCTCATTGATGCCGAGAACGTAACGATACGAAACTGTACTGTCTACCGAACGCGCTCGGGAATTATTATCAATGGTACCCGTAACAATGTGATAACGCACTGCACGTTTCATACCAATGGTGAAGGAATACTGCTCTATTCATCAACAGGAAATGAAATTGATTACTGTTGTTTTGTTCACAATGCAATCGGAGTGCACTACAATCATGCCAGAGAAGAATATATTCATAATTGCCGTGCCCATACAAACGGTGTTGGCATTCTTGGCAATGATTCATCACTAGTTCATATTGCCTATTGTGTTGTACACGATCATAACGACAATCAAGGTGGTATTTTTTTCACTGATGCGTCGCATTCAGTGGTCCAGGATTGTGTCGTGAGGCATAACGGCGTGGGAGTGAAAACGGCATATTCTTCAGATATTCTTATCGCCCGTTGTCATCTTCTGCTAAACACGCATTATGCGGTGCGAGCAAGGGATGGATCAAGCAACATAACGATCACCAATTGCGATGTGGCAGATAGTTTTCGGTATGGAGTATATGCTCAGGATAGTACTTGTACTGTTCGTGAAACGAATTTCTATGGAAGTACCCTCCATGGCCTGTACGCCGAATCATCGGTGTGCGACGCGCGATATAATTGGTGGGGTTCATGGTTTGGTCCTGCACGATTCACAGGATTGCGAGGAGCAGAACGGGTGACATGGACTCCAAGAAAGGTCCTTGTCTATCCGTGGTTAAGATCGCCACTTGCACGGGCATGTGCCTATCCATCGGTTCCTGATGGTAACGTTACCTTGCCCGACGATGTTCACCCGACCATCACGTTTGCAGAGCAAGATACCGATGATGACGGATGCCCTGATTGGTGGGAAGAAAAATGGGGATATGATCCGGAGGTTGCCGATGATCACATTCATCTCGATCCAGACGGAGATGCGCTAACAAATATTGAGGAATGCTACACCGACCAGTGGAATTCCAGTCCGTTTCACAAAGATATTTTTTTGGAATTTGATTGGATGGAAACGAAAACACCTAATGCAACAAATAAGCCGTCTTCCGGCAAGTTAGCGCTCATGAAGCAGGCCTTTGCAGACCACGACATTACTATTCATGTTGACGAGGGGCGACTCGGCGGAGGAGAAGAAATTCCTTACGCTGAACGGCTATCATATGGAATGGTTCGCGATCGATACTGGAAGTATTTCCTTCACCATGATCTAAACAATCCACGGAAAGGCATCTTTCATTATGGTCTCATCTGTGACTATACTCCTGGTGGCGGGTTTGCGGTGATGGGCTGGGATCATGTAGATTCCTTTGCCCTTTCTGTTGAACTACTGATGCGAGGATTTGCATCCTATGGAAGAGAACAAGTGATTGTCTCTGCATCCATGCATGAACTCGGGCATACCCTTGGTCTTTTTGTGGACGATTTTGGAGGAATTGATAACCTTGCAACGGCATCACCAAGATACAAAGAATTCTGGCAGTATCTTAACTATAAAAGTTGTATGAGCTATCTGTATACATGGGACATTATGGATTATTCTGATGGGACGCATCTCGGCCGAGATTTTGACGACTGGGGGAATCTTGATTTTTCATTTTTTAAAGATACACACTTTGAATGGCCAAAAGACTAGTCTTCTTCCCATTTTGTCAAAAAGACGCCAAGAATAAAAAAAGCTGCCGCAAAAACCAAAACAAAAAGCGTAAAATGAACAGTTTTATCAAGGTCAGCATAGATCATAGCATTGCGCAATCCTTCGTTGACATAATAGAGCGGGAGCACTTGGGCAAACGATTGTAAAAAGGCAGGCATTTGGTCTAACGGGAAAAAGGTTCCTGCAAGAAACATCATGGGGAAGGTAATGGCCCCTCCTGCCATATCTGCCACTTCTTCATCTTTCACAAAGCGAGAGACAATCATCCCAAGGCCTGAGAACATAAAGCTGGTCGCAATGATGATAACAAAGAAGAAAAGATTGATATGAATGGTCAACCCCCAGACAACCGTTCCCACGAGAAGAATAACAAACGTGGAAATAAATGATAAAAAAAGCATGAAGAGCATTTTAGAGACGATCCAATCCGCTCTCGTGATAGGCATGGTTAAGAGCTTTCTGAGAATGCCATCTTTTCGATATTTCGTATTACGCTCGATGCTACCATAAATCATAGAGGTCATGATCGTAAAGCCAATCATTCCCGGCACAAAAAAATCGATGAACCTATAGTCCTCGCCAAGTGTTGTTTCTTGTGAAAGGAAGACAACGGTTTTTCCATGGGTAAATCCCATGTTATATTCATACAGGGTGCTCAAAATAATGTTCTGAATGACTCCAGTGGTGGTTTGTTCTGTAGGATCAGTGTAAAGAGTAAGATTGATCGATGCGTTAGGGTCAACAAAGTACGATTGGAGTGTTTCTGAAAAGTCTGATGGGATTTGCAACGCCGCAGCCTTATCATGATCAAGCATATAGGTAGTAATGTCTTGCCCTCCATCAATTTCAATAATATTGAGTACCGAAATATTGTGTAAGATGTCGACAAAATCTTCTGAAAAGTCTGATGTATCGAGGTCCTGTACCACGAGATCGTACTCTATGTTGCCCACATTAGAAAAGATGGCGCCAAAAATCATAATGAGAAGAATGGGAAAAAGAATAGTCCAAAAGACGGTACCTGTACTGCGAGTCCATTGCTTGATGCTCATCAACAGATCATTTTTAATGAAAGTAAGATTCATGGTGCTGCCTCCGAGAGTTTGGCACCCGTGAGTTTCAAGAAGATTTCTTCAAGATTTGACCGGCGAATACTAATGTTGTCATACTCGATACACTCGTGTCTCAGGTGGGAGAGCACCTCAAGAACTTGATCTTTGTAGGAGATTTTTACTTCCAAATCTCCATTGCGATGTTGTGCAACTTCAAAGCCCTGGGCCTGCATTACTTCAGCAGCATCGTCAGTTTTACAATTATTAATAAGTAAAATGTTTTCGGAACCATAAGCATCAATCAGCTCATCCAAGGTTCCCTCGGCAATAATCTTCCCTTTATGAATAATGGCAATATGGTCAGCAAGATATTCTGCTTCTTCCATGTAATGGGTGGTTAAAAAGACAGTTTTTCCTTGCTGTTTGAGTCCTTCAATAACCTCCCAAACTTCACGTCGTGCTTTGGGATCAAGGCCGGTTGTGGGTTCGTCAAGAAAGATAATGTCTGGATCGTTAACTAACGCAATGGCAACACCAACTCGCTGTTTGAGTCCCCCAGACAGATTTTTGTATACTTTTTTTTCATCTGCTTTGAGATTCATTGCGCTGATGATGCTGTCGATGCTTGCACGATGCTTAAACAACATAGAAAAATACTGGAGCGTCTCTCGAACCGTAAGTCGTTCAAAGGAGTGAAACTCTTGCGGAAGGATGCCAATGCGTTCTTTCACTTCATGAAATGAGTTCTTGATATCTCTTCCTAAAATGCGAATGGTTCCTGACTCAGGAGTACGTATCGATTCGATCATTTCTACAGTGGTCGTCTTCCCGGCGCCATTGGGACCAAGAAACGCGAAGACTTCTCCTTTATTCACCGAAAAGGAAATATCATCAACCGCAGCAATACCGCCGTAGGCTTTTGTTAAATGCATGACCTCTATCGCTTTTGTTGGTTTAGCGATTACTTGATTAGGAAAGGTAACTTTACCCGCGGTACCGCAAGTTGAACAAGTTACTTGTATAACTTCTCCAGGCTCCCCAGAAACGGAAATCGTGGTGTGACACGTAGGACATTGTACCTGTTTTTTAAGCATAAGAGTCCCTTTTATATGATAAGATATATAAAAACATAATGTTTTGTTTTTATGTAGCTCCATCCAACATAATGTTTATTAAGAAATGTGGTGATTGGGCTGTCGCAGTACAAACGCCTTATATGCGTTTCTCTGGGGAGAATTGAAAGGAATGGACTTAGATTTTATTTCAAAACTGGTAAAGCAAAATAACACCAAAATTGTCATGCTAGTTATGGACGGAATCGGCGGACTTCCCCTAGAGCCACAGGGTCTCACCGAATTAGAGACAGCAAAAACTCCTCATCTTGATGATTTAGCATCGGAAGGCATCTGTGGATTACAGCTTCCCATTGGAACAGGCATTACTCCAGGAAGCGGTCCAGGCCATTTGAGTTTGTTTGGCTATGACCCGGTAAAATATCAGGTGGGACGAGGAGTACTTGCCGCATTAGGATCAGGATTTGACTTGCAACCGCAAGATGTAGCCGCACGCGGTAATTTTTGTACTGTCGATGAAAACGGAGTGGTTGTTGACCGGCGTGCAGGGAGAATTTCTTCTGAAACAAACGCAAAGTTATGTGAAAAGCTTTGCAGTCAAGTGTCATGTGGATCGGACATCTTTGTTCAGACGGTTAAAGAACATCGATTTTTACTGGCGATTAGAGGAAAAGATCTCTCTGGTGAACTATTTGACACTGACCCACAAGCAGTAGGAAACAAGCCTCTTGAGCCACATGGTATTTCTCATCACGCCGAAAAGACAGTAACGATTGTCAAAGAATTTGTTGACCAGGCAAAAGACATCCTGGCTGATGAGCATCCTGCCAACATGGTCTTATTACGAGGGTTTTCCAAAAAACCTGATTGGCCTCAATTTCCGAAAACATTTGGCTTGAAAAGTGCAGCTATTGCTGCCTATCCCATGTACCGGGGGCTGGCAAAATTAATTGGTATGGATGTGTTGAAAACAGGTCAAACCATAGAAGAAGAGTTTGCCACTCTTAAACAGCAGTGGAATAAGTATGACTTTTTCTTTGTTCATGTGAAAAAAACAGATAGCTATGGCGAGGATGGTAATTTTGCCAACAAGGTTTCCGTTATTGAAGAGGTCGATAGTATGATTCCTCGCATCATGGAGTTAGAACCTGACGTCATCATTGTTACAGGGGACCATTCGACACCATCGTTACTCAAATCCCATAGCTGGCACCCTGTTCCTGTCCTGCTCTATTCAAAACAGTGTCGTCCTGATGAAGTAACAATGTTTGGCGAGCGTGCCTGTATGCGGGGGGGTCTCGGCCCTAGATTGCCCGCAACTGAGTTAATGCCTCTTGCGCTTGCAAATGCTCAACGCTTGGAAAAATTCGGAGCTTAAGAGCGCTAAAGCCCATATAACAGACTATACTTGTTTTTAAGATATGTTACAAATGTGCTGGAATTTAAACCTTCACCACACGTTTTCTGCATAATCTCTTCTGCAGTCAGCCGTCGGCCGTAGCTATGAACGTGTTTTCGTAGCCATTGAAGAATAGAGGTAAAGTTGCCTTGAGAAATATCATCCTTGACGACCGGGTTATCAAGAGAGAGTGTATCGAACAGCTGAGATGCATAGACGGTTCCAATAAGATAGGTGGGAAAATACCCAAAACTACCACCACTCCAATGCATATCCTGCAATACTCCATCAACATCGTTTGTTGGTTCAATTCTCAGATACTCGTGCATTTTTTTATTCCATGCAGAGGGAAGTTCGGTAACTGACAATGACCCGTCAATCAATGCAAGTTCAAGCTCAAAGCGTAAAATCACATGAAGACCATAGGTCAATTCATCTGCCTCAACTCTGATGAGTGAAGGTTTCACTTGATTGACGTAGGAATACCAGGTATCAAAATCAATAGTTTTGAATGCTGAAGAGAATGTTTTTTTGAACAAAGGGTAGCAATAGCTCCAGAATGGTTTGCTTCGTGCAATCATGTTTTCCCAAAATCGCGACTGGGATTCATGCATTCCCAGTGAAGGAGAATCCGAAATTACCGTGTCTTTGTACTCATCCTGAGGCATGCCTAGCTCATAGAGCGCATGTCCTGCCTCATGAATGGTTGAAAAAAATGCAAACAATGGTTGCTGTCGTCCGAAATTAGTGGTGATGCGAACATCATCGTTTGCCATGGAGGTTGTAAAGGGGTGGGTAGACATATCAAGACGGGTTTTTTCTTTAGGTAAGAGCATTGTATTCATCATGGTTCGACAGAGCTCTTCTTGTTTTTTTGATGAAAGTGAAAGGCTGAGGCCTTTTTGGGTGGCGAACTTCTCACTTTCCGTAATCTTATTGAGAAGGGTGGCAAGTTCACGTTTTAAATATGAAAACTCTCGTTTGAGAATGTCAACCGTCATCCCCTCTTCATAGTCATCCAATAAGCTATTGTAGGGATGGCCAGGAAGGCTGATATATCCTGCATATTCTTTTTCAAGGGCAATAATCTTTTCAAGATGAGGGGCAAACACCGTAAATTGTTGTTTCGCTCTTGCTTCTTCCCACGCTTGATAGGCAAGTGTTGTAGTTTTTGCCATTCGTACGACAAAATCGGAGGGGATTTTCCGAGCTTTTTCAACGTCGGTGTGCAGTCGTTTGACAATAATCTGGTCACGGTGTTTCAGCTTAGAAAAAGTATCTTCCTTCATGAGCAATTGGATGTGATGCCAGAACGTATCATCAACAACCCTCTGATGAGCAAGTTGGGATAGCAGCGCACTTTGTTCTGATCGTTCCGCCGCTCCTGCCTTTGGCATATACGTCATTTGATCCCAACCAAGCAAAGCCCCGATTCCTGAGAAGGTCGATAATTCCTTTTGTTGTTTAGAGATAACATCAAGTGATTCCTTCATGTGCTGCCCTCCGTTACACCTTCAGTTCAATGCCCACTGGACAATGATCAGATCCCATTACCTCTGGCAAGATAAAGGCTTTGGTTACCTGTGGCAAGAACGATTTATCGACAAAGAAGTAGTCGATTCTCCAGCCCACATTCCGTTCACGTGCTCCTGTTTTGAGATCCCACCACGAGTAACGATCTGGTTCTTTGTGAAAATGACGAAAGGTATCAACATACCCGTGATCAATAAACGTGTCAATCCAGGCACGTTCAATGGGTAAAAAACCAGATACTTTGGCGTTTTCCTTTGGTCGCGCCAGATCAATCTCTTGATGAGCCGTATTAAAATCACCACAGACCACGATATGTTTTCCTTCTGCTTTGAGATTATCTGCATAGGCAAGAAACGTATCGTAAAAGTCTAGTTTGTAGTCTAATCGTTCTTGGTTTTTTTTCCCATTGGGAAAGTAAATATTAAACAAGACAAAGTCTTGAAAAGCTGTTATGAGAATTCGTCCCTCAGAATCAAATTTTTCAATCCCAAACCCTGTTTTTACATCTAGTGGTTTGGTTTTGCTATAGGTGGCAACGCCACTGTACCCTTTTCGCTCTGCAGAGTTAATATAGACGTGATACCCAGGAGTGTTTCTGAGATAGGGTGGAAGTTGTTCAGATAATGCTTTTATTTCTTGTACACATAAAACGTCGGGTTGCTTTTGAGAAAACCACGTAAATAATCCTTTTTTGTCTGCAGCACGAATGCCGTTAACATTCCATGAAAGTAGTTGCATATACAAACGTGTATGAACAAGAGACTGATAAGATTAATGAAGCGGAGGCGGCGGAACACCTTCGGGCAAACATGGTTGAATGGTAGGTAATTGCCAATCATGTAGATTTTCGATATTAACTAACAGATACAGAAATATGGGGAGGGTTGTATTCATCCAATGGACCAGATGATCATGTTTTCCTTCCCCCATTCCTGGTTCATAATCCTGTGATAAAAGTTCTAACGTAAAAGATGGTACACGAAACTCTTTGAAACACCAATCAGTCACAGTTCCGCTTGGATGATATGTGAGAGGAGTGCTCTCGTATTCTGTATTCTCATCAACCCAGTTTTTCACAGAATCGTGTACGTTTATTTCTTGTTGTGTCAGTTCAGACGGGGGTTTAAAAGCACTCCAGGGGGTCGCGATATTGTGTATTGCTGTATGACAATTCACATAAAAAGAAAAATCATGATAATTAATTGTCTTCATCACGTCTCTTACAGCCTGCGCCTCTGGTTCAGAAAAAGGCCGTCTGCCGCAATTGGTAAGCGTGCCCACTTTAGGGATGTATATGTATGGAATTTTTATCCATCCAAACAGCCTTCCAATACGGATACTATGCCCACGTAGTCTACCAAAATCAACATCAAAATTCCGATTCAAATCAATATTATCTGCATTCCACCGTGTATTTTGCTGCCGCCCATCAGGATTTACTAAGGGAATAATATACACTTTGCTGATATTCAAAATATGAGTAACTGTTGCATTATTGCCAAAGTTAATAAGGAGATAATCAGCAAGATATAGACAGGCATCGCCAGCCTCCCATTCATTACCATGAATGCACCCATCAATAAGACAGGACAATTTTGCCTGATTGTTCTTTTCATTTGTTATTCTGACACACCAGATATCTCGTCCCTGAATGCTTTTTCCTATGGAGAACACATCTACTAAATCAGGAAAATTATCGTTAAAAATCGTGAGCATATGTGTAGTAGCATCATAGTCATGATACTCTCCATCATTCCAATCTGGAAGTAATGATGGTTGGTCTGGTTCACGTTCTGATACTAACGCCTGTAGTTCCCCTACAGTTTGTTCCTCAGCAGTACAACCAGCAAACGTTGCCATTACTAAAACACTAACAAGAAAAAGTATTTTCAATGAGAGTAATATCCTATGATCCATTTTATCAACTTATTATATCCTAGTTTATATATTTATAGTTACACACATGTTACATAGTTTTCGGGAAAAGGAGTTTTTCCTGAAGGCAATTGAAAGCAATATTTGACCTAAAAGTCACCGTTTCTCCTTACTTTTGAGGCAAAGCCCTGCATATTAGAAAAATATATATATTAGTTCTCATATGAGTAATTAATAGGAATGTAACATTATGCCTGGGTATGGACGCGGATATGGTCGTGGTCGGGGCAGATGTCGTGGACGACGATGGATTGAACAATTCCCTGAAACAACCCACTTCAAGCCATACGGGCAACAAACCCCTACAGACACAGTGATACTAACAGTAGAAGAGCTTGAGGCACTTAGACTAGTTGACCTCGAAGACCTTACACAGGAAGAAGCAGCAGCATGCATGGGGGTTTCAAGAAAAACGCTGTGGAATGACTTGCAGCGAGCACGTAAAAAAGTGGTCAATGCATTAGTCAAGGGATATGCTATCCGCATCCAAGGCGGAGATTACATTCTCAGATAAATAAGGAGGTAAAAAGATATGCCAGGTGGCAACAGAACAGGACCAGAAGGCTATGGGCCAAGAACTGGAAGAGGATTGGGCTACTGCTCAGGATATGATAGCCCAGGATTCGCAAAGGGAGCCCCGAGAGGTAGAGGCTTTGGCAGAGGCTATGGAAGAGGATACTGGGGTCGTGGCAGAGGCTTTTGGCGTAGAGGATATTACCCAGAGCCGTATTACGAACCAGCTCCATATTATCCGGCATACCAGCAACAAGTATCACCCGAATCCAGCAGAGAAGAAGAAAAGTCCTACCTCGAAGACATGGTAAAAGGCCTAGAAAGCGAACTCAAAGCCATAAAGGAAAGGCTTCAAGAACTTTCTAAAGAAAAAAAGGAAGTGCCTTAAAAAAGTTTAAGAAGGCTGCTTCTTTCTCTTGTCTTTCTTTCACATTACTATTAAAAAAACAACAGAGGGAAACTATGGAAAAAAAAGGATATGATGATGCGAAGATTAAAAACAGCTTAAGCAACATAAAGCATAAACTTGTCGTGTTAAGTGGCAAAGGCGGTGTTGGTAAGAGTACTGTTTCTGCAAATCTTGCACTTTCGTTGTCGGAAAAAGGATATACTGTGGGAGTACTTGATGGCGATATGCATGGCCCAAGTATCCCTAAAATACTTGGGGTGGAGGATAAGAAACCGGAGATGTCTGAAGCTGGTATCAATCCCGTGTGTGTCTTCCCAAAATTAAAGGTTATGTCAATGGGTTTTCTCATCCAGGATAGAGATTCACCGGTAATTTGGCGTGGACCGTTGAAGATGGCTGCCATGAAACAATTTATCGGTGATGTAAACTGGGGGAATCTAGATTACCTCATCGTTGATCTGCCCCCTGGAACAGGCGACGAACCGCTGAGTATTGCACAGATTATACCAAATAGCGATGGGGCAATTGTGGTCACAACGCCACAGGATGTTGCACTTCTAAGTGTAAGAAAATCCATTAATTTTGTCAAAAAAATGAATATGCCTGTAATTGGCATCGTCGAAAATATGAGTGGTTTTAAGTGCCCACATTGCGGTAAAGCTATTGACATTTTTAAAACAGGTGGAGGAAAAAAGGCATCTATTGATTTTAAGGTTCCTTTCCTAGGAGGAATTCCCATAGATCAAGAAATAGTAAACACGGGAGACTCTGGAGAGCCATTTATTATTAAAAATGCAGAGTCGGATACTGCCAAAGCTTTTTCTGAAATAGTAAAAAACATTGAAAATATTGTAAATAAAAAGAGGTGAAATAAGATATGCCAGGTGGAGATGGAACAGGACCGGACGGACAAGGACCCATAGCTGGAGGGGGCAGGGGAAGAAGAGGCCGTGGCCTAGGCGGCGGTTTTGCTCAAGGTCCCAATGGCGAATGTCGGTGTCCTAACTGTGGGCATAAGGAAGGGCATCAGCTAGGTGTGCCTTGCTATAATAAGAAATGCCCAAAATGTGGTAGTCCTATGACAAGGGCTTGAATACTAACAGTTATTAGTACGGAGTCTATCTGGGGTAAAAGGTGATTAAATATGAAAATTGGAATATCAGCAACAGGTGAAGATTTGAATGCACAAGTTGATCCAAGATTCGGACGATGTCAATATTTCTTAATTGTAGATACAGAGACCATGAGTTTTGAATCTATTTCAAACGAGAGTGCAATGACTTCTGGCGGAGCCGGTATACAGGCAGCACAGACCATTGCAAAAGCAGGAGTAGAAGCAATGGTTACAGGAAACATGGGCCCAAATGCATTTCAAACCCTGTCTGCAGCAGGAATAAGGATATTTACAGGAGCAACTGGAAAAGTGAGTGAAGCAGTAGAGCAATACAAGAGAGGGGAGTTGCAAGAGACAAAAGGTGCCAGTGTCAATAGTCATTTTGGCATGGGTGGCACTGGTAGAAGTTTTGGAAGAGGTAGAAATCTATGAAAGTATGTATACCAACTATGGGAGAAAATGGGCTAAATAATTTTGTTGGAGAGCATTTCGGCAGGGTACCTACGTACACCATAGTAGATCTTGATACGGATGACGTAAAGGTTATTCCTAACACGAGCCACCATATGGGTGGGCAGGTAGATCCTCCTCAAATCATGGTAAAGGAAGGAGTAAATGTTATGCTTTGTCAAGGTCTAGGGAGACGGGCAATCACCATGTTCGAAGAATTCGGTATTGAAGTATATATTGGTGCATCTGGAACGGTCAAGGATGCTGTTGATGCATTTAAACAGGGGAGACTTCAGAAGGCAAGTATAAATGATGCCTGCGGGCAACATGCCTTTCGGGACCGTCATCATCACTAACAGCCTCAGCACGTGGAACAATGAAAACATATCTAGAGTGTATACCCTGTTTTATAAAGCAGTCATTGGAAGCAGCACGCATGGCAACCGATGATGAAGATGCTCATGCAGAGGTTCTGAGAGAAGTTATGAAACATCTTCAGACAATTTCTTTTAATGATTCTCCTCCAGAACTATCTAGAGAGGTACATGAAATTATAAGAAACATTACAAGGTCAAAAGATCCGTATAAAAAAGTAAAGAATCAATCAAATAAAAAAGCGAAAAACCAATATCCACATCTCAAAAAGCTAGTAAGCGAAGCAGATGATCCTCTGCTGATGGCCATAAAACTTGCAATTGTTGGTAACGTTATCGATTTTGGCACTAGCAATAGATTCAATATTGAAGATATGATTGACAAGGCAGTAAAAAAGGATTTTGAAGATAATGCATATCCTCAATTTAAGAAATCACTGGCAAGCTCGAAAACTATTCTCTACCTAGCTGATAATACTGGAGAAATCTTCTTTGACAAATTATTACTTGAAGAACTAGCGAAGAGAGGGAAAAAGGTTACCTATGTGGTAAAAGCAAATCCCATAATTAATGATGCAACAAGGGAAGACACAAAGTTTGCAGAAATAGACAAAATTGCAACTATTATGGAGGGGGATGCCGGTCAGACTCAATCAGCACCTGGAATGGTATTAGCCTATGCATCTAAAGAGTTTTATAACATTTTTGAATCGTCAGATATGGTAGTTTCTAAGGGACAAGGTAACTATGAAGGTTTAAGTAATGTAGATCGCGATGTTTTTTTTATGTTAGTGGTAAAATGTCCCTTAGTCGCACGAGACATTGATAGTGAAATGGCGCGACTTATATTGAAGGCAAAATAATGATTATTTCAATTGCAAGCGGAAAGGGTGGTACTGGAAAGACAACGATTGCCACAAATCTTGCGTTGAGTCTTGATAATGTTCAGCTTATTGATTGTGACGTTGAAGAGCCGAATGCAAATATTTTCCTTAATGCAGAAATAAAAGAGCAGGAAGATGTCTCGGTAAACATCCCTGAGATTGATAAGATTAAATGTAATTTTTGTGGCAAATGTTCTGAATTCTGTGCATATAATGCCTTGGCTGTCGTTCCATCTGATGTACTTGTTTTTTCTGAGTTGTGTCACTCATGTGGTGGATGTGAGCTTGTTTGTCCCAAGGATGCCGTTGGTTGGAGTGAGCGAATCGTTGGAGTAGTTGAACATGGAGTTGCAGAGGGTATTGATTTTTATCATGGGTTGTTGAATGTTGGAGAGATACAGGCCATCCCTGTCATTAAAGCATTGAAGCGAAAAGTCGATAAGAGTAAGAATGTAATTCTTGATGCTCCTCCAGGTACGTCCTGTCCAGTTATTGAAACTGTGGGTGGTTCGGATTATTGCATACTTGTAACTGAATCCACTCCTTTTGGCCTTCATGATCTTAAACTTGCAGTTGATGTCATTCGTCATATGTGCATTCCGTTTGGGGTGATCATTAATCGTGATGGGGTTGGAGATAAAAAAGTTGAACTTTATTGTCAAAATGAGAAAATTCCTGTTCTTATGAAAATTCCGCATAGCGAGGAGATCGCGAAACTTTATTCCAAAGGCATCCCATTTGTAAATGAACTCCCTGATTGGAAAAACGAGTTTCAACATCTTTTTAGCAGAATACAATCTGAGGTGAAAGCATGAAGCAGCTTACGGTCATTAGCGGAAAGGGGGGGACAGGTAAAACATCGATTACTGCTGCCTTTGCCTCCATAGTAAAAAATGCTGTTCTTGCTGACTGTGATGTTGATGCTGCAGACCTTCATCTTATTCTTAAGCCTACTGTTAAAAAAACGATAGAATTTCATGGATTAAATATTGCACATATTGATAAAGATACATGTATCGATTGTAAAAAATGCTATGAATCCTGTAAGTTTGATGCAATTGATGATGGAATCAATGTTATTAAGGAATCTTGTGAAGGCTGTGGTGTCTGTGAATATGTTTGTCCGGTTGATGCCATTACAATGGAAAAAAGAGATTCAGGATTTGCATATATTTCTGAGACGCGTTTTGGTCCAATGGCTCATGCCATGTTGAAGACCGCTGAGGAGGCATCTGGAAAACTAGTTACCGTTGTGAGAAATAATGCCAAACAAGTAGCAGATGAGAAAAAGAAAGAGTTGGTGATTATTGATGGGCCTCCTGGAATTGGTTGCCCTGTTATTGCTTCTCTTACAGGAGTAGACTTGGTATTGATTGTTACTGAGCCAACACTTTCTGCCATCCATGATTTAGAAAGAATACTTGGTGTTGCAAATCATTTTGGCATTCCTGCGGTTGTTTGCATTAACAAATACGATATCAACGTGGACAATACAGAAAAAATTGAGCGATATTGTGAAAGCGTTGACGTTAGGGTTGTCGGAAATCTTCCATATGACACAATTATGACTGATGCGATGGTCAATGAGAAGAGCATAGTAGAATTTTCAGATGGCGATTTAGCTGAGAGAATCGTTGAGATGTGGAGTAAAATAAAGGAGGATTTGATTGTATGAGCAGTGACGAGGATTTTGAGGAAATGGTAAAAGATCTTCAACAAAAAATCGATCGTGATGAAGAAGAGACGTATTCAAAAAAGGTTATCAAAGAATACAGGAGCCCGACCAACTTTGGTTTTATTGAAAATCCAGATGCCACTGGACAGATAAAAGGGCCTTGCGGCGACACCGTGCAAATAGATCTTAGGATCAAGGGCAATATCATACAGGACGCTCATTTTTGGACTGATGGATGTGGCGCAAGTATTGCCTGTGGAAACATGCTGACAAAGATGATTACTGGTCTTTCTCTTGAAGAAGCGAAGCGTATTACTGAGGTTAGGTTACTTGAGGTTCTGGGCGGTCTTCCAGAAGAACATATGCACTGTGCAACATTAGCAATTATGACTCTGCAAAAAGCACTTACTTGTCCTCAAAAATAAACAGGTCATCAATCGTAGTCTGTAGGGCTTTGGCAACATCATGGGCAAGTTTCAAGGACGGATTATATTTTCCTTTTTCGAGAAAAACAATAGTTTCACGCCGCACGCCTACCTTTCGTGCAAGATCTTCTTGGGTAAGGTCGTATCGGGCTCTGAGTTCTTTGATTTTTGTCTTCATATTACCTCCCAGTTGAATCATAGTACATAAATGAGAGTACACAGATGGCAAGCGCACCAGTTATCACCAGCGCAAACATCCATTGATACCAAGCACTATCTTGGACTAGATTCACATAGATGATAGACGCTGCACCTATAATCATAGTATACAAAAAGGCATTTCTTGAAGCGCGACCAATATTTACAGCAACACGTTCATCTGTTTTTGTCCAATAGGTAAAGAAGAACATAAGAAAGGAAAGGAAAAGTAAAAAACCGGGATCTCCTCTGATGACATAGAGAAGACTCGGTAATGATAAAAAGCCAAGGTACCAAAGCGGGTGCCTCACGCCACATCACCTTTTCTTGCAAAGTAGAGATAAGACGTCATAAAGACAATACCAGAGACCAATACTACCGCTGCAACGACGAGACCCCCCCTAATCTCTTGATCAAATAGAAATATCGAGGCCATATTGCTACCTACTGCACTCCATATTGCAGTGATAAATCCATAGTAACCTGCTTTATATGCAGCATTTGTCAATCTTTCATCTTTAGTTGGAAGACCAGCTTTTATATTTTTATATTTATCATATACAAGATAAGAAGAGGTAATAATTATAATAAATATGATTGGAATGGATATGATGTCAAAAAGCTCTATTTTTGGATTTTGAACAATATAGAACAAAAAAGTAAATACAACTAAAGTTACTACCCCAATACCTAATGTTATTGTCATTTTTTCTTTCATTTTTAAATCACCTTTTGTTATTCATTTTTAACTTTTTATTATTTATTTCTAACTTTATGTTAGATATATATAACATATAGTATTTATACTTTTGCCATCCCAAGCATAAAATAAGAGGAAACAATTACAGAAAAAACACGTGGGGAATATCATGAAACATGTTCATTACACGGAAGTGGCATTAGAACAGCCTCGAGAACAAGGAATTAAAGATGTACAGGTGCGGTGGCTTATTTCAAAGAAAGATGGGGCAAAAAACTTTGCTATGCGTCTCTTTGAATTACAACCAGGCGGTTATACACCACTTCACCAGCATGATTGGGAACATGAAGTATTCATTGTAGAAGGAGAAGGCGTTGCAAAGGATAAAACCAACGAACGACCTTTTAAACACGGTGACGTCTTTTTTGTCCCTTCCATGGAATGGCATCAATTTGTGAATACGGGAAAACAACCTTTAAAATTTCTCTGTTTAATACCCTATAAAGAGTAATTTGATTCTATGAAATGGTCCAAGAGAAGACAGGATGTTAAGAAAACAATTCAAACAGTAAGCTCCGAAAAAGATTGGCCAGACTCTGTAGTAACCCTGAACGCAAAAACCATAGATGGGTTTATCCATCGATATCCTTTTGTTGTTATTGACTTCTGGGCACCGTGGTGTTCACCCTGTAAAACGATGGGGGCGCGATTAAGACGGCTGTCAAAGGTTTACCGGGGGAAAATAGCCTTCGGAAAACTTGATATCAACACATATGAAACCATCGCAAAGCAGTACCGCATCCAAGGGATCCCTCATCTCATATTCTTCCAGCATGGAAAAAAGCTGTTAGATATTACTGGCGTTCGATCTATTAGTGCATTAGAAGAAATCACTGAAAAATGCTATCGTTCAAAATATTAGAGGCAATGATAACATGAAACTTACGATTGTGTATGACAATGAAATATACAACAAAGAGGCATCTGTAGAGAAAGATTGGGGGTTTTCCTGCCTCATAGAAACAAGAGATGACACCCTTCTGTTTGATACAGGAGCGAAAGGCAGAGTACTCCTCAATAATATGAACGAACTTGGCATAGATCCAGGACGCATTAACAAAATAGTAATATCACATGAGCACCAGGACCATAGCGGCGGATTGGTGGCTCTTGCTTCCGTTGTAGAAGATGCTGAGCTGTACCGGCTTGGGAGAGAAACTCCAGGTGAAACAATAAAACTGACAACGGTTAAAAAACCACAGAAGATCACAACAACTGTATGGACCACGGGCAGACTCAAAGGCTCACCAGTAGATGAGCAGTCATTGGTTCTTAACGGAAAAAACGGCTGGTATGTGCTTGCAGGGTGTTCACATCCCGGCGTTAAACAAATAGTAGATGCCTCAAGGAAGATCGGCAAGGTAGTTGGATTACTCGGCGGACTACATGACTTTGACGAGTTTTCTCTCTTAGAAGATTTAGACTTTGTCGGTCCAGCTCATTGCACAAAGCATAAAAAGAAAATATATGAGTTGTTTCCAAAAATCAGTAGTGCCTGTGGTGTAGGGAAAATAATCGAAATCTAGAATAAACAAAAGGAAAATGACGAAAAAATCTGGCTATGTTAAGGGTACATCCTTTCGTAGGTCGTCTTTTATTTTTCTCCCCGTTTTCTTTTCCCATTCTTTAATTGGGAGAGAATGTTTTTCTCGTATCTTATCACCGTAGCCTAAGCCGTTGTACGCACAGAAGGGAATAATGCCTTCAAGAGTAGTATAATGGATAACACAGCGTTCCAAACGGTCAACATTCAGATTCCATGCATCCTGGAACCACATTGATCCTACAAAGAGGCTCTTGTAGTGGAATCCTCGCAGAGAATCATAACTTCCACCGATAGCAGCATCCTTTACCAGTTTGACAAGATCAAATCCCTGCGGTGCCTTTTCCTCATCAACAAAAGTATTGAGTTTACGTAAGAAAATTGACGCGATACGAAGTCTTTTGAAAGGCCCTGATTTTTGACTTTGCTGCTCGATAAATGCAAGAAGCCCCTCGACGTCAATAAACCGAGTGACGGGCAGAGGTTTACCATCTTCATAAAAGATGTATGTCGCACCGCCACAGCCAGGGTGGGCAGTAAATTCCACCTGCGTTTTTCCCTTGAGTAATTCAATGAGTTTGGAAACGGGAAATACAAACGGAACAGGATAGAAGTCATCTCGTGAAATTTGACCATCAAATTCTTTTTCAATTTCTGCCATCATCTGGACATAATCAACCCGCTGCTGATCTCGTTTTTCATCTTTTATCTTTGTTACTCTACCGCAGAAGGAAATTGGCTGAAAATTCACCCCCCTCACGATATCCATGTTGTCCAGAGCAAAGCGAACGATTTTACCGGTCTCGTGTAGATTTTTACCGCCGATTAACACAGGCACCAAGACAACTTTTAAATTGACTTTTCGCAGATTTTTAATAACTTTTTTGCTTTGTTCTATCCATGGGTTCGTCTCCTTTGTTACTCCATCGAAGCTCATGTATATGGTGTTCACTTTTTCATCTTTAAGTCGCTGGCAATAATCAGCGCTGTCTGCAAGTTTCAGTCCATTCGTATTAACCTGTACATGCGTAAATCCAACTTCCTTTGCCATTCGTACGATGTCAAAGAGATCCTCTCTCACCGTCGGTTCCCCACCAGTGATCTGAATTGCCTTAGAGCCCATGGGCCGTTCGTTTCTTGCTTGGATCATTAATTCTTTGATCTGGTCCAGGGTTGGTTCATAAACAACGCCAGAAGCACCTGCGTTCATAAAGCAATAGCTACAGCGTAAATTACAACGATTCGTAACTAAAAGATTTGTGAGGACACTTTGAGAATGATGAACACGGTATAGTTCTGGGTAATCAAACAATTTTGTTTTAACATCAGGCGCACCACACCCCGTAACCTTATATTTCATCCATTTTTTATAGAGGGCGGCATCACTAAAGTATATCTCTTTAAACGGCCCGTGTTTATCACAGGTTTTGGTAATGTATATCTTTTCATCATCCTCGACGACCTGTGCATCAATCTTTTGGATTTTTCCTTCCTGATAGCATCCGGGGCAGACGGAAACAATTTTTTCTAATTCTTTCATGGTTCACCGACCTTTGATGGATGCTATGGCCTAACAATTTGTCATTTATAGCTTTAACTATCTCCTTAAGAAGGCAATATTTATAACATATGATTGTATAGGCGCAGTTCCGTGTGTCTAGCAATACCAGGTAAAATCGTAGAAATTGACGATACAAAGGAATATGCGACCGTCGATTATGGAGATGGAACACGACGCAAGGCAAACATTTCTCTTGTTGACGTAACCGTTGGTCATTACGTTTTAGTGCATGCAGGCTTTGCCATTCAGGTCGTTGATGAAAAAGAAGCGCAAGAAACGCTGAATCTATTTCGTGAAATGCTCTCGATGGGGGAAGAAGTGTAGTGTTTTCATTACAAGATAAGCAGCTTGCTAAAGAGATTACTTCAAAAATCGCAGAGCTGGATGTGAATCTGCGGTTCATGCACGTATGTGGTACCCATCAAGATACCTTAGTAAAACACGGCTTGGACGCCATGCTTAAGGAGTGCGGTATTACTATAGGGCAAGGACCAGGATGTCCTGTCTGCGTCACAACCCCTCGAGAAATTGAAGAGATGCTGCTTCTTGCTCGTAAAGGAAAAACCGTGACAACGTTTGGGGACATGATGAACGTTCCAGGAGAAAAGCAATCACTCAGGAGTATGGCTGCGGAAGGTTGTGATGTGCGAACGGTCTATGGTATTGATGATGCAGTTCATATCGCTGAAAAAGATAAGGAAAAAGACGTTGTGTTTATGGCTGTGGGATTTGAAACAACAGCACCAACGACTGCTGCTGTGTTGCTGAAAGAACCTCCTAAAAACTTTTCTGTCTTGTGTTGTCATCGTACTATTCCTCCAGCATTGCAAGCAGTGCTTGATATGGGGGAGATCAATATTGATGGTTTTATTGAACCAGGCCACGTCTCAACTATTATTGGAGTGAAGCCCTATAAGTTTATTTCTACGCAATATCATGTACCACAAGTAGTTGCAGGATTCGAGCCCATAGATGTGCTCATGGCAACATGGATGCTTGTGCGACAAATCCAACGCAATAATGCTAGTATTGAGAATGAATATGTACGGGCAGTGAAAGAAGAGGGTAATCTCAAAGCACAAGAGGCAATGAAGAACGTCTTTGAACCCACTGATGTCGAGTGGCGTGGATTTCCTTGTATCCCTGGATCTGGCTTATCATTGAAAGAAGAATTCGTAACATATGATGCGCGACAGAAATATGCCAGTGATCTTAATCCCCTCAAAGAGAAAACGTTTACCGAACCGAAAGGATGCAGGTGTGGAGAAGTGTTGCGCGGATTAATTACTTCCCAAGAATGTCCTCTCTTCGGTAACAAATGTACACCAAAAACACCTATTGGTCCTTGCATGGTCAGTATCGAAGGCAGTTGTAATATTGAATATCGATATGCAAAGAAGTGAGTCTTATTTTTTTAATGATGTGCTAGTTCTATCGAAGTTTTTTTCTCACAGAGAACAGTAATAGAGTGAACAGAACCGAAATGCAAAACGAAACAATAGTGCCACTAATAATACCATATGCTGGATAAAGAAAATGTATACCAGTTGCATATACGCCAACACTTGAAATGCCAAAGATCATTGATTTTGCCATACCTGTAGCAAATGAAGGTCCATGTTCACGAACAGAAATTACCATAGTTGAGGAAAGAATAGCAGGAAAGACTGAAAAGATACCGCTGAGAATGTCACTAATGTTTGACAAGAGAACAGAGAGGGTAATGATGATGCCGGCAAGTAGACCTCGCAAGACAATCTTCATTGGTGTATAATGAACAAGTACTTTACCCTTTGAGGGAACATGTACTACCTTTTCTAGTAGAGTGAATGATAGAGCGAAACAAATCACATAGATGACTATCGAGGAAAAAATATTTGTAACGTCAAATACCAGCAATAAAAAAGACAAGAAAGCCCATGATGCAAGAGACACAACAAGTGCAAGTATCGTCGATCTATGGACGATCAATGCAAATAAAAGGAGGAAAATAACATTGACACCAAGCTCAGCAGGAACAACAGCTGCTGCATGTGATGCGAATGCCTCTCCTTGATTAACCGCGATAAAAACAAAGGCAATGACGATGGTGGAAGGGATAGTTCCAAAGATTCCGCCAACTTTTGTGCCAAATTTTTCGGCAAGTATGGTAATGATAATGACAATAAGTGCAGAAAGAATGAAGGGTAAGACCGATTGTAGTAAAATATCAATCATGAAGAGGGCATTACATTACTCTATAAAACGTTTGTTTAAGAAAGAGTTAAATCAATTAGAAATATACTTACCTTGGTGAATGGATGAATCGTAAGATTGCCATTACTGCAGTGAGTTCTGTCGGTATTGTTATGCTTGTATTGATAAGCGGCTGTACCCAACAAACATCTGAGACAAATACTAACAACCAGAACCAAGCATCTGGATATTATCTCTATGAGGATCCACAAGAACGATTTAGTATCGAGTACCCGGTAACGTGGGACATTCGTGAGGATATTTCAACACAATTTAATCTTGATGCATGTTTTCTTTCTCAATCTCAAGAACCAACTCAAATAGGAACTGTGATGATTAGCATACAACAACTAGAAGATTACGTAGATATGATGTACTTTCTTACAGCACACATCGAAAATCTCAGCATTGACGAAGGATTGCCAAATTTTACCATTGTTTCCGAACATAACACAACCCTCGCTGGTGAAGATGCGCACGAGTTGATATTTACATATCAATATGAAATTTACACATGGAAACAGAGAGAAATATGGACTATCAAGAACAGTATGCTCTACCTAGTTGCCTTCCAGTGCGACCAAGAGCGATATGAAGGATTTTTAGAGGATGTTAACCACATGGTTGATAGCTTTGATATAACATAAGTAATCTGAAGGGGGAGGCAACGGTGAACATCGTATTTTTAGGTGATAGTTTAACGCAGGGCAGTATTGGAATATCTTACGTTGATATTTTAAAGGAAAAACTTCCCCAACACCAGATGATTAATTATGGGAAAAACGGCGATACCGTTACCAGCCTCTATCGTCGGATGAAACGGCTTTCTTTTGATGATATCGACCTGGCCTTTATCTGGGTTGGTACAAATGATGTGTTAGTTCATGTTTCCTGGAGTTATCCGATTGTTAAAACCTTCTTTCTTCAGCCCTGGACAAAAACCTGCGAAACGTTTACTGCCTGTTACAAAAAAATCATTGAGATGATTGTACCTCAAATAAAAAAAATCTTTATCGTATCGCCGGTGTTCATTGGCGAAGATTTGCATAATCGATGGAACATACAATTAGCAGAACTGGCAAAAAGTATTAGGTCACTTACAACGTCATATAACATGGTAGATTACGTTGATCTTCGCACAACGTTTGAAAAAAAACTTGCAAAGAAACAGATTTCCCCCTATATTATCAATGGTAGTATCGCTCCTGTATTCGATGAACTCTTTCTTAAGAATACTGAAGAAGTCGACCAGAAATCACAAGAAAGAGGGTTGCATTTTACCTTGGATGGTGTTCATCTCAACAGTGCAGGCGCGCATGTTGTTGCTGAAGAATTTTTGAGGTGCATCAACAATGAACTATGAAGAAATTATGAAACGATTGCAATCAATGGCTAATCCTGAAGCAGTCAAAGGAATGGCACGATATGGGATTAATCCGAACGAGAATCTAGGCATCTCCATTTACCAACTACGACCATTGGCTAAAGAAATCGGGAAAGATCATATTCTTGCCTTAAAGCTATGGGACTCTGGCGTTCATGACGCACGCCTCCTGGCGGTGTTTGTTGAAGATCCTGCAAAAGTAACTGAAAAACAGATGGATTCTTGGGCAGCGGATTTTGATTCATGGGACGTGTGCGATCAAGCATGTACCAGTCTTTTCGATGGTACTCCTCATGCATGGAAAAAGATTGTTGAATGGGCAGAACGGGATGAGGAATTTGTAAAGCGGGCAGCCTTTTCAACCATTGCTGGACTTGCCGTCCATGATAAAGCTGCAAGGGACGAGCAGTTTGAACGATTGGGGACAATCATCAAGAAACATGCCATTGATAAACGGAATTACGTAAAAAAAGCAGTAAATTGGGCTCTCCGAAACATCGGTAAACGAAACAGGACACTCAATAAAAAAATGATAAAACTAGCGAAAGAACTGCAAGCAAGTAAATCCAAATCAGCTCGATGGATTGCTAATGATGCCCTTAGGGAACTTACCGGAGAAAAGGTACAACGAAAATTGGAAAAGAAAAAGGACTAGACAAGCCCTTTAATTTCCATGACACACTCTTTACAAATGTCACGACTTCCTGTTTTCGTTTCAATGTGGTGGATGTCGTCTAATCCGTGTTCTTTACCACACACACAACATGTTGCACAACCAGGCGTATCTGTCACCTCCCACATGCTTTTTATTTTCTTAACTACGTTACTTCTTAAATACTTACCGGGAGAGCATGCATTACTTTGGGCGATACTTCTGTATTTTCTTCTTTGCAATCTTTGCATTGATGGCGAAATAGAGGTAGACCAGCCCTAATTCTATACCGAAAATAAGAAGAAAGTAGCCGAAGGCAGTAGCAATCTTTCCCAATTCAAACCCATACGTCAAAGTAATAGAACCAAGAAACGGAATGAACATACCGATAATGACCAGTGCCAGGATAAAAGCTAAATCTGTGTTTTTTGCCATACTACTCTACCGATACTTCTTTTCTTCTTAAATATTCTGTTTATGCCGAAAGTTGGTGCCCGATAATAGCGTTTTGGCCTATAGAGATACCGCCGTCTCCATTAGGAACTTTATTATGTACAATAAATCGCAACCCGGCCTTATGAACTTCTCGTTCAACCATCTCAGTAATAGGGATATTATAGGAAACGCCACCAGTGATGCCTACGGCATCGATACCAGTGGTCTCTGCTTGTGCGATGGCGAGTTGTGAAAGAGTGCTAACAATAGCCTTGACAAACGAACAAGCATAATCTGCTTTTTCTTGGTCATTCAGGGGCCTTTGTATCTGTTCATCAAGCTGTCTAAAAATGTCAATGGTACCAATCACTCCACCATTCACGTTAACATCAAATGCATAAGTCGGTTTACCCAAAGCAAGGTATGGTTCAAGCTTCATCGCGGGCTCACCATCATATGTTCGGGTGGTGCAGATGTTGAGATAACAAGAAAGAGCATCCAATACTCTACCCAAACTGGTTGATTTTGGAGATGAATCCATCAACTTACTTAGAATGTGCGCTTCATCACCTGAAAAGAATTTTTCACTTCCTAATTTATGAAAGATGGCGAACACGAGTCTACGTGGGTCTTTGGTAGCCTGATCGCCACCCAAAAGAGGGATGGGTTCTAAATGTCCCACTCTAGTAAAATCAGTAAAGCGAGAAGCCAACACTTCCCCGCCCCAGAAAGCACCATCTGAACCATATCCAAGACCATCAACAGCAATCACCACACTTTCATCAAGCTTGTTATCCACCAAGAGTGATGCAGCATGCGCCCAATGATGCTGAACGTCAAACAAGGGAACTGAAAATTCATCCGAGAAAATCTTTGCAACCCTGCGTGAATCGTAGGCAGGATGCATATCTTGAACGACGGCGTCAAGCGAGGGAGTGGTTATTGTCAACTTCATCAGATGTCTGAGACTTTCTTCTAAAAAGGTCAGGGTCGAATAATGCTTCGAGTTCCCAATATACTGAGTGGCAAACACGTTGTTATCATGCGAAAGTGCACCAGTAATATTTTCACCGGCACCAACGCTCAAAATGGTTTTGTCATACATAACCGCAAGAGGCCGAGGGATGTATCCTCGTGATTTTCGTAAGAAAAAGGTATGCCCCTTCCACAATCTCAGCACTGAATCATCGATTCTATTAGGAATGGATCGATTATGTAAGAGATAAAAATCGGCATCGATAGAAAACGCTTCTTTATCAGTAGTTATCATGGCTTCTCCAGGAATGTTTGCGGAGGTCATCACAAGTGCATCGGTTTGAAGATGGGAAAACAACAGATAGTGCAAGCCTGTATAGGGCAAAAATAATCCAATAGTGCCAAGACCTGGAGATGCTTGTTCTGCACCGATCTTTTTGACTAACACAATGGGTTTACTTTTAGAAAGTAAGACTTTCTTTTCTTCTTCCGTTATCGTTCCATAGGTTGCTGCCGCTTCAAGATTTCGTACCATGACTGCAAACGCTTTTTGAGGGCGACCGTACCACTCTCGAAATAGATCAATCGTTTCGATCTTGCAACAGAGATGCATGCCGCCCCATGACTTAATCACTCCAATTTTTCCAGCATCGAGTTGAGTGGCAAATCGTTTAATCGCAAGTGTATCACCCAAATCTTTCTTCTGTTTATCATACAAGCGATAGGAGGGACCACATGTCGGGCAAGAAATGGTTTGTGCATGGTAGCGTCGATGCAAGGGATTTTTGTATTCTTTTTCACAAGATTCACACAAGGGAAATGCATCCATGGACGTCCGTTCTCTGTCGTACGGCACGTCTTTAATCAAGCTGAACCGAGCGCCACAGACGGTACAATTGGTAAAGGGGAACTGATACCGCTTATCTTGCGGATCAAAAAGTTCGCGTAAACAGTTCTGACAAATACCAACATCTGGTGGAATGAGTGATTGTTTTTCTCCTTCTTTGCTATGAAGAATTTGAAAATCAGAAAAGGTGCGCTTATCAGGTTTCTCAATAATTTCTGTGATATGTGCAATGGATGGTAGCTGCTTATACACCCTGTCAATAAAGGCATCCTTATATTTATCAATGACAACTTCTACTTCAGACCCTTTGTTCAGCACATACCCTTTAAGATTCATATCTTGTGCTATCCGATAAATCGTGGGTCGAAAACCTACTCCTTGAACGATGCCTTTAAAGATAAGTTTCATCAAATCGTACCAAGCTACTCGACAATTAAGTCCTTTGCGTACTTGTCTGTATCCGCAAGCAAAAACTCATTGCTCATACTGAGACAGTTTACTGGACACACATCATTACATTGGCTACAAAAACAACATCGTGCTAGATAGAATTTTACCTTCTTTTCCTCTGGCTTAAATTCAATAGCGCCACAGGGACACACGTTGATGCACAATTTACAACCGATGCATTTTTCCTTATCATACTGTATTTTTCCTCGAAATCCTGTTGGTGTTTTCACTGGAGGGCTGATGGTTGCTTTCCCTGCCTGTACATCTTGAAGATATTTGGTCGTGGATGATGGTTGATATTTTGCAGGGAACTTGTTGGTCCATGGTTTTTTGAACATTTGAGAGAAGACTTGGGGGAACATAGAAAGCTTCATTGCATCAACCTCCGTGTTTTTTCAACGCTTAGTGTATGCAGTGCTTCTTTATCCAAATATGAACGGTTATCGTCCTTGACAATTGCTACACGATTGGTACAGGACATACACGGATCAGTTGATGCTGCAACAATAGGAATATCTGCAATTTGCTCGCCTAGAAGCATAGGAATCCAAGGCAGAATATTGTTATAGGTTGGCGCACGTACTTTCCAACAATATGGAAACTCTTGCCCCGTAAGTTTGACATAATGAATGACTTCGCCTCGGGGTGCCTCCATGCGACCAATGGCCTCACCGTTTACTTTTTTCAAGGTTGCCAGTAGTTTAGGAATTTTTGGTTCAGAGACAATGGAGCCTTCAGGCATACGTTCAAGACACTGCTCAATGAGATCAATGGATTGTTTCACTTCCAATAATCGGACGATAATTCTGTCATACACATCCCCATTTACTTTTCCGGTAAGAATATCAGGAGTGACGTAATCAAAATCAAGTTCATCAAAGGCAAAATAGGGTTGATCAAGACGAACGTCCTTTTTTACACCAGATGCGCGAGTTGTTGGTCCACACGCACAAAGCTTTAAGGCGTTTTCTTTAGTAAGAATGCCACATCCTTGACTACGCATTCTAAACGTCTTGTCATCAAGATATATCTTTCGCAATTTATTGAAATTTGCTTTGAGATAATCTAAGGATTTCTTGATTCGGGGAATCATCTCTGGAGTAATGTCTCGTCGTACACCACCGATCATGGTAATTGCTTTGGTGACTCGATTTCCGGTAAGATATTCGGTAAGATCTAAGGCTTCTTCTCGAATTTGCCAGGTAAAGAATAAGACAGAATCAAAACCTATTTCATGAGCAGCCACGCCTGCCCAGAGAACATGGGAACAAATACGCTCGAGCTCGGCTTGAATGACTCGCAAGTAATCTGCTCGTTCAGGAACGTCAATGCCTGCAGCACGCTCAACAGCAAGGGCAAACGCCATTGGATGACAATAGGAACAAATACCACAAATTCTTTCTGCCAGATATAAAATTTGAATCGGATTTCTGTGCATGCCCGTCCATTCGATAGCTCTATGAACGTGACCGAGGCTGACATCAACATCAACAATGCGTTCCCCATCAATAGTGAATTCAAATTGCACGGGTTCTTTTAATGCAGGATGAATGGGACCAATAGGGATTTGATAGGTGGTCTTTGAAAGCGCCTTTTCGCTCATTTTTTCACCTCGTGAAGATTTCGCACCATCTTTTCAGGACCGGTTTCATCTTTTCGCCAGGGATACATTCCTTTAGGAAAGTCATCGGAAATAAATGCTCGTTTATCCTTAGGAATGCCTTTTACTTTTATTCCAAGCATTTCTTGTTTTTCTTGTTCAGTAATAAGGGCTCCCGGGATGAGATCAGTAAGTGTTTCAATTTCAGGTTTTGCTTTTGGTAGTTCTATGGTCATATTGAGGGAAAGTTCCTTTCCCCGCTCACCAAAGCAAATGGAAAAATGATAGACGAGGTCGATGGTTTTTCCCATATCATACCCAGAGACAACCGCAAGATGAGGATACTCCTCCATAGTCATAAGATGCCTTACTGCGTCTTTAAACACGCTTTTATCAACACGCATCCAAATATGAGTAAACTGTGTTTTCTTTGACCCTGCTTTATGAGTTTCAATGCGGTCATCTTTGATCTTTGTTTTGAACGTGTCTTTAAATGATTTAACGATTTCTTTTGGCGTTAATTGATCCCCTTCGCTCATTTTTTTGCCTCCAGTGTTTCTAGTTTTGTCCACGCTTTTGCCACCGCATAAATAATATTTTCAGGTCGTGGTGGACACCCAATCACATGAACATCAACAGGAAGAACATTATCAATGGGACCAACCAGATTATAAGACTCATAAAAGACATCGCCAGTGTTCCCACAATTACCGACACAAATGACTGCCTTGGGATCAGGCATCTGTTCGTATACTCGTTTTACTTTGTCGACAAGTTGTCGAGTTACTGGCCCAGTAACAAGCAATACATCGGCATGCCGCGGGGTACCAACAAGCTTGATACCGAAACGCTCTGCGTCATACCGTGGACATAACGCGGCAATAATTTCGATATCACAGCCATTACATGACCCTGAATTGCAATGATAGACCCACAATGCTTTTTTAAATGATTTAGGAAGACCCTTCGCCATAAAACACTGCCTCCGCAGACCTACGCGCGTATACTATCTTGCTTGTGGTAATCCTATAGACTATTTAAAAATTTGCGGCATAAATCAGCAAATACGAGGGACGGGGTCACCAAGTGGTTTGTGAAGATTTCGTCTACCACCAACCGTTGTCGCTAACACAACTCCTTTAACGTCAGTGGTTGCTTCTCCAATAATTGCTGCATGTTTGCCCAATGGGTGCTTCTTGAGAGTTCGTAATACTTCTTCTGCTTTTTCTTCGACGACGCCAAAGACGACCTTTCCTTCATTTCCTATTTCAAGAGGATCGATACCCAACATATCGCAGGCGGACCTTACTCCGGTTGGAATGGGTATGTGTTCTTCGTGAAGAATGATGCCAACCTGAGATTTCTCAGCAAATTCATTAACAGTATTTGCCAGACCGCCACGCGTAGGATCTTTTGCCGCAACAAGACCACCCTCAGCAAGCGCACGTTCCATCAATCCGTTAACGGGGGCAACATCGGACTTTATTTTGGTTTCAAAACCATATCCTTCGCGAAACGACAGCAATGCAATCCCATGCTCACCAATATTGCCTGATAAAATAATGGCATCTCCTTTTTTAAAATTTGAGTCACGAAGCCATCGTTGTGTAAAGATTCGGTATCGCTTCACTTCTTTGATATTTTCATCAAGTATCTTGGTTCTTCTACCGATACCGCTGGTATTTATCATGAATTCTTGGATTGCTCCTTTTTCTACGACTTTAGTATCGCCAGTCACAATAGGAACCTTGGCGCTCTTTGAAATGCTAGCCATACTATTCACAATGGTTTCAAAGGTCTCTGTAGCAAGACCCTCCTCAATGATAAAGCCAGCAGACAACGCAAGCGGTTGTGCGCCCATCACTGCAACATCATTAATCGTTCCACAGACTGCGAGAGAACCTAGGTCTCCACCGGGAAAAATCAGTGGCTGCACCGTATGCGAATCCGTGGAAAATACAATATCATCAATGACCGCAGCATCATCTAACGACGATAGAGGAACCTCACCAGCAGATTGTTTCCCAAAAGCAGTGAGAATTTTTTTTTTGATGAATTCATCCATCAATTCGCCGCCGGCACCTTGATTCAATTTAATCGTATCTTTCATCTGATAGCCACGCTGACAACAGTGATGCATAAGATTTATTTATAGTATACTATTGGAACCTTCAATGAGCTTGCTTGTCATGTGCATCGGCAACAGGGAAGGTGGCGATGATGCTATTGGGCCGTACATCGCTGATCGGCTCAAATCAACAAATATTGATGTTATGGACTGTGGAACAACTCCTGAAAATTATACGGGCGTTGTAAAGAAAAGAAAACCAGAGCATCTTGTTATTATTGATGCAATTGACATGGGATTGACACCTGGTTCTGTACGCATCGTTCCAAAAGAAAACATTGGAACAATGCATGTTAGCACCCATGGAATTCCGCTATCTGTGTTGATTACGTATCTTGAACGTTTTGTTGAGAAGGTGTCATTATTAGGCATTCAACCAAAAACAATGTCGGGAGAATTGACAGACACTGTAAAAAAAAGTGGAGAGAAACTCATAGAGATAATTAAAAAGGAAAAGGTAACAGAGATTAAAGAATTGACAATAATGTAGAGGGAGCTACAGCACAATTTTAAAAATTTTAACGTGAAAGGTTTCCCACAACTCTGGTGAAGAAAGATGGTGTACTAATTCCAAACCATATGGAACAGCATCATCCGACCACATCTGGAAAATAAGAGATTGTTTTGCAAGATCAGTTAAATTGTAATCGTCGATGTAGTCGGCTGTATCTTTATCGAAATATTTGAAAAAGATAAACGCGATTTGTTCATCATATCCGCGGGTAAAAATATAACTCACGTTATACGTTTCGATAATGGCTTTTGTTTCATTTGATGATATATTACTACACGTAAAGACTGAAGCAATATCTTGCAAATATTCCTCTGGTGTCCATCCACCATGTTTTGCAATATCTTCTTGTTTTTTTTCTTCTGACATATGACTATAAGAAGCAATAGTTTCTTCAAGATTTTCTGAGGCAAATGTTGTGATAACATTTCTCTCGGCATAGCCTTCCACCATACTGCCATAGTCCCACCAACAAAGAATGGTTGCATTTTCTTCTGCATTGTTATAAAGCCAGTCTAGAGACGCAACAATTTCAGGCATAAATGCACCATAGTATGTTTCGCCATGCTTCTCGTATGAAATGGCAGTAAAATTGCTCCAGTTACCCCCATAGTAATATTGTTGATAAAGAATCTCAGCATCTAGTGTTGATCGTTCAATATCTTCAGAACGTAGCAGAATGGTGTCGCCATTTTCATAGGTCGATTGGTTTGGTGGTGCATTTGTGCTTTCTTGCATACATCCTGAAAGGAGACAGGACATAACTACAATGGCAATTACTACTGTAAGCTTTTTCATAATAGACTCCCCACTAGAAAAATTAAAACTCGGTATCTATTTAAAAACACTTCTAAATTTTTAATACGGGTATTGTTTGTCAAGAACTTCTGTCGAAGTAAGCGCAGCGATAGCGCCTTCCGCACAGGCAGTGATTACTTGTCGTAATCCACCAGTGATGTCACCAGCTGCATAGACTCCCTTGAGATTTGTTCGTTGTTGCTTGTCAACAATAACATATCCTTTTTCATCAAGTGCAACACCGAGATTCTTTGCCAGTGTGTTCTGAGGTTCTTCACCAATAGAAATAAAGACGCCGTCGACTTCAAACGTTGACTTTTTCTTTGTTTGAGTATGCACGACCGTGACTGATTCAACCTTGTCGGTACCGTTTATCTGTTCGACATGGGAATTATAGACGATTGTAACTTTGTTTTTAAGAGCTTTTTCTTGATATATCTTTTCAGCCCGTAATCGATCTCTTCGATGAATAAGATATACGTCTTTGCAGCCAAGCTGTTTTAGATAAATCGCTTCGATCACAGCAGAGTTGCCACCGCCAATGACGGCGACGGTTTTTCCTTTGAAAAAAAAGCCGTCACAGGTGGCACAGTAGGATACTCCTTTCCCTTGCAGGTCCTGTTCTCCAGGAGCGTTTAGCTTTCGGTATTCGGTACCCGTACAAAGCATCACCGCTTTAACAACATAAGACTGTTTGCTTGTCGTGATAGCGAACCCATCATCGGATTTCTTGATGGCGGTGACGTCTTCATTGAAATGAATATCAGCATACTTACTAGCATGTTGTTTCATTTTTTCGGTCAGATCCATACCAGAAATCGATTCAAAACCAAGATAGTTCTCAATCTTTGGAGAGATGCTAGCAAGTCCACCCCCCATTCCTTTGTCAAGGACAACGGTCTTGATACCTGCTCTAACCGCATATATCGACGCGGAATATCCTGCAGGCCCTGCACCAATAATCGCTAGCTCATAACCCATACGTATCCTCCACAAGGAATGTCACAGTATTACAATAGTTTTGTCTTTAAAAGCGTATATGCCTCTTCAGGCGAGTCGATATCAGTAAGCATGGTTTCAAACGGGCACATCCCATTCTTGAATTTATTCTGCACAAAGGGTACCATGGTATCAACCTCACAAGGAATGCCACCCACCACAAGTGTAGCAATAGCTGTTTTTGTCCCCTGTGGTGCATAAACGCCAGTAGCACGTGCATACCGACAAAGCATGGCAGATGCTTTACCCAATATCCGGTCGCCAATGACGGAACCGTGAATATCTTCTCCTAAGTCTTCAATGGTCTCAAGCAACGGTTGTACTCCTTCCCCTTTTTTCTTATGCCATATCTTGCCGTAATTGACCACCACAATAGAACAGTCCTCAGAATTGATGATTTGTCGTGCAAGTTCGATATCTCTCATGACTTCTTCATCAACCATGCTACGCCCCTCTCAAATCACTGGTTGTAAAGTATGGTTGTATAGCCTCTAACGTTTCTATGAGGTACTCCTTTGGATAAGGATCAACAGACATATAGGTTGTTGAAAGCAACGGTACGTCTGTCTTAACCTGCTGAAGATAATAGTTTTGTGTACCCTCCAACCATTTGGCGATACTGACAATATCTTCTTTCTTGAGGAGGTTTGGCACAAAAGTGGTTTTAAATTCATATCCTTTGGCTTTCTCCATAATAAGAGTAATGGACCGTTGAATGGCAGAAATATCTGTTTTTACTCCCGTAAGCTTTTCATATTTATTCTTTGGTGCTTTGACATCCATCGAAACGTAATCTACAAGATCTTGTTTTAACAGGTCTTCAAGGACATCTGGACGGGAACCATTGGTATCAATTTTTACTAAATAGTCTAACTTTTTTACTTTTTGTATAAAGGGCACAATATCCTTCTGTAGAAGTGGTTCCCCTCCGGAGATAACTAATGCTTCAAGAACGCCCTTTCGTTTACGAAGAAAAGCAAAGATATCTTCTTCAGCAATGAGAGGGGCCGTTCCTTCCACTAGCGTTTTATTGTAACAAAAGGGACAGCGGAAGTTACAATCCACTGTCCAAATAATAGCACTGATGCAATCAGGATAATCAAGCAGAGAAGTGTGCTGCAAACCGCCTATCTTCATTGTGATACCAATACTTTTTCCATCATATCAAAGGTCTTTCGGTCGGTAAATTCTTGTCGTTTGCCTCGATTCCACTGGCTGACTGGGCGAAGATATCCAACAACCCGAGAATAGACCTCACATTCTGTTATTTTCTTCTCTGTTTTACATGTTGGGCAGTGTTGATGTTCACCAGCAACATATCCGTGATCAGGACAGACGCTAAAGGTAGGGGTGATGGTGTAATACGGTAAGGAGTAGTTTTCTGCTACCTTTCTCACCAGTTTTTTGGTTGCCGTTGGCGAAGGCTCTTCTTCTCCAAGGAAAATATGCATCACCGTACCACCCGTATATTTTGATTGCAAGGAATCTTGGATGTCAAGTGCCTCAAAGATATCGGTGGTGTATCCCACAGGCAGTTGAGTTGAATTGGTATAATACGGCTCAGCACCACCTTTATTGCCGTTATTGCCATAAATCTCTTGATTATAAATGCGAATGTCAGGGTATTGCGCCTTATCGACACGGGCAAGTCGGTAGCTGGCCCCTTCTGCAGGTGTTGCCTCAAGATTGAAGATGTTGCCGGTTTCTTCTTGATAGTCAGCAATTCGCTCGCGCATATGATCCATAACTTTTTCTGCAAAGGCTTTTCCTTCCTTATCACCGATGCTCTTGTTCATAAAATTGAGCAACGCATCATTCATACCAATGACTCCAATGGTCGAAAAGTGATTTTTCCAGTATTCCCCAAAGGTTTTTTTCACATCCGCAAGATAGAATCGTGAGTACGGGTGCAATCCACTATACGTAAGATTTTCGATGACTTCTCGTTTAATTTCAAGGCTTTCTTTAGCAAGATCCATCTGGTTATCTAATTGTTCAAAAAAGTCGTTATCATCTTTTGCAAGATACCCAATACGTGGCAGATTGATGGTCACTACACCAACAGAACCTGTCTTAGGGTTGGCACCAAATAACCCGCCACCTCGCTTGCGGAGCTCTCGGTTATCGAGGCGGAGACGGCAACACATACTTCGTGCATCATCAGGTTTCATGTCGCTGTTGATGAAGTTTGAGAAATATGGAATCCCGTATTTCGCAGTCATATCCCAAATGGGCTCAAGCCCATCGTTCTCCCAATTGAAATCTTTCGTAATATTATAGGTAGGAATGGGAAAGGTAAAGGGACGTCCCTTGGCATCTCCTTCATACATAATGTCTGCAAACGCGTGATTGATCATATCCATTTCATCAAGATACTCGCTATAATTATCATCCATAAGATTGCCGCCAATGATGGCAGGTTCATCAGTCATGTAACTGGGTACCGTAAGATCAAGCGTGATGTTGGTAAATGGACTTTGAAAACCTACTCGAGTGGGCACATTCATATTGAATAAAAATTTCTGCATCTCCTGTTTGACTGCATCGTACTGTAATCCATCATGCTGAATGAATGGCGCCAGCAATGTATCAAAATTTGATAGGGCTTGTGCACCTGCTGCTTCCCCTTGCAAGGTATACAGATAGTTGACAATTTGCATTAAGGCAGTTCCAAAATGTTTGGCCGGTTTACTCTCAATTTTTCCTGAAACACCACGAAACCCCAGAAGCATAAGGTCTTTTAAATCCCAGCCAACACAGTAGGCACCAAGGGTACCTAAGTCATGGATGTGATATGCACCAGTGGTATGTGCTTCACCTATTTCTGGCGGGTAGATTTTATTGAGCCAGTAATGAGACACAATGTTTTCCGTTGCATAGACATTGAGTCCTTGCAATGAGTAGCTCATGTTACTGTTTTCATTAACTTTCCAATCCATCATTGATAAATAGCCGTCAACTACGTCGATGTCTTTGAGAAGACCGGCAACTTCTCTGATGTCTTGGTGTTGTTTTCGATATAAAATATAGGCTTTTGCTGTCTTTGCATGACCTCCCTCGATAAGAATCTTTTCAACAAGATCTTGAACACGCTCAACAGTAGGAATTTCTCCTCGTTTGAGTTCTTTTTCAAGTACATCGAGGACTTCGTCGGTTAGTTTTGTTGCTTTTTTGTAATCTTTTCCCCCCACTGCTTCAGCAGCTTTCCAGATTGCATTGGTTATTTTTACGGGGTTGAAATCCACTACTTTTCCATCTCGTTTCCTAATTTTCCGTATCATTGTTTTATCTCTCCTGTACTTTGTTCGATCAAACTTTTCACCTCACGTTCAAATGACGATACATCGGTAAATGATCGATAGACCGATGCGAATCGTATGTAGGCCACTTGATCGACTTGTTTTAACAAATCCATTACATATTCTCCAATGGCAGAGGTTTCAATTTCTTCACATCCGCTTCGACGGATTTTTTCTTCAATGGCATCAAGTAATTCCTCAATTTTTTCATGTGATACTGGGCGTTTCTCTAACGCTTTTGATATGCCGTTTTTAATCTTAGTACGATCAAATTTCTCTCGTCTTCCGTCCTTCTTAATAACATACACGGGCGTCATCTCAATGTACTCATATGTCGTAAATCGTCGATTGCAATGGAGACACTCTCGACGGCGACGAATAGTATATACTCCGGTGTCACGAGAATCTGTAACTTTGGTTTCTTGATGCTCACAATAGGGACATTCCATTTCCTTCTCACCAGATAGCCACAAGATACAATATATTGTATCTCAAAAACTTGATTCTACATTATATTGTATATTGATTGGCTTTTTAAAGGTTTCTGTTTTTCCAAATATTTTAGTAGAAACAACTGTTGTCTGTGCATAAAAAGAGAGGCATGGGGTCAATGAAAGTAATTTATGGACCTGTGGCATCGTGGCGGCTTGGCCGGTCGCTAGGCATCGATTTAATTTGTTCTCCAAAAAAGATTTGTTCTTTTGATTGTATTTATTGCCAGCTTCAACATACTGCCCGTATCACGGCGCAACGTCAAGCATTCGTTGATTCTACGGAAGTGAAAACGCAGTTACAACAGGCATTATCCAAAACCACTCCAGATGTGATTACGCTCTCAGGGATGGGAGAGCCTACCTTAGCGACAACCTTGGATGAAACAATTAAGACTATCAGAGAAATGACTGCTATCCCTATTGCCATTCTGACCAATTCCTCTTTTATGGATAAAAAAGAAGTGCGGGACGCTCTACGACAAATAGATATTATTGTGGCAAAGCTTGACGCTCCAAATGAAGAGGTGTTCAACACCATTAATCGGCCTGCACCAGAAATATCATTTGATCAGGTAGTTAGAGGGATTAAAACCATGAACCATGAATTCAAGGGAAAGTTTGCATTACAAATGATGTTTATGCCTGAAAATAAAGCATGTGCTAGTCAAATGGCCACTCTTGCACGAGAGATTAAACCGGACGAGGTGCAAATAAATACACCTTTGCGTCCTTGTAATGTTTCACCATTGCCGGAAAAGGAAGTAGACGCCATTGAACAGGAGTTTTCTGGGTTACAGACAATTTCAGTATACCATAGTCCCAAGCCAAAAACAGATCCGCTCGATAAAGTAGAATTACTTAAACGAAGGAGATTGGAGCTGTAATCATATGAAAAAGATATCGGTGGATCTACAACCAATTGGTATTGTTCATGCGCCATATAAAAAACCACATGATGCTCCTTTCCAAGGGTCGGATGAAGTCTCGACTATTGAACTCTATAAAGAGTTTAGCCAAGGACTAGAGGATATCGACGGTTTTTCTCACCTTCATATCTTTTACTGGCTCCATCAGTCAAAAGGATATTCGCTCATGGTCCAAACGCCGTGGGATGTCACACCTCACGGGCTCTTTACAACACGCTCTCCTCATCGGCCAAATCCTATCGGGCATGCGGTCGCCATGTTGATTGGCCATAAGGATAACGTCCTTACGGTAAAGGGGTTAGATGCTATCGAAGGTACTCCCGTCATTGACATTAAACCATACGTTAAGAAGATAGATAGCAAAGTAGACGCAAAATCAGGATGGTTATCAAACGCAATGTTACGTTTAAAGTAGTACTGGATTGGTAATGGCGTTTTTCACCAATAGATCAATATCTAATTTTGCTTCTTCCTCAAGAAGTTGTTGAACCGCCGCCTGGGTGGCAGGTTGTTTTGGTACAGCTCCGCACGGATTAGCAGGTAAAATCGATAGGTCATATGTACCAATTTTCCTTGCTATGCTGATGATATCTTCTTTATCAAAGCCGATGAGAGGGCGCAAAATAGGTAAGAAAGTAGCCTGATCAACCGTTTTGAGATTCTGTAAGGTTTGTGATGCAACTTGCCCTAAAGAATCACCCATAATAAGTGCACTGGCGTGTTCTTTTCTTGCAATTACGTCTGCGTACCGAACAAGCATACGTTTACAAAACACACACGTAAATCGTTGATTGCAGTGCTGTTTGAAGGCTGAAAGAGCAGCACCATGGGGAATAATATATGCTTTTATGTTGAGAGAGAGCTGTTGCTGTAAATACGATATGAGTTTTCGATAGTTTGCAAGTTCTCTCTTATCAGTAAAGGGCTGAGTGTCAGCATGTACTGCAATGATTTGTGTTGCATGTTTTGATAATAAATATGTTGCAACAGGAGAATCGATACCACTGGAGAGAAGAGATACGAGGTTCATGCTGTCTCGTTGGTAAGATAATCAAGGTATTCTTTCAGACCGCCAATGATGGGCAACACAATGATATCAGGCACGTCATAGCTATGAAGTTCTTTGATTCTGGTGATGGTTTTTTTAATGTTATCATCAACTGTCTTTGCGATCAGTATGTTTTCATTCTCTGTCTCAATCTTTCCCTTCCATCGATAGATGGATAAACACTTAGGAATGATATTGACGCACGCAACAAGTTGTTCCTCAACAAGAGTATGAGCAATGCGTCGGGCATCATTAATATCATCAATAGTTGTATACACAACCGCAACCATGGTCTCCTTTTTTCATATAAGGGAATAAGGTTTTAAGCGTTTGCATCACCATGATAGGAAGTCATGTTGAGTTGGTGAACACACGACATAATTGCATGTTTTGATCCCCAAAAAAGATGCGAGTGGCAGAAACAATCGCTACAGCCAAAACCGGGAATTGAGTTCAATTGCTGTTCCAATATTCTTGCAATATTGCATTCTTCTTTGGTTGGACTTTCTTTGTAAAAAACCTCAATATTTTCCGCAACCGGTAAAATATAATCAATGTGCCAATGTATTTTTTTCTGGGTTCGAAGATGTCGTTGGATGCGTTGTTCTAAACCATTCATAGCACTGCCCACGTAGACATACCAACCGTTTTTGAGGGGGAAATTGCCAAGTTTCCCAACCTGAATCCTGGCAGCATTTGGTAGTGAAAAGACCAAAAGATAGCTTCCTTTCATGTGATGCGGTCTATAATTTTATCTAAATCGTTCATAAACGTTGTTTTCATTAGCTGAGTGGGATTTCCGATGGTTTCTTCCAGGTGTTGATCAAACGCAATCTCAGTGAGATACGGCACTCCCCTACACGAAATGTGCTGTTTCACATACTTTGAGGGAGTCATAATCATATTTTCGACAATACCGATGATTGGCAATTGCAACTCTTTCAATATCATAAGAAGTTTAGAAACAGCACCCATGGACACTTTAGAGGGTGTTGTAACGATGAGGAATTCTCCTTTTTTTATGAGATTGATGACATCAAGTGTTTCGTCTCCTATACCGGGTGGCATGTCAATAATAAGAAAATCCAAGTTTCTCCACTGAGTAATAGAAAGAAGCTCGATAATAATATTAGAAATATCAAGTCCTCGGAAAGGAGATGGCCTATCTTCGGTGAAATACACTAAAGACATAAACTTAATTCCCTGTACATCCGGAGGGATAATTCCTTTTTCCTCTTCTGGAAATCGATTTATTGGGACTCCAAGAATAATATGTGATGAGGGGCCATACAAATCAAGATCAAGAAGCCCAACAGCATATCCCTTCTTGGAGAGACTAAGAGCAAGGGATGACGCAACAAGACTCTTGCCAACTCCCCCTTTTCCACTAGCCACAGCAATAATGCGCTTAACGGACTGTAATCGTTTGTCAATAATGCTGACTCGTGGGTCCATTGCTATTTTTCCCCTTTAATTGAGAGAATAGAGACCCCTCTTCCTTTTTCAATAGTAAAATCTGGGCTGCTACAGTTTGGACATCGTGCATGAACTAAGGCAACTTCAGGGATAAAATGAATAGCCTCTCCTTCATCTTCATTTAATTTTTTCTTCATGTCAGAAAATGTCCAACGATGGTGGCAATTATTACATACAAAGCTACTTTCTTCGGTTTTAATTTTAATCTTTGCCTGCTTCAGCAATCCTGCTTGATCCTTCATAATCTCTTCTAACGCAAATTCAAAAATATCTTGCTCTATTTGTTGAAGCTTACCAAGTCCCACCACGATGGTTGTTATCGTTTTGAGATGCTCTTTTTCTGCTGCTTGAACTGCTGCGGTAAGGATGGATTCAGCAAGTGCCCATTCGTGCATGCAAGAGGCGGATAAAGAGACATATACTTTAAATGTTGCTGTAGAAAAATAAAAAAGGCACAGTGGAATACCGCATTCATCATGAAATACAAGAAAGAAAAACTCTTAACGCAGGAAATCAAGCATATTGATATAACATCATTCAACAGTGTACCACTGATTGAATCGTTTGATCATATGGCCTTTCAATCGAGAAACTTAGCACAAGCATGTAAGATTTATGACATGATGCTGAAAGATAAGGAATGCACAACGATTCTTTGCCTTGCAGGTTCATTGGTAAGCGCTGGTTTGAAAAAGAGTATCGTTGATCTTATCAAACATAACATGGTTGATGCTATTGTTTCCACCGGTGCCATTGTAGTTGATCAGGATTTCTTTGAAGGATTGGGATTTCATCACTACCGAGGATTTGTGCAAGCAGATGACAATCAGCTCAGAGAGATGATGATTGATAGAATCTATGATACGTTCATTGATGAAGAGGATCTTCGCGTCTGTGATATGACAACAAAAGAAATTGCTGACAAGATGAAACCTGGTGTCTATTCCTCAAGGGAATTTATTATTGAAATGGGCAAATATCTTCAGGAAAACAAAAAAAATGCCGAATCGTTTGTACTAACTGCGTATCAATATGAAGTGCCCATTTTCTGTCCTGCCTTTTCCGACTCAAGTGCAGGATTTGGTCTCGTTTTTCATCAGGTCGACAACAAACAACACCACCTTTCCATTGATTCGGTGAAAGATTTTCGTGAATTGACTGATCTGAAAGTCCATGCAAAAGAAACAGGCATAGTAATGATTGGTGGTGGTGTGCCAAAGAATTTTGTACAAGACACCGTCGTTGCAGCCGATATCCTTGGAGTGGAAGCACCGATGCATAAGTACGCCATACAACTCACGGTTGCAGATGAGCGCGATGGCGCGCTTTCCGGCTCAACATTAAAAGAAGCGAATTCATGGGGGAAGGTTGACCAGGGTCATGAACAAATGGTCTACGGGGAAGCAACAGTAACCTTTCCTCTTCTTACAAGTTACGTATACCACAAAGGAAATTGGAAGGGGCGCAAAGCAAAAAGATTGAATCAACTCTTCAAATGATTTTCTTCCTGAAAACCATTATATATCTACTATCATCTTTCCTTATTTTGTGAATGGGGAATCTACTGCTAAATTGGAGAGATTAAAAAACAATCTTAGAGAGATGAAAGCTGTTGCGATTGCTTATTCTGGTGGAGTAGATAGCACATTTTTATTAAAAGTTGCACATGATGTTCTAGGAAAAGATATACTCGCAATTACTGCTAGCTCGGCAACATACCCGCGTAGAGAGTTAAAGAACGTGAAACAATTTACAAGGAGTAGAGGAATAAAACACGTTATAATCTATCCAGAGCAAACAGAAATAGATGAGTTCTCAAAGAATCCTACCAATCGATGCTATTACTGCAAGAAAGAACTATGCTCAAAAATACAACAACGTGCATCTGAGGAAAAAATCAACTATATACTTGATGGGTCAAATGCTGAAGACAAAACAGACTACCGGCCCGGTGAAAAAGCCCTGAAGGAATTCGGTGTCTTAAGTCCTTTGAAAGAGGTTGGACTGACAAAAAGAGAAATCAAGGAATTATCTCGGAAAATGAACCTTGATATCTGGGATAAACCTGCTCTCGCGTGTCTTGCTTCAAGATTTCCATATGGAACAAAAATTACAAAATCGAGATTAAAAATGGTCGAAAAAGCAGAAGAGGTTATCCACGAGTTGGGCGTAAAGCAGTTTCGTGTACGATTTCATAATGAAATTGCCAGAATCGAAGTGTTGAAAGACGATTTTCGGACCGTTCTTGACCACTCTGATGACATAGCAAAAAAGTTTAAACAACTTGGTTTTAAGTACATTACCCTCGATATTCAGGGATATCGAAGGGGGAGTTTAAATGAGGGTTTACAAAAATGAAAAAAATGTTACAGGATTATAAAAACGGGAAGATTGGGCTTTCTGATGTGCTAGAGAGAATAAAATATCTGCCCTACGAAGACTTAGAATTTGCCAAGGTTGATAATCATCGACATATACGTAAGGGCTTCCCCGAGACTATTTTTTGTCGAGGAAAAACAACTGAACAGATTCTGAAGATCATCGAAACAATGTCAAAAAACAATCATAACATTCTTGCAACCAAAGCTGATAAAAAAATATATACTGCTGTGAAAAAAAAGTATCCCGGTGCTGAGTATAACTCTCTTGCAAAAACAATTGTTATTCAAAAAGACCAAATTAATTCTAAAAAAGGTAAGATTTTGGTTATAACCGCAGGTACTTCAGATATTCCTGTTGCCGAGGAAGCTGTTGCAACGGCTGAAGTTATGGGAAATGTTGTTGAAAAGGTATATGATGTTGGGGTTGCTGGTGTTCATAGGTTATTTGATATTAAAGATAGAATTTTTGATGCGAATGTAATAATTGTTGTTGCTGGTATGGAAGGTGCCCTTGCAAGTATTGTTGGAGGTTTGACCGCCAGTCCTGTAATAGCTGTTCCAACTAGTGTGGGTTATGGTGCTAGTTTTAAGGGCATAGCACCTCTTTTAACAATGATGAATACATGTGCGGAAGGAGTGGTAGTAGTAAATATTGATAATGGATTTGGTGCAGGTTACTTTGCAAGCCTCATCAATAGGTGAAGGGAAATGGCAACAGCGTATTTTGATTGTTTCTCAGGAATAGCTGGAGATATGATTCTTGGGGCTCTTATTGATCTGGGACTCGATAGCAATTATTTGAAAAAAGAATTGGAAAAATTAGGTGTTTCTGGTTATGAGTTTGATGTTAAAAAGGTTGAAAAAAATCATATTGCTGCAACTGATTTTTATATAACAATAAAAGAAGAGCAGCATCATCGAACGTTAGCAGATATCAATAAAATTATCGATAACAGCGCGTTAGAAAATGATGTAAAAGAACTAAGCAAAGAAATATTTTATAAACTTGCAAAAGTGGAAGGGAAAATTCACAATGTAAAAATCGATGAGGTTCATTTTCATGAGGTTGGTGCAATTGATTCGATTGTTGATATAGTTGGAGTGGCAATTGGGCTGAAAAAACTTAACATTAAAAATAGTTTTTGTTCAGATATACCTCTTGGAAGGGGATTTGTAACATGCGCTCATGGAATTATTCCACTACCGGCACCAGCAACAATTGAGCTATTAAAAGATATTCCAGTATACCAGTCAGATGCCAATCATGAAATGGTTACGCCAACAGGTGCAGCAATTATCACTACTATTGCTGATGGGTTTGGTAAAATGCCCCCAATGAAAATCAAAAAAATTGGATATGGGGCAGGTAAAATAGAGAGCGGACAACCTGGTCTTCTTAGGGTCTACGTGGGAAAAGTAGTAAAAAAATAAAAAGATTACAATCGTTGAAAGATCGTAACTTTTTTTAATTCGTGGTTTTTTGAGTTCGAGGCAGTTTCTGAGAGATAGCAACCATTACGAGCCATATGAATACAATAGCAATGGTCATCGTTCCACCGACGGTGGCCATTTCTTGTAACATCATAGGGATTTCTGCTGGAGTTTGCATAGCAGTGAGAAATGGAGGGAATGGAACAACTTCTCCATGTGCAATATGCTCTACTGCAAGCATTACTACCCCGCCCCAAATCATGACATTCAACCAGCCTATTTTCAATGACTCAGGTATTTTTTTTCTAAAAATGGTAGTTACTATCGCCAAACTCATTGGTGCTATAAAACATGCCATTTTATGTTCCTCCTATGCTTTTTGCTTTTGGTTTAGAGGTTATTAAAAGAACTTCCCAAAGAACAAAGATCGGTATTAACATAACAATTCCAAGTAGCGTTCCATTTGTAATTAATCCGTCTGTTTCCATCTCGATAAATGCTCCTCCTTCAAAGCCAAGGATATGATCTACAAGGATCATTATTGACGTTCCCCATAGCATCAAACTGAGAATGTCCAGCTTATAGATTTTAGGTTTTACATACCATATTGCAGTTACAGCAATAGCCGCAACGAGTGTCGTCACAAGCCACATAATACATTTTCCTCCGTACCATTTTTTATACTTTCGTAACACAGAAATATACGACTATTATATAACAATTTTGGTAACAAAAAATTTAAATTCGTGCTACGTTTACCTGTAAATCGTGCTACCATGGCAGAAAAAATAACGAGATTTGGGGTATCTATTGAGCCTGATTTGATCGTCAAATTTGATAAACAAATTAAAAAGAAGGGATACACCAATAGATCTGAAGCAATTCGAGATCTTATCAGAAAAGAAATCATTAAAGAAAAACAAACCGACCCGGAGATGCAGTCCATTGGAACATTAACCATAGTCTATGATCATCATACTGGAAATCTCACGGAGAGGCTCTTGGCACTTCAACACGATCATACGAGCGAGATCCTTACCACCACCCACATCCATATTGATCATCATAACTGTTTAGAAGTATTGATATTAAAGGGGAAAATAGGTCGCATACAAAAACTGGCGGACCAAATAAAAGCATTGAGAGGAATAAAACATGGAGAACTTGTCATGACGAGAAGTTCTCTCTAACTTTTACTCTTTCATCGCTTCATTAAGTTCGTTCACAAATTGTTTTACGTCGACGCCGTGCACGGCGGCAATATCCTTTATCTTTTCAAAGGATGCTGCAATGCATCCAATACACCCCATGTTGTGCTTTTGAAAAACGGGTAAAACTTCAGGGTGTTTTTCAATAACTTCTCTGATGTTCATGTCTTCAGTAATCTTTCCACATGTCATGATGTACACCTATTTGTTAACAATCGTTATTATCCTCGTCCATATAATACTTACTCTCTTTCGCAAGAAGGGTGAGGAGAGGACCGGACGGGCGTTCCGGGAGGAGTAAAAGGGATCACTTTGGCATCAAAGGCAGCGTCCGGTCAGTGATGATCGTCGTTGAAATAATTAAACAACTATTTAAAGAAAGATAACGGTCTGTTGAAACTATTCATTGGCTTTGTCTCAAAAACATAACTTTGAGATAAATAATGATATTCTACGATCAGGGGAAAGGGTTTGAACATCAAGGTAGTCACAAAAAATAATGGCTTCTCCTTTTGAAACTAAACTTTTATTCGGCTTTTCCCGAACATTTTCCGACTATTTATATAATTACCAAGACAAACCACTAATTTGGAGATAAATATGAAAAAACAAATCACAATAATTGGAATAACTCTTGTAGTAACAATTGTGATTGCTACGTGTTTGATTTTATATACCGGAGAAAAACAGGGCATAGGCAATAAAGAAAAAATTCTGGATAGATTCGATGGATACAATTGGAGTTGGCGTTGTTTTAACGTAGAATTAGTGACTTTTACATTGTGGAAAGAACATATCACCAATATTGAAAAGATTGGAGATTATTGGCTAATCGAAGGATTCTCATCAGATAGAAATGATTTAACAAAAAATATTAGTTCTGATGAATCAGGAAAAATTTTAATAATTTATGATTTTGAAGATGATGAAATCACAGATTGGCTTCATGGAGGTGAAATACCTTTGTCTCCAGAAGTTGATAAAGAAGGAAAAATAACGAATCCTACTGGATTAGTGTATTGTTAACTAAGTTACGGGGGAGGGATTTGAACACAGGGATGGGAAGTATAATATATTAACTAAATATCAAACAGAACTTGCGCATGATACGGTTTTTTGTTTTTCACTTCAAGCATATGATATGTAACAGCTTTTATTTCTGTACCAACCTTATGTTTAGAAATATTGTATTTTTCACCAAAAATCTGTGCCTTCAAAATTTTTTTCTTTTCATCAATTTCTACTTTAAAGAAACCGAAAACAAGGTTTTGCGAAGCGTTCAAAAACAATAGCTCAGACAGCCAATCAACTAGCAACTGTTCTAGCTCTGGTGCTTCTAATTTGATTTCATATTGACCTACTGATTCTATCTCTGACTCATCAGTAATGATGTCAAACATACTTTTTGCGGCGTGTTCAAATGCTTCTGCTAATGTTTTTCCATATGCTTTGATACCGATGTCGGCAGTGTGATCAATCAGGTCATATGGTTTCATAGTGTCGCCTTTGTCACATTCTCATGACATGAACAAGTCTTGTTTGCCGGAAGGGAGAGACAGGCATCTTTCATGATGGTCGAAAGTGTTGTTTTCTTTTGTGCATACATAGCGGCAATTTCCTCTGCGGTAAGTGCCTTTTGCAATCCTGCTGCCATGTTACAAACCAGGCACAATGAAGCAAAACAGATGCCTTTCTCTCGTGCCAATATTGCTTCAGGAGCCAGGGTCATCCCCACGATATCTGCAGAGTGCTTATAGAAAGAAATTTCTGCAGGAGTTTCCAAGCGAGGGCCTTCGGTCGTCAAATAGATTCCTTTCTTATGAACGACTGTCGTACCTTTCTGTTTGTGTATACTATGTAGTAGTGTCTTTCTTATAGAAGGGCAAAAAGGCTGAGACATATCAACATGAAAGCGTTCTTCATCAAAAAACGTCTTTTTGCGTGACGTTGTACAATCGATAAAATCGTGAGGTACCACAATATCGCCTGGTTTCATTGACATATTCATTGACCCGACCGTGCCAAACGAGAGCATATAGTCAACATGACTTACTGCAAACGCATAGATGTTCCCTCGATAATTGATATTGTGTGGTGGAATCGTTGCTTGTGTTCCGTGTCGATTAATAAAAAAGAGCACATTATCCTCCAGGGAAGAAACGTCGACATTAATGGTGCCAAAAGGGGTTTCAAGCGAAAGAGACTCTGCATTCTTGAAAAGACGAGGAAAGTGATGACCACTGATAATACCGATTTTCATACCTATCTCCTGCCACAAGAAATACTAAGAGACAATAAATGTTTATGTGTTTAAAGAGATACCTGTGCCTATGAGGGTTGCTTCACTGTTTTCTGGTGGAAAAGATTCTGCGTATGCACTATATATTGCTCAACAATGGGGGTGGGAGGTCACTCAGTTGGTATCACTTTTTGCCAAAAATCCAGATTCGTTCATGTATCATACAGTCAATATTCATCTAACGAAACATCTTGCACAAGCAATAGATATACCATTACATTTTGCAGAAACGGCTGGAGAAAAAGAGAAAGAGCTGAATGAATTGAAGCACATCCTCAAACCCCTTGATATTGACGGTGTGGTTAGTGGGGCAATAGCCTCTGAATATCAACGAACCCGTATTGAACAAGTATGCGATGAGTTGGGCATCAAATCATTTACTCCACTATGGCATAAACATCAAGAGTTGTTGTTACACGACCAAGTGAATGCAGGTTTTCATATCATTATTGTCGGTGTGTTTGCTCAAGGGTTTGATGAGACATGGCTTGGGAGAACAATTGATGAGCAGTGCATTATGGAGTTACGATATCTGCATGAAAAAGCAGGAATCAACAGTGCAGGTGAGGGAGGAGAATTTGAAACATTGGTGGTAGACGGGCCCCCGTTCAAACAGAAGCTGGTGATTGATGAGATGAGAAAATACTGGCACCGAGATAGGGGAACGCTTGTTGTAAAGAAGGCCCATCTCGAATAGCCTAATAATAAAGATAATTAAGTTGTCCCATCTGTTGAAGAAATAAAAACAAGCGTTGGTCAATATTTTGCTCCTTAGGAAACTCTTTTTTTAGAATGGCAAGGATCTCTTTCACCGTGCGGCGACCATCACAATGCTTCCATACTGCCGATCCGATTTTATCTAGATTGGCAGTAAATGTATCACCTTTTCGAATGAACTGACAAAAGGATTTTCCGAAGCTACTTTCAAACTTCGGGACAGTTATTCTTACTAAGCCTTCTTCAGTGAGCTCCCAGGGGAATTCCCCCCTCGCTGGCCTGAACTGAAGCATCTCTTCAAGAGTTGGCAAGCGAGGTTTTTGTTTATTTCTTTTTCTCAGCAAATATTTCCCTCAGTGGGATATATGCTAAGAGAAGCGCCAAGAACATGAACAACAGTATTGCGGGAAGAATTGGTGCCTCTGGGAAGATATTTAGGTTAATACCTGCAATAATCATAAAGGCGACAAGAACACCAGTAAGCGCTTCTCCTGCAATTAACCCTGCAGTAAGAAGGAGACCGGTTCTTATAACCTTTTCTTTTGGCTTGACATCAGTTTGTTTAACGGCAAGCTCCCAATCATCAATTTCTTCTTCTTCAGCACTGCCGTACTTCTTTTTAATGAATGTGTTTGTAATGTATCGTATTATTCCCCCAAAGAAAATTGGAACGCTAAGTGTAAATGGCAGATAAATACCAATTGCAACAGGTAAAACAGGTAAATCAATAAGGATTAATACAAACGCAAGAACAGCACCAGCAAGCACAAACGGCCAAACCATACCTCCACCAAGAACTCCTTCAACAATACCGCTCATGAGAAAGGCTTGTGGTGCGGGCAGTTGAACACTGCCTATCTTGTATGCTTGATCTAATGCTTGAACAACAATGGCAAGAATTGGTGCTGCTGCAAGGACGCCGATGATCTTAGCAATCTGCAGATTTTTTGGTGTAGCTCCGATCATATGACCACAGGCAAACGCTTGAAGTGAATCTCCAGAAATTGCAGCGGCACAACAAATAATCGCGGCAATCAAAATTGCTATACCATATGCTCCAACAGTGCCTGAAAGGCCAAAACCAAGTAGAATAAGTGACGTAATAAGAAGAACTGCAACAGTCACACCACTAATAGGATTATTTGAACTGCCGAGTAACCCTGCCATATACCCTGCAATGGCACTGGCAATAAAAGCAAAGAGTATTGCAAAAACAGCCATTATACCAGATATTGCCCATTCGTTAGATATATATGCATAAAGAAGGAAAATGGGTATAGTTAGTGCACCTATTGCAAGAAATACGAATTTAAAGTTAAGATCTTGATTAATACGTTTTTTAACAGCCGTTTCTCCGCCCCTAAGACCAATAACTGCTTCCTTAATTCCCTCTGCGAGGTTTGAGCGTAATCTGAAAATAGTGTAAAGCCCGCCAACAACCATTGCACCGACACCGATGTAACGAATGTAGCTGCCCCAAATGCTAAAGAAACCCCATATCTTGGTGCCAAGGTCAAGGTTACCTGCACCAAGACTCAATACATCTTTATAAATCTCAGGATCGGCTAAATTAGGCACCGGTAAACCAGTTGCAAGAGCAATCAGTGGTGCAAGAATAACCCATCCAAGAAGGCCACCTACAAAAATAAAAGCCGCTATTTTTGGCCCTATTATCCATCCGACACTAAGAAGCGCAGGGGATGCTGCAACTCCACCATATAAAACAGCATCTTTCTCACCGCCACCAATATTGTATTTACCAATGCTTAGAAGCCCATGTATCTGTCCTGCTAAAGCATTTAAACCCACTTGTGCAAACTTAAAAAGTCCTGCAAAAACAACTCCAACAAGAAGCCAAATTCCGCCTACGCTTTTTGAAGATTTTGAAGTTTTTGTTTCTTCACCACCAACAGTAGTAGTAAGTACTGCTGAAACAGCAATACCTTCAGGGAAAGGTAAATCGGTTTTGAGAACAAGTGCACGACGAAGCGGCACCATCCAGAGTACACCAAGAATACCACCAAGAAGCGCTATAGCTGTTGTTTCAAACCATTGAATTTCTTGCCAAGTTCCAAGTATAACAAGAGCAGGTATGGTAAAAATAACGCCGGCTGCAAGCGCCTCACCGGCTGCCGCACCGGACATGCCCAGGTTTACCTCAAGGATGTTTCCTTTGAATGGCTTGAGAAGAGCAAATGCCATGACTGCCCCAGGGATAACCGCTGAAACAGTCATACCTGCATATAAGCCAAGGTATGCATTTGCAGCGCCCAGGATTACTGCCAAAAGTGCGCCTACTAAAATTGCTTTTAATGTTAATTCAGGTATTATTTTACTAGAAGGTATATATGACTTGAATTCATCTCGAGATACCATAATGTATTACCAAGATGAATAATATATTCTAATATTTATAAAACTATCGGTTCATCTCTATCCCAAACTTCCCCAACAAACCATATCTTTTAAAATACGGCACTTCAATGTTTATATTACTGTTTTTATATATCTATGGCGTATCGTAAGATACCTGCAATACCATTAAACGCAGAATAAAGAGCGTCCCCTTCTTCGCTCCCCATGGAAATAAGTTCAACATTACAACTGGTTTTTTCAGCAAGATCTGAGAGTTCATCAATGAGATCAATTTTGTCTTCGATTTCCATAGAGGTTGGTGTTTGGCATTTCGGGCAGTTGGGTAGAGGGAAGTCTTCTAATGCCGTTTCGTCAAACGTTTTTTGTTCTCTATGTTTGCAGGTAGGGCAGGACAGCATAACGCGGTACTTTCGTAGATTCTCGGAGAGAAGTAATGTGTCAACAACTCCCATACCGAGTGCCTTTCGGACGTGCAGTTCACCATACACAGCAAGACTGCCTTCTGTCTTTGTTACCTCCTTAAGAAAGCGTTTCATCACTTTTTTTTCTTTTGAAATTTTAAGATCGGACATGGCTTCAGACGCCACAGAGACAAGTTCTCGCAATCCGTATTCATCAGTATAACCCGTGTCAAATACCTCAAGAATTTTTTCCTGAATTTCATAATGTAAATAGCCTTCATCAACAAAATATTGTTTTGTGGGTCCTGGGCCGCCTACAAAGATACCTTTCATGTTTTCTTCGGCAAGAAAAATTTCGCTTGCTTTCTCACCACATTTCACAAACCACTCGTGGGCGGCAATCTCAGTCAATCGTTCAAAACGTCGTTGTGACTGCCCACCTCGTCCGTGTTTACCCGGAACCTGGGACGCCATGTATTTCAAGAGTTCTATCCGATTGCCACGCAGTATACCGACCGTGCATTCCCGTCGATCGATAAGAAAAAGACCGTAAATTTCCTGTTCGGTAAGCATATCCGCCAATGGACCAAGATAAAATTGTGAATCACATCGATAGAGAAACGTGGAGATGGGCATCGGCGGCTCAATGGCATGAGCAATCATTTCGGTCTGGTCAGCACCCACGCTTTTGTGACCCACAAAAAAAACAATGCCGTTTTCGGGCGGTTGTTTAAAGGTTTTTAATCGGCTCATAATCGATTCAATGGCAGAAAGTACGTTTTTTCTCGTGGTTTTTGATTTGATATTTTGCGATTGGGAAAACTCGTTTTTCAAGTAGGATGTTACATCAGAAATCTGCTTTGACGGAGGTACATATAAAGATATAAGTTCGGTATGACGCCCCTTACATGCTTTAAGCTCCTCAAGTTTTCGCTTTAAATCGTATCGTTGTCGCTGCGTCATTTCAGTCATAGGTCGTATTCACTCTGCCGGCTTCTTCATTACTTTTTGAAGCTATTACTCCTTTAGAGAATTTAAATGTTATCTGACTTTTCATACGGTGAAAACTTCTCCATTGCATGGCGTATGCACTTCTGCTATAGCTGAGAGCGGTTCAACAATGGCTTCTCTGTTATCTCCGTGAAATAAAACAATTTTTTCAGGATTACATGCTTTGGCAAAGGAAATGAGTTCACTATGACCTGCATGGGCTGAGAAATCAAAGTACTGTACCTCACAGGATACTTTTTCTTTTACTCCGTAAAAATCCAATTGTCCTTTTTCAACTAGCAATCGGCTGTTTGTACCTTCTACTTGATATCCTGTCAACAAAACAGCACTTTTTGGGTCGTCTTTTAGCTTATTCATATAGCTGAGTACTGGACCTCCGTCCATCATACCGCTAGAAGTAAGAATAACATCTGAGTTCAAGGCTAATTTTCTTCCATGGTCAGAGTGGATGAAGTTGATTTTATTCAATGCCTTTCTCAGATTTTCTGCTGAACGCAAGTGCCGAGGATATTTTAAAAATATCTTTGATACTTTTCTCCCCATACCATCAAACCACACATTATGGCCTGCCTTTCGTAAGACCAAAGCAAGTTCCTGAGATCGTGAAACAGCAAACGCAGGGATAACAGCCACACCCCCCCTTCCAACTACTTCTTCAATTTTATCAAGAAACGCCTTTTCCAACTCATTTCGTTTGGGGTGTTCTCGACCAGCATAGGTTGTCTCTAAAAAAAGAATGTCACAGGACACCGATTTTGCTCCATAAAGAAGTCGTGTGTCCGCTACATTGAAATCTCCGGTAAACAAAATCTTTTTAGAACCAATTAACTCAAACATGAGTGAACCAGGAATATGTCCCGCTGAGTGAAAGGCAACTTCGCAATCATCACCAATGGGGCGTTTTTGTCCTATGTCTACGGGCAACACACTGTGTTCTGCCTCTTTGATGTCTCTAGTACTGTAAGGAGGAGAATACCCTTCCATTTTTGCAATTTTGATAGAGTCTTTGTGCAAGAGATTGCTCAAGACGGCTGTCAATTTTGTTGTAATAATTGTTTGATCTGCATGTGAGCAAAGAAGAGGTATCATGCCTGAGTGGTCAAGATGTGCATGAGTGAGAAACGCGAGATCAAGAGGTGGAGGGGGAAGAGGGTATAATGGTGGTTTTCCTGGCAACATACCATATTCGAACAGCAATTTCATACCATCTAAGTCAAGGGTCATGGCAAGTTTTCCAACTTCTTCGCCGCCACCAAGAAACCGACATGTGATTCCGTTATTCATTAAAATCAAACCTTTAAAATTAACCCCTAGAAGAAGGAGGGTCTTGATTAATGTTTGGTCATTTCTCCATAGGTTTTACGAGCAGAGTGCTCTCATCTTTGTTTACAATAACGACTTTGGTATTTGGTTCAATGGTTACATCTGATGTTGCATGCCAATATTCTCCTTTGAAGCGCACATATCCTGGTTGCTGAGGAGTGATTTTGTCGATAGTTTTCGCAGTTTCTCCAACGAAAATTCCAATCGCCGCTTTCTTTTTTCTAATCTGAATGACTTTATAAAGTAAAAAGCCAAAAAAGATAGCAAGAAGAAGGCCCGCTACTGCTAAGAGTATAATGATATCATTTAAGGGGTCCATGGTTATCATCCATTTCTTTATGGAAAATATCGAATAGCTAGGGATGAAGAATATTGATCCCATCACTAAACAGATCATTCCACCTATACCTATCACACCAAATCCTGGTGTGACGAAGATTTCTATAATAAGCAATAAACAACCAATGATTATAAAAATTATGCCTAAGGTCGACACCGCAAATCCTGAGCCGACAAAAGAAAGCAGGATGGCGACTACACCGAAGACTTCTGCTCCATATCCTGGTGAAGAAATGCCAAATATAAGGGAAAAAATACCAAGCATAAGAAGCAACGAAGTGAGAGTGGGGTTTGATATCACTTGGAGAATTTGAACTTTTAATGACGGTGAATGATAGATTTTTTCAGCATCCGCTGTCCGGAGGGTTACGTTCCCTACCGATGTGACAAGCGTCCTGCCATCAATCTGCTCAAGAAGTTGATCAATAGAAGAGGCGATAATTTCAATGACGCCGGCAGTTAACGCTTCTGTTTCGTTCACATTAAGATTCTTGGTGATGAATTGAGCCGCAATGGTCTTATTTCTCCCATACATGTTTGCTCTTGTTTCCATCCATTTGACAAGCGCGTTGATCCGTTTTGAATCGTTCACCAATTTTGTTCCGTCAATACCTATCTCTACAGGTTGGCATGATCCAATAACTGTATGATCCCCCATCGACGCAACATGGGTGCTCATAAGAATGAATGTCCCGGCAGACCATGCGGCAGATCCACTAGGGAAAACATAGCCGACAATAGGAATTGCACTTTCATTAATCATATCAGCAATGTCGAATGTCTCTGTTAATCCGCCACCAGGAGTATCTAACAATAAAATAATCGCTGAAGACTCTTCAGCGTCGGCATGATGGATGCTCTCTGTAAACAACTCAACTGTTGATTGATCAATAGTGCCGGTAATCTCGACTACTAACACATTTGAGGCGTCTGCCTGTACGGAAAATGTGCTCGTCAAACAAATCGAAATGAAAATAAAAAAAAGAAAAAATGGTGTTAGTTTCATTCTACTTTTTTGTTGACTGCTTTAGCGATTCCTGCAACCTTTCCAATGTCTCCACCAGGAACAACAATAAGGTTTTTTTCTCTAGCTATCTCTGCAAGGGTTTGTAGTTCACGAAGACGAAGTGCCGTTGGTGTCTTTTCATATATCCGAGCAGCATCAGACATTTTTTGTGCTGCTTGAAATTCACCGTCAGCGATAATGATTCTTGACCGTTTTTCTCGTTCTGCCTCTGCCTGTTTTGCAAGAGCTCTCAACATTTCTTCAGGTAGCGAAACATCTCGAATGGTAACAGCAGATACTTTTATTCCCCAAGGGTCGGTACCCGAATCAATAATGCTTTGCAGGCTCTTATTTAGCTCATCCCGCTTTGATAATAATTCGTCTAGGCTCTGTTGCCCTAACACGTCACGTAATGTTGTTTGTGCGAGTAAACCTGTGGCAACATCATATCGTTGCACTTCAACCACTGCTTTCTGCGGGTCTACTATTCTAAAGTAGACAACAGCATCAACATCAACAGTGACATTATCCTCAGTGATGACTCGTTGCTTTGGAACGTCAATAACCCGCGTACGCAAATCAAGTTTTATTACACTATCAATAACAGGTATGACAAAGACAAGCCCCGGGCCCTTAATTCCCAATAATCTTCCCAACCGGAAGACAACAATTCGTTGGTACTCGGCCATGATTTTTATAGCCGATGCAAGCAACAGCACCAGGAATATCACTACGATGAACACAATATACATATACGGTATCACAATTTACCCCCAGAAACAAAGAACTAGCTTGCATTCTTAAGTGTTTCTACCATGAAAGACAAACAATTTATGGGAGGAATAGATATCATGGTGGTGGAGATAACCGATGTCTAAGATTATGAGCATACATGCCCGCGAAGTACTTGATTCCAGAGGAAATCCTACAGTCGAAGTTGAGATTAAAACAGAACAGGGGATCTTTCGTGACATGACACCCAGTGGCGCGAGTGCAGGAAAACATGAAGCATTAGAATTACGAGATAACGACAAAACAAGATATCTTGGCAAAGGAACCTTAAAAGCAGTTGGACATGTGAATAATGACCTTGCCCCTAAACTGATTGATCTTGACTGTGGTGCTCAAGAAACCATTGATAATATTATGATTAAACTTGATGGTACTGAGAACAAAGAAACGTTTGGTGCAAACGCTATTCTCCCGGTATCAATGGCAGTAACAAAAGCAGGTGCCGCATCAAAGGGTCTTGCCTTGTACGAATACATTGGCGAATTATTTGGAGTGGTTCCACATAAGTTGCCTGTGCCCATGTGTAATGTCATTAACGGAGGGAAGCATGCGGGCCAGGAAAATTCTGTCCAAGAGCACATGCTTATGCCTACCGGTGCAAAAAATTTTACCGAGGGAATCAGGATGGTTTCAGAAACGTACCGTCATCTCGCCACGTTGTTAAAAAAGCGGTTTGGTGCAGGCGGAGTGCTCATTGGTGACGAGGGGGGTTTTGCTCCTGCAAAGCTCACCAAAGTGCATGATCGGCTAGAATTGATGCTTAAAGCTGTTGAAATTGCTGGCTATACCGACATGATGAAAATAGCGCTTGACCCTGCATCCAGTGAATTTTTTTATGACGACACCTACAAAATAGGGAAAAAGACGTTTACCGGTGGAGAAATGGTTGATTTTTATGTTGACCTCTGTAAAACCTTCCCCATTATCAGTATCGAGGATGGTCTTGCCGAAGATGATTGGGATTCGTGGGTAGAGATGACAGAAAAACTAGGTACAGAAGTGCAAATCGTAGGTGATGATTTATTTGTCACTAACACCAAACGAATTGCAAAAGGCATTAAGCTTGGTGCTGCAAATTCTGTGCTTATTAAGTTGAATCAAATTGGAACCGTAACAGAGACATTAAACGCCATCAAGATGGCTCATGACGCAGGATGGACGGCTGTGGTCAGCCATCGAAGTGGAGAAACTGAAGATAACTTCATTGCAGATTTGGTGGTCGGGACAAGTGCAGGACAGATTAAAACAGGGGCACCTGCCAGAAGTGATCGTAATGCTAAATACAATCAACTGATCCGCATCGAGGAGGAATTAGAAGAACACGCAGAGTATCCGGGTATTGATTTTCGGATGGACCACCTAGCGTAAACATTTTTAGACCCTTTATGATATGGGCATTCGGGGCAGAATTATGAAAGTATTAATTACCGACAAAATGGCTGAAGAAGCTATCCAACTGTTAAAAGACGCAGGTCATGAGGTCACCTTTAATGAAATGGATGACCTTACACTTTTGAAGGAAATTCCCAAATATGATGCATTAATGGTTCGCGGAAGAACGAAGGCAGTGAAAGAGATTGTTGATGCAGGGGGACAAGGGCAGTTAAAAGTTATTGGCCGTGCTGGCATTGGGGTGGATAATGTTGATATCAAAACGGCAGCATTGCATGGCATACCTGTAGTAAACGCACCAACGGGATCCACCATTAGTGTCGCTGAATTGACTATCGGCCATATGCTCTCATTATCACGACATCTCTATAAGGCGGATGCTACTATGAAGAAAGGAGAGTGGGCAAAAAAGCAATTGAAAGGTATTGAGCTTCATGGGAAAACACTGGGACTCATTGGATGCGGAAATATCGGAAAAGAAACAGCAAAATTAGCCCGAGCCTTTGGAATGGATATTATCGGATATGATCCTTTTCTTTCAGAAGCAGAGCTGGAAGAAGAACATATCAAAAAAATTGAAGATCTCGGAGAACTGATGAGCAAGGCTGATTTTATATCACTTCATCTTCCCCATAACAAAAAAACACATCATATTGTTAATAAAGCAATGATTGAGAAAATGAAAGCGAGTGCCTGCTTGATTAACTGTGCTCGTGGAGGAACGGTTGATGAACAAGCCTTGTATGATGCATTAAAAAATGGAAAAATTGCAGGTGCAGGACTTGATGTGTTTGAACAGGAGCCTCCCACCAATAATTCACTTCTCTCCCTAGATAACGTCATGCTCACGCCGCATCTTGGTGCAAATACCAAAGAAGGGCAAATACGAGCCGGTACTGTATGCGCAGAACAGATAATCAAAGTATTAAACGGAGAAAACGCAGATTATTGGGTCAATAAAAAATTCATGTAGAGGAAAGCATATAATAACAGAGTGTGTTTGTAGGATGCCATGAAAAATTTAGAACAGATTGTCGATAAAATTGGAAAGAGCATTGACGAAAAAGACAAAGCACGTGAGCACGCCCTCCGCGCATCCCGGGACATCATTATCAGTTGTCGAAAAGCAATCCAGTGTTTACACCAAGAAAAAATGAAAGATGCAAGCACCCACATTAAAAAAGGACATCGTGAGTTGACAAAGCTCTACGAGATAACAAAGGACTACAGCGATTTGTCACATGCTGGGTTTGTAGAAAATGCAGCACAGGAAGTTGTAGAGGCACAATGCCTACTTAACATCATGAAAGGGAAGGAGCTCCCTGATCCTGATGAAATGAAAACAACCTATAGTTCATACTTACTTGGTCTTTGTGATGTGGTTGGTGAATTACGAAGACGTGCATTGGATTTTATCCGAAAGGGAAAAGAAGAAAAAGCAAATGAATGTCTTGACATGATGGAAGAAATCTACAACGCCATCATTCATTTTGATTATCCATCTACTCTTGTCCCCATCCGCAAAAAACAGGATATGGCACGCGGGCTTATCGAGCGGACACGGGGAGAGCTTGCCATCGCCAGTTGCGAGCGACGAATCGAATATCGCACGGATGAATTCAGAGGTATCCTTGACCGTATGAACGGAAATGATGGGGCAACCAAACCAAAGAAAGGAGAAAAAACCTCTGACTTAGATATCGACAAAGTATGGTAATTTTCATCCAACAACCATAATTTTGTAAACAAAATGTTTATATAAAGCCTTTATATACTCCAGGGAGGGAAGGCTGACCGTATTATGGCAGATGTTACCATTGAAAATATTGTTGCTTCTGCACAGCTTGCAGACAAGTTAGATATCCAGCAGATAGCAGATGCCATACCAGAATCAAAGTACAACCCCGACAACTTTCCTGGCCTCATTCTCCATTTTGAAGAGCCGAAATCGGCAATTTTGCTTTTTTCCAGTGGGAAATTCATCTGTACCGGTACCAAACGAATGGAAGATGTTTCCATTACCTTGCAGAAGCTTGTCAGTAAAATGCACGTGATTGGTATCAATGTTGAAAAACAACCGGAAATGAAAGTGCAAAATATTGTCATATCTGCAGATTTGGGAAAGGAGTTTCAGCTGACTGTCATTGCCAAAGGACTCTTGCAGCAAAATGTAGAATATGAACCCGAGCAATTTCCAGGATTAATCTATCGAATGGATGATGCTGGTACCGTTATACTGCTCTTTAGTTCAGGAAAACTAGTATGCACGGGAGCAAAAGCCATAGAAGAAGCGGCAGCCGCCGTTAACCTGATGAAGGAAAAGTTAGCATCATTGGGAGTTTTATAAAAGGAGGAAAAAATATGCCAGAAGTAATTGTAGAAAATATCGTGGCATCAACATCCTTTTCAGATAAATTGGATTTAGATGTCATAGCGCAATCGCTAGAAGAAGCAGAATACGAACCAGAACAATTTCCAGGACTTGTGTATCGACTCGACGAGCCGAAAACAGCAACTTTGCTTTTTAGAAGTGGAAAAGCAAACTGCACGGGTGCAAAGAATGTCCAGGATGTTAAGAAAACGGTGGACATCATTGCAGAAAAACTCAGAAAACTTGGTGTCGATGTCTATAAAGACCTCAAAATTGTCATTCAGAATATTGTTGCCATTTCTGATCTTGGTACTGAACTGAATCTCAACGAAGTGGCAATGGGGCTTGGATTGGAAAACGTTGAATATGAGCCTGAACAATTCCCTGGCCTAGTGTACAGAATTAAAGAGCCGAAGGTTGCTATGCTACTGTTTGGCTCTGGTAAAATCGTCTGCACTGGCGCGCGAAAAACTGAAGACGTGTCACTTGCCGTCGATAAGCTTTCAGCAGAGCTGAGTTCATTGGATCTCATCAGAAAGTAAGATCCGCTCTTTTTTTCTTTTTATCCAAAATAGATACAGTCACCGCTCGTTACTTTTTTTACTTCACCAGTTTTCGTTGTTACCAGTAAAAATCCCGACTCATCGACATCTGAGGCGATACCTTCGATGGTTTTAGCAGATGATTCGACACGGACTTTTTTTCCAAAGGTATCGGAATGCAGTTTCCATTCTTGTAATAACCATGCGTGATTCCCCAAGGCAAAGTGCGCATAAAATGAATGTAAGTTTGTTAATACATCCTTGAGAAAACGATAATAATCGAGATTGATGCCCAATTCATACGAAAGAGAGGTTGCATAAAAACTCTTTGAAATTACATCAATATCTATATTCAGGTTGATACCTATCCCCAATACTACATATTTCATGCCTGCACTGTCTGACTCTGACTCAAGCAACACCCCTGAAACTTTTTTATCTCTGATACGAACGTCGTTGGGCCATTTTATTGATGGAGCGAGGTCACAAAAATCATCAATTGTTTTCCACACTGCTAATGCTCCAACAAAGGTAAGAAGTGCGGCCTGTTCTGGTTTACACGTGGGCCGTAAAATAATTGAGAAATATATCCCTCCTTCTGGCGACGTCCACGTTCTATCAAATCGTCCTCTTCCTTGTTCTTGCGTCCGAGATAGTATGACGGTTCCCTCCTGTGCTCCTTGCTGCGCAAGTTCCTTTGCTTTTGCGTTTGTTGAAGAAAGGCTATCAAAAACGAGGGGTTTCTGTACCATAGGAACATCTAATTCTTGAAAAAAGGTTTTTGTTTGCTCTACAAAGGACGTTTCAGACATGATTTCATTTAGAGCGATTTGCAGCCATGAGCACGGCTTGCACAGCAGCCATTGCTGCCGCTGTTTTTGGTGCACTTGACTGTGCTTTTGTTTCTTTTACATGAGCAACCACTTGATCAAGGATTTTGTAGCGAGGGATAAAACTGGTGTCATAGGTTCCTTTTTGCCATTGCAGATTGTCCATGACTACTTGGTGGAAGGGAATGTTGTGTCGTACACCACCGATTTGAAATTCCCACAGTGCTCTCTTTGTTCGTTCAATAGCACGAGGTCTATCTTCAGCCCAGACGATCAGTTTGGCGATCATCGAATCATAAAAGGAGGGGATGGTAAATCCTTGGTATACGCCAGAATCAATACGAATACCTGGGCCAGAAGGTTCTGCATAACGAATGATTTTACTTGGTGCCGGCATAAAGTTATTTAATGGATCTTCTGCATTGATTCTGCATTCAATGGCATGGCCACGTTGATGAATGTCTTTCTGCTCGTATTCGAGTTCAAGACCAGATGCGACGCGAAGTTGCTCTCTTGCCAAATCAACCCCGGTGGTAGCTTCAGTAATGGGGTGTTCTACTTGTAACCGGGTATTCATTTCTAAAAAGTAATACTTACCCTCTTTGAACATGAATTCGCAGGTTCCAGCATTATAATACCCTGCAGTTTTTGCAGCGAGTTTTGCTTGCTTCCCGATTTCTTCACGAAGTTCAGGCGTTAATGCACAAGAAGGCGTTTCCTCAATGAGTTTCTGATGGCGCCTCTGAACGGAGCATTCACGTTCATAACAATGAATTAAATGTCCTTTCTTATCGCCAACTACCTGATACTCAATATGACGGGGATCTTCAATGAATTTTTCAATAAAAACGGCATCATCACCAAAGGAGTTTTTTGCCAGTTGACGAACAGAGGAAAGAGCTTTTTCCATCTGTTTTTCATCTTCAACCATTTGAATGCCTATGCCTCCACCACCAGCAGAGGCCTTGAGCATAACAGGATACCCTATTTCATGAGCGATGTCTTTGGCTCGCTCATGGTCTTTGATGGCTTCAGTGACCCCAGGAACCACATGGACACCTGCTTTCATCATGGATTTTTTCGAATCGATTTTTGATCCCATGAGTTTCATTGCCGAAACGGGTGGACCAATGAACTCAATACCATTTTTATGGCAGAGTTCTGCAAATCCTGCATTTTCCGCCATGAATCCATAGCCAGGATGGATTCCTTCAGCATGTGTTTGTAAGGCTACATCGATGATTTTTTGTTTTTGCAGATAGCTTTGACTTGCTGGCCCTGGACCAATATTGAATTTTTCATCAGCATATTTGACAAAAAGAGCTTTGGCATCCGCATCAGAGTAGACGGCGACTGTCGCTATGCCAAGTTCTCTGCATGCCCTCATAATACGAACAGCAATTTCGCCTCGGTTGGCAATGAGAACCTTGTTGAGCATGATAGACACCTTAAAGAATCTGCATAATAAGGTCGCCACAACTGATAGAATCGCCTTCTTTAATGAAGATACTTTTTACTTCCCCTTCAGTTTCCGATTTAACTTCTTGTTCCATCTTCATCGCTTCAATTGTTGCAATTACGTCACCTTTTTTGACTTTATCGCCTTTTTTAACCTTCAAAGAAAGTATTGTTCCCTGCATGTTTGATTTTACTCCGCCTTCAACGTCCTTTGGCTTTGCTTGAGATGACGCGGCCCCGGCACCTGCAACCAAAAATCCACCTGAAGGTATTACTTTAACTTCATATGGCTCTCCGTCTACTTCAACCTCGAATTCAGTGGGAATTTGTGCCGGCCCTGCACGATCCTCTGGCGGAACCGTCTCAAGCCATATTGCTTTATACTCAGGAAATGATTGCTTTACCATTCCTCGAGTGAGGGGGTGGTCAACAGGCAAGGGAAGTTGTTCTGACGTGAATTCTGCTTTTGCCTCCCCTTTCAGGAACTTGAGGCCGACTTGTGGAAAGAGGATATAAGTCATAATATCTTCTTCTTTTTTGATAAGTGAACCGCCGTCCATCTCCTGCAATTCCCTCTTCTTTGCATCCCACATTGGTTTTATCAAATCAGACGGCCTACAATCAATGACTTCGTCCTTCCATTTTGGACCCAATACTTTTTTCATGATTTCGGGTTTAATGGTAGCTGGTGGTTTGCCATACATCCCTTTACAGTAATCCTTAGTTTCTTTCGTGATAACTTTGTACCGACCGTGAAGCACATTCATGACTGCTTGCACGCCAACTACTTGACTTGATGGCGTAACAAGTGGAGGATATCCAAGCTCTTCACGGACACGTGCTGTTTCATCTAAAATTTCACGGTACTTCCCAGGTGCGCCTTGCTCTTCTAGTTGGAAAATAAGATTTGAAAGCATTCCGCCCGGGACCTGATGAACAGTGACACTGGGATCGACTTTTAAGGCATTGAAACGATGGAGATGCCGATATTTATCCCATATTTTGAGGAAATATTTTCGAATTTCAATAAGGAGTTCAAGATCATACTTAGTATCCCATGGGGTATTTTGAAACGCAGCGACAACACTTTCTGTTGCTGGTGCAGCTGTTCCCCCAGAAATAGGAGACATGGCAGTATCTAAAATATCGATCCCTGCTTCTGCGGCTCGTTGATACGCCATTCCTGTCATGCCACTTGTACAATGAGAATGTAAATTTATTGGTAGCTTTATTCCTGCCTCTTTTACCCCTTTTACAATGTCATAAACTCGCTGAGGGGAAATCATTCCAGCCATATCTTTAATACATAATGAATCAGCACCAATTTTTTCTAGTTCTTTGAATTTGTCAATGAAATATTCAACAGTATGAACTGGAGAGATTGTGTAACTAAGACAAGCTTGAACATGGCCACCATTTTCTCTCGCTGCTTTCATTGGTATTTCCATATTTCTAATATCATTTAACGCATCAAAAATCCTGAAATGATCAACACCATTCTTCTTTGCTAAATATATAAATTTTTTTACAACATCATCAGGAAAGTTCCAATATGCAACAGCATTCATAGCTCGCTCAAGCATTTGCATAGGAGTATTGGGCATCGCCTTTTTCAGCAAGCGAATGCGTTCCCAGGGATCCTGATTCAAATATCTGATAGAAACATCAAAAGTTGCCCCGCCCCACACTTCAAGGGAAAAAAATCCTACTGCATCAAGTTTATCGGCAATAGGCAGCATGTCTTCCGTACGCATTCTTGTAGCAAGCATTGATTGATGAGCGTCTCTCAAAATCATTTCATGTAATTGCACCATGGTGTTTTGCCTCCATATTTATATGCAATTCTTTTGGCTTGAACTTAACACCCTAACATACGAGCCTCGGATGGGGAATGGTATCTTCTCCCCCTACTTAAGGATATTGGAAATAGATATCATGGAGTATGGCTAAACGCTTGTGGTGGCAAATGGATTTGCATCACTCAAAAAATTTAATATGTAAAAGATATACTGATAATGAAATAAACTGGTATGACGTGATAGACAATGATTAAAGAAATCTCAGTTGGTTTGCTTTGCATGATACTTTGCTGTTCGCTTGTTGCCCCATGGTCGGTAGCAACTACCACTATGGGACACATTGACACTGGAGCAATAACACTTACTTATAGGAATGTAACAGTCTATGCTCCTGCGGTAGGAAAAACAGACACGGGCTATGTTGGCGTCATATCAACGATAACGGTGACCATCCAAGATAACGGCAGCGGGCGGGTATTTGTTGATACTTTACCCCTCACTCAAATCGACATGCAGGGTTCGGCACGTCTTGCCGTAAAAGTTGCAAGTACTCTTGTTGAGCGTGATAAAAACTGCAGCATTGACTCTTCTACCTATGACTATTTCTTTGTGGTCAGAACGTCTGCTCCCATTATTGGTGGGCCATCTGCAGGAGGAATTATGACCGCAGCTACCATTGCACTACTTGAAAATTGGCAGATGAACAACTGGACCATGATGACAGGCATGATCAACCCTGATGGAAGTATCGGACCAGTTGGAGGTATTTTACAGAAGATAGATGCGGCATACTCTGTGGGCGCCACACGCTTCTTAATCCCCAAAGGACAAGGGGTCTATATGGAAACAGTAACAGAACGTGTGGAACAAAATGGGTGGACCCAAATTATTACCAAACAGGAGCCTCGATATGTTGCTGATTATGCAAAAGACAACTATGGGATAGAGGTTATCGAAGTTGAAGATATTGACGAAGTTGTCGGCTATTTTACTGGCTATACTTTTTCTCAAGAAGTGATAAATGGAAACATCACAACAGGAAACTACACTACTTCCATGAAACCTCTTGCCGAAACATTGCTTCAGGAGGCAACTGCAGTATATGTAAACGCCAGTGACGCATTTAATACTTCAGACATACCCGATTATTATCCGTTCCGCTATCAGAGTATTGTCGAAGAATTTCTTAGTGATGCACGGGATACACTAGATGAAGCCATGTTATGGTATGAAAGAGAACTTTATTACTCAAGTACAACAAAGTCATTTTTATCACTTATCAGCTCACGTTTTGTCTTGTATGCCGCAGAATATTTTGAGGCAGATGATCGTGATGAATACATTGAATCGCTGCTTGAAGAAGCAATAACACTTTTTGAGGAAAACAGTGAGCTTGCAAAAACAACGTCTATCAATGGTATGATTTCCCTCCAGTGCGTGGGCGCTGCACAAAAGCGTGCTTTTGAAGCAGAAGAGTATGTTGATGATGCGAGTGAAAGTTATGAGAACGATGTCTTGGGCGCGCTCTACAGCATCGCACGGGCTATCGAACGAAGCAATAGTGTGAAGTGGTGGATTGGTATTGGTTCCTATTTTAATGATTCGGGGCAGGTCAACAATGAAACATTAGAGAATCTTGCCGTTGAATATATTGAAGATACGCAACAAGCAGCTGCCTATTCAAGCATTATTCTGCAAGAAATTGGACAATCCTCAACATATCTTTCTGAGTCGGAAGCACTGTTGGAATCGGCACGGGATGAACTAGAGAAAGGATATCCTGCTGCTTCGATTTTTGAAGCGTTAGAAGCACTAGTGAAGGCGAATCTCGCCCTCGAGTTGGCAACCAGTACCAGTAAGGAGAAGATTGCAAGAGGACAAGAGAGTGCCAGTAGCAGCATTAGTACAAGCAGATCGCTGGGAATTGAACCTGTACTTGCCGTAAGTTATTACGAGTTGGCAACAACCTATGCAAATGAATCAAATTTCGATGCGGCGTTGGTATATTATAAATACAGCGACATTATCGCTGGTGCATTAACTTTTACCAATTATTCTGCCCGTTCAACTTCATCACGTTATGTGGGAATCCCTGAAGTAAACGTACACATATCCGAAAGGGGGCAGTGGTCGACCTATCTTATTTATATGGCAATACTTGGTGGAATGGCTGGTCTGGGCATTGGACTGATTGCCGCGGGTCTTGCAGGTAAAAAGCAAGAAGAGAAGATAGTAAAAAAGTGGGTACCACGAAGTATTAATGATTATTATGAAAAACAGAAAAAAGCTCGCACCTTTGAGCACCATACCCCTCGAAGTATTGAAGATTACTACAAAAAAAACAAATAAGGCTTGCAGTGTACCTCTTCCAATGCAACTTTCTGGGGAATTGGCAGAAAACCATATTGTCGTACGTAGAGCAAAGGATATTGGAAGACTGTATAACAAAAGTCATTTTGGAAAAACACTTGCTGGAAACGTCTTACAGTTGAATCTGTTAGAAGGAGTCTATCTCCTAGGGGAGCAGAAGATCAAGATTGTGGACGAAAAAACAACACTTTCTTTTCAAGAATTAGTAATGCGTGCATCTCGATTGATTCCCTCATTTGAAATGAAGTATCTTCTTTTCAAAGATTTACGAAACAGAGGGCATGCAATACATCTTTGTAAAGATGAGAACCCGACGACGTTTCAGAAGGTGTTGTCTGCACAAGAGCAGGCCACCGATGATGTGTTTATTAAGGCGTTTTCTGAAAGAGATGTTTTTAGCATTGAACAAACGAAACAACTGGCAGCTTCAATGAAAAAACGAAAGGCACGTCTTTGGTATGGTATCGTTGATGAAGAAGGAGACATCACCTATTATGAAATCTCTGTGATAAATCCAAAAGGAAAGATAAAAACCCACATATCTGCAAAAGGAAAGGGGTCAATGCTTGAGAATCGTTTGGTCTTATTTGAAAAGGAATTGAGCGAAGATTTGTTAAAAAAAGAGTTCTATGGAAAACCGTTTGGTAGGGGATTGCAATTGTCCTTGGTCGAAGGCCTCTATCTTGCAAAGAAAGACATCATCACAATATATGACCTTAAGGGAAATAAGGTTTCTTTGAAAAAATTTGAGAGGAGTATAAATGAAACGCAACCAGATATCAATCAGCGATTGGCAGTATTTACTGATTTGAAGAAACGAGGGATGCTGGTCAAAACGGGATTTAAATTTGGTGCTCATTTTCGTGCATATACACAACAGCCTGAAAAAACACATGCCGAATATCTTATCCATGCCGTCGATCAATCCTTTAGCAGTATCTGGGCAGAAATGAGCAGAGCAGTACGACTAGCACATTCTGTCAATAAGGAAATCCTTTTTGCCCAGGTTACCGGAGAGGAAGTAACATATGTCAAGATAGGGCGTCTTCGTCCATAATTTTTTATAATCCTGTAGGCATTATTACGGCTTACCGGGGAGGAAAAATATGTTACAAATACGATGGCATGGTCATGCTTGTTGGGAAATTACCAATGATATAACGGTGGTCACTGACCCACACGATGGAAAGTCGATTGGCATACCTGCACCAAGTACCGCAGGCGATATTATACTGGTTTCTCATGATCATTATGATCACAATAGCACAAAATCTGTTGAAAAAGAAGGAAGTAAAGTCGTTACCGACAGTAGAAAGCGAAACATCGAAAATATAGAGATTAAAGGTATCGACTCATTTCACGATGAATGTGGTGGTGAGAAGCGGGGGAAAAATATCATCTATAAGTTTATCATTGGTGAAGTCTCATTTTGTCATCTCGGTGATCTTGGTCATGATCTTAACGAGGGGGAACTCCAACAAATTGGTGACGTTGATATTTTGTTTATTCCCGTCGGTGGAACCTTCACTATTGATGCTGCGCAGGCATGGAATATTATCGAGAAGATACAACCAAAAATTATCGTTCCCATGCATTACAAAATAGGAGGATTATCACTCCCTATCGCAAGTATTGATCCGTTCTTAGAAAAAAATAAACATCGGCTTTTCAAAGTTGGCAATGAAATCGATATTGAAAAAGAAGACCTACCTGCAGAGCCTGAAGTTTGGACTTTTACTCTTTAGACAAGCGATATTGTACAAGAGGAATACTTCCAAGATGTCTGTCGTACATCCATGGGATTTGGAAAAACCAGACGAGTGTCCCATTATTGTACTCGTATACAAACGGAAATTGTTTCCATATCGAGTAATGAATGGTTGGTATTCTTGCATACCGAAAAGACTCTTCTGCAGTTACCCATCCATCGTCGTTGACATCTGCAATACCAGTAAAACTCTGTCTAATAAAATACGAAAAAATGCCACTTTCTAATGCATCGTCTTCATCAACGCCGCAGAAAAGATATTTTCCACCAGCAGCTAAAATAACTCGCCCCTTTTCTCGCAACGAAAACATCCTACCAGAATAACAAGTATCAAGAATAACCACAATATGCTCTGATTCCAAGTTGTCAATCCATGAATCAAATTCCTTGTCAGTTATTTTATCATTCAATCTCTGCTCTGTAGTAACATTATAAGTAAATACCGTACTATGACCGTATCTCCTTTGATAAAAAGGAATTTTCCACCCATGATCTCCGTAAAAGATAAGGACGATGTCGTTTTCATTTTCGCGACTGCCAAGCCAGTTTACTATTGCATCATGTATGTTATTTTTTGTCGCGTTTGCATTTAACAGCATCTTTATATTTTCTTTCTCCCAATTATAACTTTCTAATAATGTATTATACACCGATATAATGCCATCATCTATTTTATCTTCTTCAGGGTATTCGATGCCGCTGAATTTTTCGACACCAACAATCAACGCATAATATTCGATGTCGCCTACTTCTTTTTGCTCTTCTGACGCAAATGAAATCGGTAATGAAATCGTTGAACAGAGCAAAAAAAGAAATAGCCCAAGAGGAAACAATCGTTTCATGTGCATTACCGCCTTATTTTTATGTTAATTGTTATATTTAAATATTTTTATGTGATGTGGAAAACTGTTTTTGATATAATTAGTGTCTAAATACTTCAGGATTGACACAATTGCGAGGTTTTTTTCCTTCGAGTCCATCTATCATATTTTCTGCTGCCATGACGGCCATCTTCATTCTTGTCTCATTTGTTGCTGAAGCAGAATGGGGTTGCATCACTACATTGGATAACTGCAGAAGACTGGGTTCTATAGATGGTTCATGTTCGTACACGTCCAGTCCTGCTCCAAAAATCCATTGCTTTTTAAGAGCTTTGGCCAATGCTTTCTCATGAACAACAGGGCCTCGAGAAGTGTTGATAAGAATGGCAGTATCTTTCATCATCTTCAGTTCACGTTCATCGATTAAATGATGAGTGGCTTTTATCAAAGGTACGTGGAAAGAGACAAAATCGGATTGGTTAAGTAGCTCGTGCAGTGGTACTTTCTTTGCACCTACCTCTTGTTCAAGAGAGGTATTCTTTTTCTTATCAGTATACAGCACAGACATGTTGAATCCTTTGCTCTTCAACGCAAATGCTGTGCCAATTCTCCCCGTACCAACAACACCGAGAGTTTTGTTACTTACGTCTTGTCCAAGCATAAGCATCGGAGCCCAGCCCGAAAAATTACCTGCCTTAGTAAATTGATCTCCTTCAACAATACGTCTTGCAACGGCAAATAACAGTGCCCATGCCATTTCTGCAGTCGTATCGGTCAATACATCAGGAGTGTTGCTTACAGGTATGCCTTGCCTTGTCGCAGCATGTATATCGATATTATTGTAGCCAACTGCATAATTGGCAATCATTTTGAGAGTTGGAGCAGATGAGATAACTTCTTCGTCAATAGGATCAGTCAGCAAACAAAGCAACCCCTCTTTTCCTTGGAGACCATCAATAATTTCCTGTTTTGAGAGGCTTCGATCGTGAGGATTAACCTCCATTTCAACATGTTTCTTGAGTGAATCGAGACCCGCCTGTGGAATTTTTCTTGTGACAAAAACCTTCATGTCTATCTTAAAGATAAAGCACTTATAAAGATGTTACGAGTGAGCATTATGGTTGCTCTTTAATCGTTTCAAAACAGGCAAAGGTCACGGTTTTTCCTACTCCCAGAAGTTGCCGAAGTTTATCTACTACGAGTTTTCCAACATCTTCCAATGATTTCCCTCTTACTTTCAGTAAAAGATCATACTCGCCAGAAATAATATGGACCTCATAAACTCCTGGAAATTTTGCTATTCGTTTTGCAAGTTGGCGCTGGGAGACATCGGGGTTCGGTAAAAAAGAGACGAAAATAAAGACTTCTGAAGAAAAGCCGATTTTTTGATAATCAATGGTGACCTCAAATGACTTAATGACTCCTCGATCCATCATTTTTTGAATACGATCATGGACAGTCACTCGTGGAATGTTAATGTGTTTTGCTATGGATTTTGTTGATTGCCGTGCATTTTTTTTCAATTCTGAAAGTACCATTTCGTCTTTTTTATCTATCATATTCGTCATTATGTCGATATATATATTTATATTTTGTCATCTAACCATATTTTTGTCAATATATTAGACATAGTGTTTAAATAGTGATTTTTACAAATACGGTACTATGAAACCAAGAGCGAGCGGAAAAACCCAAGCTATTATGAAAATTCAAAGCGAGATACGACGTGTCCTTGCTACGGAATTGCGAAAGCGGGATTTTATCGAACTTTCCCCAGTGATATTGTCTCCAGTTACCGATCCGTTGAATCATCCCACAGCACCCATGTGCATTACTTGCTACGGTGACACATACAACATTACTCAGAGCATGATCTTCCACAAACAGCTTGCGTTACGAACATTGAATAAAATTTTCATTTTTTCACCAAACGTTCGCATTGAACCTCTCGATAAAAAAGACACGGGAAGACATTTATTTGAATTTTCTCAACTTGATTTGGAAGTAAAAGGAGCAACACGAGAAGAAATGATGTCTTTATGCGAAGAATTGTTGGTAACCATTATATTATCTATAAAAAAACAATGCAAAAAAGAATTGAACTGGGTAGGTCGAAAACTTCGGGTGCCAAAAATTCCTTTCAAAAGGATTTCCTATTGCGATGCGCATAGACAGTATGGAAAGAATTTTGAAGTTATGATTTCCCAAAAACATCCAGAACCAGTATGGATTATTGATATTCCTCTAAATAAAAGAGAATTCTATGATAGAGAAGATGAAAAGAATCCTGGTTACCTGAGAGATATGGACTTACTTTACCCTGAAGGATACGGAGAAGCATTATCGGGGGGAGAACGTGAATATAGCTATAATCGAATTAAAAAACGAATTCATCAAAAAGGACAAAAGGTATCGGCATTTGCCTCTTATCTTGAGCTGGCGAAAAACGATTTGCCCCCATCCGCAGGATTTGGTATCGGAATAGAACGGCTTACACAGTTCATTTGCGGATTATCGCATATACGGGAGGCATCCCTCTTTCCGAAAATACCTGGAAAAAGGTGCCTCTAAGTGGAGGGAACGCGTGACTTAACAAGGTAAAGGAGAAGTTCATTTAGCATCGTTTCTACGTGATGCTTTTTTCCCACCTCAACTAACTTTCCATTGATAGCATCGATTTCCGTTCTCTTACCTTTCTGTATGCTCTGTAACATTGAGGACTGGTTGTGTGCTGTTTCGCATATGACTTGTTTCGTTTTTTGTACCATGTTCTGGGAAGAAGGGGGAAAACCGTTGGTCTGTGCAATGGCGGTTGATTCCTCACATACTCTTTCAACAATACTCTCTAAGAGAGGGTTCTGTAGGAGAGAGCCGTTCTTGCACTGGAAAAAAGCAGTGAGTGGATTAATGCTTGAATTGATGATGCTTTTTTCCCATAATGCTGCGACAATATTTTTACTGATGGTTGTAGTAATTCCTACCTCATTAAAAGTGTCACAAATTTGTTGCACTCTGCCTGTCGTTTTGCCATGTATTTCTCCAATAGTAGTATCTCCAAAACCAGTGTGATAAATAGTGCCTGGCTTAGGAAAAATCGAACCATGTGTGGTAACTCCAGCAAGTATCTGTCTCTGAGGAATGAACCGGCTAATTTTCTCAACATTTCCCAATCCATTTTGCAGTGAAAGAATAGGGGTCTGCTCGTCAATATGTAAGGCAAGTTGTCTACTAGCGATGAGAGTGTCATATGACTTAACAGTAAACAATAGAAGGTCTATCAAGGGGTAAACCTCTTTAATGGATTTTGCGACAGACGGTCGTACAACCACTTCTGTCTTTCCATGAATACGCAAACCATCGGTTTTGATAGCCTGCACATGATCATGACGCCCAATCAACGTAACCGTATGTTTTGTTGAGAGAAGGGCCCCGAATAAAGATCCGATGGCCCCCGATCCCATAACAACAATATTCATAGTGATATTCCTACCTCTGTGCATTTTTTTCGGATGGTCTTTGTTTCCATAGAGATTAAGGGAGTTAACACCGGAACGGGTAACTGTGATTTTAAGAATGCAATCTCCTGTAAAGCTCTCGCTGGTTCTTCTTGAAGGGCATGTCCTGTCACTATCGCATAGCACTTGTGCTTTGTCAATATACTGCGAATCTCTTCAAAACCTTGACAATCTAGTGATCTACCTATAATAACGTGGGGCTCTTGAAACCAATAATTCAAAAAAGAGGTTACTTCTTCAAGAGTGGTTTCTTTGGCCGTAAAAATAAGAAGATTACAACCTCTATGCATGAGATACCACGCAGCCAAAAGTGAGTAAGCATCATCAATCACTGCCAAGACCGTTCCTTGGGTTCCAAGTGGCATGCCGCTAACTCCTTTTATCTTTTCAAAAAAAAGATATGCATTATCGTTTCTAATTTCAATGAAAATAGTGACATCTGGCACATTAAGATTAACTGTAGCATGTGTTTTTCGTTGTAGCACATCTCCGATGCGTATTGCTACATCTTGACTGGAAAATGGATGGTTTCCTGTCCTTGTTACTCGAAGGGCAAAGCTAGTATCTTTAGAAAGGTTGTTTGATGCAATGTTCTGTGCAACAACACCAATGCAATCGAGATTTGCTTCTGTCTCAAGCGCAGGACTGAATGAGGTTACTCCAAACGTCCGTGATAGTATGTTCAATGACTGTGAAATAGCGGCGGTACGAACGTACATCCGCCCTCGATCTCTATTGATGGTACTAGTGATATTATGAAAAGCAAGGGCATTTCTGATATTTGCCACCAGTTTTGATTCGAAGGAGTTTCGTACATAGGGGGCTTTTAATGAAAGTTCTCCATAACGCACTAGTATGACATCATACTTCATGTGAAATCAACATTCCCTATGTGGTACATTAGGGTTTTTACTATGAATGACACCTCACTTTTAATGAAAAATAGGAGAGAGAAAGAATATCCTATACTGGAGGTGGCTAGAAAGGTAATGTTGGAAGCCATTCAGCAATACCTGTCAATGCAAATTGGACAGCAATAGCAACCGTGAGTAGGCCCATAACTCGGGTGAGGGCATCCATGCCCTTCTTTCCTAGAATTTTTATGATAATGATAGAGCTCATAAACACAGCAAAAGTAATAATCATGGTAAGAACAATAGCAGGAATGACAAACCAGAGCGCATTATCAATGGTTTGCATACTCACAATGGTGACTGTTATTGCTCCTGGCCCCGAGAGCGAGGGTAGCGCAAGAGGGACAAGGGCGTAGTCTTCAGGCGATGGTTGTTTTTTATCTGGGGGAGCCTCCCCAAATTGCTCACCACGGCGCAACATGTCAAGTCCTACAAAGCCCAGTAGAATACCACCTGCAATACGTAATGCTGGAATAGAAATCCCAAGATACTGAAGAATAGAAGAGCCGGCAAATGCAAAAATGAATAAGAGAATTACTGCATAGATTACTGCCTTTTTTGCCACAGAAATGCGTTCCTTTCTCGTACATTTACTAGTAACAATAGAAAAAAGAGCGAGTGTTGACGACGGATTGACAATTATAAACAAAGGAATGAATGCAGAGAGAAATGTCTGTAGCATGTGGGGGGTGCAATTTACTCATCGTTATTAATCTTTTTGCGATGGAAATTCCTATTGAGAATTAGTGCAGGGGAAGGGATTTGAACCCCCGAACCTCTACAGGAACAGATCTTGAGTCTGTCGCCGTTGACCTGGCTTGGCTACCCCTGCAAACAACGAAACGAAAACAAGTCTAGTATAATAAAATTTTATGTATATATTACCTGTGTGTACACTATTAAACTATTAAAAATATGTAAATGAAAATAAGAGGGGGTTAAGTGCTATTCTTTTCTTCTTTTGATGATTTAACGAGATGCTCTAAAGTATTATAACATCTCATCGTGTCTTTTCTTGAAACAACAAGACTCAACTCTTTTTGTGTAAGTATAATCCCTACAACATTGATGTTTTCCCAAGCAACAAATCTCAAAACATTGTACATGATACCGGGAGTGAATAAAAAGTCCTTTGAGTAGGTAAGCGAAATAACGACAAGGTCCTCCAATACGTTTAAGATTTTTTCTTCACTTAACAAATCCAGTAGTTTTTTCTTATGTCTTTGATTTGTAATTAGTCCTATTTCATAGTTGCCCTGAATAATATTGAAGATGCCTCCGCGTTTGACATCGATATCGACATATAATTTTTGAATTTTATTCAATAATGTGGGCGAATCTTCAACGATGACGTAACAAATATCTGTCTTTAAGATAGTTTCTCTGAAATAGTTATATGTTGGTTGAACTTGTTTTTTTTCCAATTTTTCTGCATATCTCCGTAGTGCCATAACAACAGCGGAATGCTTAACTTTTTTACCTAGTTCTACCTCAATATCTGGTTTTATATTCTCTGCCAATCTATTATATGATACAATACCATGATTTATGGCTTCTTGTAAAAAAACGTGCCTATTGAGTATGTCTTGAACCACGTGACTTATTGTTACCATAATAACACCTCTGTTCCATTTTTATTATCTTTGGTACTATCTATTATGTGAGGATGTTGTTAATATACTTTTTGTTATAATAGTTACAGAATATTGATATCCTATTACCGCCAATATAAATGGATGGGTATGAAACGTAGAAACAGGGGAGGCGGACCAATATGCTTGTATCGTCGGCCTGCCTTTTTTGTTGTAGAGGGGCCTAGCTTCTTTTAATTACCGCTTCACCTCCTCCTGGGCCCCTTTTCAATATAGAGATGAATTGGAGAAAACATCCATAAAATGGTAAGATATGATAAGGAAGATTTATATATTTACTAATATAATATATCTGCCTGTTAAGTATGAAACAGGGCAAGCTTCTAATGGCAATATTAGTGATATTCATTTTATGCACCACCATTAGTATACCCGCAAATGTCGTCTCAGCTACCAGCAGTGGCAACAACCAAAAAGTTATTAGTTCAGGATCTTACGACAAGGGATACAGATATAATATTCAGGGGTGGGTGTACATCCATATCGAGGGGGAGCCATACGAACGAGGCTATCAATACGGGTACCTTGCCTCTGCTGAAATCGTTGATGCGATTCAAAGATGGAATAAAATTGGACATGGCACCAATTTCATGAAATTATTTGCTACAAAAAACCTACCTAAAGATTATGATGAAATGTTAGAACAGTGGTGGGAAATTTGCAGATCAAAAGCTATGAATATATTTTTAAAACAAATCCCTGAAGAGTATAAACAAGAATTGAAAGGGATAGCAGATGGTATAAAAGCACAAGGTGGAACGATTTTTGGTCGCGATATAGATTATGAAGATATTGTAGCGTCACAATTTGTACAGGAAATCTTGTATAATTTTAAATATTTCAAAAAGAGGTTTCATCCATTACGTGGGCTTTTCTACGGGGCAAAAGATATTCTAGCTGGTGGAAAGGACTATGAAGCAAGACACTGTAATGCCTTTATAGCAACGGGTGACGCCACTGTTAATGGAGGGATTGTTGTTGCACATACAACAATATTCCAAAAACTTATGGCTGAGCGGTGCAATATTATACTAGACGTGCAACCATCAGATGGATATAGATTTATTATGACTTGTCCACCTGGATCCATATGGAGTCAGGAAGATTGGTATCAAAATGACCAGGGAATTGTTCTTACAGAAACAGAATTGCCCCAAGGGCCTTGGAATAAAAGAGGGACTCCAAAAGGAGTTCGATCCAGAAAAGCAATTCAGTACTCTGATAGTATTGATGAAGCAATCGGAAATTTAATGGATGGAAATAACGGGCTTATTCCAAACGAGTGGTTAATAGGCGATGTGAAAACTGGGGAAATTGCTTCATTAGAGCAGGCACTATTTAATACACCTGTAAAAAGGACATTCGATGGTTTTTATTGGTCCTGCAATATCCCGCATGACCTAAAAGTACAAAGAGAGCTTTACGGTTTGAAATCTATCTCATTACGAATTGGCTCCAAGTTTCTTCCAGCGCTATTTGAATATGATGTAGCTGAAAAGTTCAAGGAAATAGAAAAGGAATGCTACGGTGAAATTGATGTAGACCTTGCTAAAAAAATTATGTCCACATATCCGATGACTAGGATGGTGACTGACTGCAAAATCACAGACTCTAAATTAATGGAAAACATGGGACTAATTGCTTTCATAGGCATTCCAAATGGGAGTCAATGGGATCCATCAGATGATTTTAAAAATAACTACCATGGAGCGACAGAGTTTCCTGCATGTGGATGGTTGAAAATATATCCTTCTAACTCTAATTCAGTAGATTTACAACATGCCGACATAGTTGATTACAAGAAAGAAGCCAGTAGAGTTTTGTGGCAATATGAAACAGAGTTTATTCGAAATATAGATTACTCTTCAAGTGTCATTTCTGAAGATACTGCTTATGCTGCTAGTTCAGTAGGTACTGCCTACGCATTAGATATTGGTAAAGGAAAGGTAATATGGGAAAGAAAAATTGCCGAAGAGGCCATTGCCCCAGAAATATCGAATGGGTTGGTATTTATTGGTACAGATCAGGGAGTATTCTCTCTAGATAAAGAAACGGGCAACATTAAATGGAAACGATTAGTGGGGGATATTTCTTCCAAACCTATTGCTACTAACGATCTAGTAATTGTTAGTTGTTCAGATGGCAACATATACGCATTTGATGTTGATTCTGGGAAGGTAGCGTGGAAATATGCTTTTCTTGAGTCCACATATGTCTCTGAAGGAAAGGATGAAAACATCTACGTTTGTTCAGGGGATATTTGTTATGCTTTTGATATAATCAATAATGAAATTCTTTGGGAATATAAAGCAGATGGCCTAATTACCGCTTCCCCACGAATTAGCGAAAAAACAGTATACTTTGGTTCTTGGGACGGAAACATCTATGCTGTAGATTCTGTCTCTGGCAATCTAAAGTGGAGCTGTGAAACAGGTTGGGGAATAGATTCTACGCCGGCTATATCTGATGGGACTTTATTTTTAGGGGGTCTTGATAATAATTTCTATGCATTAGAGGAGGAAACGGGGGAATTAAAATGGGTGTTCACTTGTAACTCTGCCATACATTCATCACCAGCGACTTATGGAGAGTATGTGTTTTTTGGATGTGACGATGGGAGATTCTATGCGTTAAACAAAACAGATGGGAGCTTGGCATGGAGCTTTACGCCCGGATATTCCATCGATAATGATAACGCAAATAATTACATTACCACACCTATACTCTCGAATCCAGTTGTGGAAAACGGCGTTGTCTACTTCGGAGCAAAAGGAGTGATTTATGCACTAGATGCGCAAACCCAAGAAAAGCAAGTGGAAAAAATTACAAATGAAATAATGATTGATGGCTATTTGGTTCTGTTACTCATTGCATTACTATTTTTGATATTGGGAGTTGTATTGGTGTATAAGATGAAAAAGAGGTAGATGCTATGGCAATACGAGATCATTGGAACTCGCGATTTGCGTTCATTATGGCAGCTGTGGGTTCAGCGGTAGGGCTTGGCAATGTTTGGAGATTTCCGTATGTCTGTTATGAGAACGGGGGAGGGGCATTTTTAATTCCGTATTTTGTAGCGTTATTCACCGCCGGGATTCCTTTATTGATTCTTGAATTCACGGTTGGCCACTGGGCACGGGCATCGCCACCAGAGGCATTTAAAAAAATTGGTAAAAAATGGGAGTGGATGGGGTGGTGGACCGTGTTAATTCCCTTTGCTGTGGCAACATATTACGTTGCCGTAATGGCATGGTGTTTTTCGTACATGATTTATTCCATAGATTTGCGATGGGGGGCACAAGCCACCCAGTTCTTTACCCGTTTTCTCGGAGATACAGGAAATCCAATGAATATAGGGGGCATTAGTTTACCGATTTTCTTAGGACTCATTGTTGTTTGGTTTTCCATATTTTTCATACTATATAAAGGAGTGAAACGCATTAGTAAAATAGTTGCTTTAACGGTTCCAATTCCTACAATTTTGTTAATAATTTTAACCATCCGTGGGTTAACACTCCCAGGGGCAATGGAAGGAATAAGTTATTATCTTACACCAAACTTTGCCAGCTTGGGGGATGTGAACGTTTGGATAGCTGCTTTTGCACAGGTGTTCTTTTCGTTAAGTCTTGCTCAAGGAATTATGATAACGTATGCGAGTTTTCTTAAGAAAAAATCTGATTTGACAAATAATGCATTTATCGTAGCTCTTGCAGATGCGGGGACCGCATTTCTTGCAGGTTTTGCCGTGTTTAGTGTTGTTGGTTATCTTACAATTTCACAAGGAATAGGAATGGCTGATCTAAATATCGTTGGACCCGGGCTTACTTTTATCACCTATCCAACGGCCATATCACTGCTGCCTTTTGCCGCATCCATATTTGGGATTATATTTTTTATAGCATTACTTACCTTTGGAATAGATTCTGCATTCTCTATGATGGAACCTATTGCAGCAAGTGTAAACGAAAAATGGAAGATATCGAAAGCAAAGGCAACGGGCATCATGTGTATTTTTGGCTTTTTTTTAAGTTTAGTGTTTGCTACGGGAAGCGGCATACATTGGTTGAAAATCCTAGACCATTTCATAAATAACTTTGGGTTAGTGGCAATAGGCCTAGCTGAATGTATAATATTAGGATGGACATATCGTATTTATCGTCTGCGTGAACATGCAAACGAAACATCAGAGATACTGCTAGGGAGATGGTGGGATATACTCATAAAGTTTGTAATACCTGGAATATTGATTGTACTTCTTAGCATAACGATTTTCAATAATGTCATTGCAAACCCCTATCCCGAATATCCGCCATGGGCATTAGTGATTGGAGGCATACTGCCCGTTGTTGTGTTGTTCATGATGTCGTTTCTATTGATGAAAATTAAAGGTAAGGGGGTGAGTACATAGGGTTATCGTCTTCTGCCATTATTATGCTGATCTTTGGGTCAGTTGTGCTCTATGGAGGGCTTGCCTATTTTTTATATAGAGCGCTAAAGAGAAAAAAATAAAAGATTACAGCCGTGAAGCAATACGCCGTTCTAACTCGTTTACTTTTTCTCTCACATTCATATCATAACCAAATGTGATATCATAGACGATATTCATCAAGATGAGTGGCTCGGGTGGCGCAAGACCGAAATCTATCGGTTTTTCTGGATTATGAAGGGCGTCTACAAGATGTTCTTTCGCTAAATCCCCTCGCGCAATCTTTTCGATTGCTGCCATCATTTTTCTAATCTGGTGCCATAGAAAGGTCTGTGCATAAAAATCGATTACAAAAAATGAATCTGTTTCAGTGACTGCAATATTGTAAATGACGCGGACAGGATCCTTAAATGATTCCATTCGTGCAAAATTACTGAAATTATGTTCTCCGGTAAATAACGATGCTGAAGTGAGAATCATATCAGAATCGATAGTTTGTTTTTTCAAATAATAGCGGTACGATCTCGCCTGTGCGTGGCGTGGATAAAACGAGTTGTTAACCTTCGCTGCCCCGTAAAAAAGAATATCTGAAGGTTCTTTAGAAAGGGTGCGTACAAGTTTCCTTGGCGATGTGTCGGTATTAAAAGCAACTACATTACATAGTGCAGAAACACCTTTATCTGTTCGGCTTGCTGAACGGAACACCGATTGCACAGCATCTTCAATAAATCCGTGTTTGATTAACAAAGAAATGACATCTCCCTCTACCGTTTTTACCTGGGGCTGGCGTGCATAACCATGAAATGCAGTTCCATCATATGCAAATTGTAGCACAAGACGCATTATCTCCTAAAGGGGATTGTATCATAAAATAATTATGATTCTGTTGTTAAGATAACTCTTTAAAAAGATGACATATATTACCTGTGAATACGAATGGCAAGAAAAGCATTCATTACAAAAAAATTACAACAAGCGGGAGCGGAAGATGGCGACAAGATACGAGTGGAAACAAAAACAGTAACAAAGGAAGGTGTGCTCATGCCTCACCATCAGTTTAGTGATGAGGACATCATTACTATCAAGTTAGATAATGGGTATAATATTGGCCTTGCCGTTGATAAAAACACAAAGATTACCCTTCTGAAAAAACATAAGATAAAAGAAAAGAAAGCAAAAATCATACCCTTTGATAACAAAAAACCAACGATTTCTATTATTGGAACCGGTGGAACTATCGCCTGTTATGTCGATTATCGGACGGGGGCGGTTCACCCCGCAAGTTCTGCAGAAGATCTGGCGTTCTCAGTCCCTGAAATTTTTGATCTTTGTAATGTAAAGACACAAGTAGCTTTTCAAATTCTGAGTGAAAATGTTGAAGTGAGTCACTGGAAAACACTTGCAAAAATAGTTGCAAAAGAATTAAACGACGGCGCACAAGGGATTATCATCCCTCATGGAACAGATACACTCGGGTACACTGCTGCCGCGTTGTCGTTTATGCTAAAGGATTTGACAGGGCCTGTCGTCCTTGTTGGTGCACAGCGGTCAAGCGATCGGCCTTCTTCTGATGCAGCACAAAACCTCATCGCAGCGGCGACCGTTGCGGCAAAATCAGATATTGGAGAGGTTGTTGTGGTTATGCATGAAGAAATATCAGATACTTGCTCTGCAATTCACCGAGGGACAAAGGTTCGAAAGTTCCACACCTCGCGTAGAGATGCATTTAAAACAGTGAATGACGTCCCTTTAGGAAGAGTAAAAAACGGAAATATTGTCTTTAACCAAAAGTATCGGAAAAAGACCAAAGGACACGTCTCAGTGGATGACACTATGGAAGAAGAGGTTGCCATGGTATTTTCCCGTCCTGGATTGGAGCCTGAGGATCTGCCCGCGAAAAAAGGAATTGTACTAATTGGTACGGGTTTAGGGCATATTCCCCAAAAAATTATTCCAAATATCAAAGAGTTGGGGAAAAAAGGAGCGGTTATAGTTATGTCCTCTCAATGCCTTTTTGGAAGAATAAACATGAGAGTGTATTCTACAGGCAGAGATTTGATCAAGGCAGGTGTAATTTCTTGTGAAGACATGCTTCCGGAGACGGCCTATGTTAAACTGATGTGGGCTCTTGGACATGGGAAAAATAGAAAGGAAATTGAAAGGATCATGACGACAAATATCGCTGGGGAAATTTCAGATAGAACCCGCAGTGATGCTTATCTTTAATTTAGTTGCTATGCGTGTTTTTCTGCGATATCACCAACGATTGGTAGTTTGAATTTTTCTCCTTGGTATGCTTTGATGATGAATATAATCCACAGTATGATAGTAATTGCCCAAATTGCCCAGGAAAGCCAAATTAACGCAGGGATGCCGGGATTATAACCGCTTGGAATAGTATATCCATAGTACGTTTCATACGTAATACTAGGGGATCCTATCCAGACAAGTATCCATCCAACTATCATCAAAGGTAAAAAAGTCAAAAACGATTGTAACGCATGAAATCGTATTGTTTTGTTTTTCTTTTCAACAAGAAACATAATTATTCCTGTTACCCATACTAAAACATAACATAAAACGCTTGCAATATTCTCTTCTAAATCAAATGTTGCTTTTGCCATAACTTTCTATCTCCCTTTTGGTTCTAGAATATCCATTACTTGTATTTATTTATTACGTTTTGCTTCAATGGAAAAATAAAATGTCTACTTTCAATTTTCACTATTAATATTTTTTCGGTATTAAAATTAACTTTTTTTGGTTTTATGAGTTCCAACATAACAAATGTATCTGGATTCATAACTTGTATTTCTTGTTCAGATTGACTAACAAGAATCATCTCTTTGACAAGTTCTTTTCCTCCAAGATGACGAGCGTGTTGAAGATCGTTACTAGTGAAGGTTTGTTTTTGCCATGTTGAGAGCTCATATGTTTGTATTTTACTTCCTGCAACGCTTGAAACACAATATACTAAATTGTTGAGGAAGAAGAAATCGTCTTTTCTGAAAAAGGGAAGACGGACAAGATATGTCATTCGATAAACCTGCCTGCTATCTTTCATACCCACATTTTTGGATGATTGTGTAATTATACCACCATGGTCTTCTTGGATTTTTTTAGCGATCATCTGTCCGGAGTTTCTGTCACTCAGATAGAAATCTATACCCCCATGTTGCTCCTCAACATCAGTAATAAACAACGCTCGATTTCCTTTTGCTCGCAGCTGCTCAACAAAAGTTTCAACAAACAGTCGAATATTGTTAAGCTCTTCTTTAGCAAGGATACGTTTATCTGCTCTAATCTGAAGAATGGCCTCATGATAACCGCCAAATTGCTTCGAACAAACATCGCACACTATTTTTTGAAAGCGAACAAGCAGGTCATGCTCTTCAGTAATGGTAATACGATCTACATCTCCCGATATAAGGACTTTACATGCGGCTTCGTTTTCCTTCACCTTACAGGAGGTGGCGATATCCACATTAGCTAATTCTGGACTGATGGTAAAGGTGTGTTTAATGTAGCGTCTGAGTGCATCATCAAAAAGTTCTGAGGTCCAGGTACTCTTATACTTATACGATTGGCAATGGACACAAACAGGAATATCGACAATTTCAGGCCCTTTGGTAAACCGATGTGTTTTGAGATAACAATCGACGCAGACGCCATCTCGATAAATTGTTGTTTCCTTGCCACATTCTACGCAGAACATTACATGCCTCTAAGTGTCTCTTTTTCTAAAGGGGATAAACGATATGTGTTATAAGCATTGAGGTTATTTCTAGTCTAACAATCATTTATCATTTTGGTGGCTAGAATGGTAAAGATACGATCTGCTCTAATGAAAGATCTCGAACTCATTACCGACATCTATAATGATGCAATTGTAAAAACAGTTGCCACCTTTGATACAGAACCAAAGAGTATTGATGAGCAAAAGCAGTGGTTTTTGGATCATGGAACAAAAAATCCAATACTGGTAGCAGAACAAGAAGGAGCCATTATTGGATGGGCTGCACTCAGCAAATACTCTACTCGATGTGCTTACAAAGATACTGCAGAACTTTCAATATATGTAACGGAAGCGTGGCAAGGAAAAGGAGTTGGGAAAAAATTACTTGAAGCCATCCTAAAAAAAGGAAGGGATGTAGGTCTTCATGTTGTTATCGCCAGAATAACTGAAGGAAATGAAAAAAGCGTCCATCTCCACAAATCAGTAGGGTTTGAAGAGGTCGGCATATTAAAGGAAGTGGGACATAAGTTTAACAAAAGATTAGATGTTTATCTCCTAGAAAAACGTTTCACATGACACTGAAATAACCTAAAGAAGACACGTGCTATTTGATTGCTTGCATGCCACCTTCAAACGCCTTTTTATTAGTATCTTTAAACTTAGCGGGTACGTTTTCAAGAATAGTTTCTAAAAGAACCCGAGGTTTAAAGGGAAGAACACCAATTGCCGCAAGTGCGCCAAGCATTACAATATTTTTAGTAATTGATGCGCCTGCCTCTTCTGCAATTTTTACGGCATTAATTTTATACACTTTTCCATATTGCTCAAGTTCGTGAAACACGGCATCAAGTTTGGGGTACTGTTCTGAGCCAACAGAAACGGTAAATGGCACCACAGGGTTGATGTCTGTTACGATAACGGTGTTCTTATTCGTATATGAGATATTTCTAAGGGCTTCAATTGGTTCTAAACTAATAAGAGCATCAGCAGAACCAGAGGGCACGAGAGGCCCAGAAACATCTCCCAATCTGACTGTACAATTAACAGAACCGCCACGCTGTGCCATACCATGAACCTCGGAGACAAAGACCGGTACTTTTGCTTTTACTGCAGCTTTACCTAGGATGTTTGCCCCCGTAATGACCCCCTGGCCACCAACACCAGCCAAGACAATATTTGTTTTGTTTTTCATTTCTTTGCCCCCTTTTTGTGAATAGCACCAAACGGACAGATTGTCGCACAATTACCACAGCCATTGCACTGTTGTTCATCAATCAATATACTTTCATCATCGCCGTAATAGATAGCAGGGCAACCAAAACGGCCTATACAGATTTTGCATTGCTTGCACTCTTCTTGATTAATTTCGTAGACAACTATCTCTTCGCCGCGTTTTTTCTTATCTCTATTTTCAAGAAGAATGCAGGGAGATTTACTGATGACAACAGCTGGTCCTTTGAATGCTAATGCTCGTTTGAACGCTTCCGTTGTTTCCTTGAAGTCGTTGGGATCAGTAATTTCAATATGCTCTACACCACAACCTTTCACAACATCTTCAACGAGAATTCTTTTTGCGGGTCGTCCCATGCCATCAAATTCTGTCCCAGGATGAGGTTGATGGCCAGTCATTGCCGTCGTTCTATTGTCCAAAACAGTGATGACGACATCGTGATTGTGATGGACGGCATCAATAATGGGAGGGATTCCTGAGTGGAAAAACGTAGAATCACCCATAAATGAAATAATTTTTTCATCTGTCGCAACGGCAAGGCCACATGCAGTTCCTGCATTGCTCCCCATACATAACAACAAATCCGCCATTTCAAGCGGTTTTGCTCTTCCCAGGGTATAACAGCCAATGTCTGTTGGGTAAATAACTCCTTTTGGCTGAGCTTTTTTACAAGCATAATACGTCGCACGATGCGGACAGCCAGGGCATAACGCAGGGGGCCTACTGGGTAAGACAACGCTGTTTTCTTTTGGCTTCTTAAGAGGGTTGTCTTTATTAAATATCTTACAGAATACTTCTGCCACAATATCTGGATTATATTCGAAAAGCCGTGAAAAATGTCCAGTTGATTTACCGTAGAGTTTGGTTCCGCAACCCGTTTCATAAATCATCTGCTTGAATTGATTTTCAAGAATGGGCTCGAGTTCTTCTACAACAACAATATTTTTACACGATTGTATAAAATCTTTACACATGTTCTTTGGCAAAGGGTGGGTCATGCCCAGTTTTAAGATATTAACGTCTAGCTGTAGATCCTCTGCCGCTTCCTTGACATAGTTATACGAGACTCCTGAAGTAACAATCCCCCATTCCTTTGGTTTTCCAATTGTTATAATGCTATTAAATGGTGATTTTTCTGAAAGGCTTTCTGCATTCTTCAGCATGTTAAGTAGTTCTGGATGTCTTGCACGTGCAACAGCAGGTGTTGTTACCCACAGAGGACTTCGCTCAAACTTACCTTTTTTTCGTGGTTTTTGTAATGGTTTCAATGTAATGGGCCCTCTTACGTGATTGAGTCTTGTAGTAGTTCGTAACAGAATAGGAGACTGGAGTTTTTCTGATAGTTCAAACCCAAGGCGAGTCATCTCCTTTGCTTCACTGGGGGTTGATGGTTCAAGCATAGGAGCTCCGCCAAATAAGGCATAATATCGGTTGTCTTGTTCATTTTGTGAAGAATGGCAGGACGGGTCATCTGCTGAAACAATGACGTGCCCTCCCCGGCAGCCGATGTACATGTACGTCATAAATGTATCACTTGCAACATTCAAACCGACATGTTTCATACAGGTAAGAGATCGAAGACCCGAAATAGCTGCTGCACCGGCTATCTCCAAGGCGACTTTTTCATTCGTGGAATATTCGAAATAATAGCTTGGTTCCTTTCCCTGCTTTGTAAAGTGTTTTGCAATAAAAGAGAACGTGTCCGCAATTTCTGAAGAAGGGGTACCAGGATAGGTAGTTGCAACATCAATTCCTGCTTCAAGTGCGCCACGAGTTATTGCTTCGTTTCCCAATAGTAAAATAGTCTCTCCAGGTTTGTCCTTTATAATTTCCATATAAGTAATCCCCCTATAAAGTAAGAACTTTCTCTCTGCTTTCTAACAGGGGAAATTAAGAAAAGCATATAAATTTACCTACCCGTCTTTTACAAAATTACCGTTTTTCATAAGATATGGGGCAGAAAACAACCTGTAGAAAGCTTTATAAATAACAGAATTGTTGGTAGAGAACCCAAAGACAATGAAGTAACGAGGAGGAAAAAGTATGACAGAAAAAGGAACAGCAGATGAAAACACCATATATGTTGGAAACAAACCCCCAATGAGCTATGTCTTAGCAGTCGTGACACAATTCAATGGCGGATCTGATGAAGTAGTCATAAAAGCACGAGGGCGTGCTATAAGCCGAGCAGTGGACACCGCCGAAATTACCAGAAATCGTTTTGTGCAAAACGCAAAAATCAAAGACATAAAAATTGGAACCGAAAGCATCACCAATGAAGAGGGGAGAAGTTCTAACGTTTCCTCAATAGAAATATCATTGACCACAAAGAAATAAGAAGGCGTTCTGAAATTACAAGAATTTGAGCAATATTCTCGCAGGGTTGCCGTGTAGTGTAATCCTTCTTTTATTTTTTAATTTTAATGTCACAGTAGTTATTTATATTTACGATGAAAGAAAGCGAAATGATTTAAATGCCACAATCTATTCTCATTGCCTGTTGATAGGGATGGTAAATTACATTATTATCACCGGGGGCGTTGTTTCTGGTTTAGGAAAGGGAATAACTACTGCCTCAATTGGAAAAATATTACAGTTGCACGGCTACAATGTCACTGCCATGAAGATTGACCCGTACATTAACTATGATGCAGGGACGCTTCGGCCGACCGAACATGGTGAAGTGTGGGTTACTGAAGATGGTGGTGAAATCGATCAAGATCTTGGTCATTATGAACGTTTTTTAGATATTAGCATCCCAAAATATCATAATATTACCACCGGCCAAGTATTCAATGCCGTTATTGAAAAAGAGCGGAATGGTAAATATCTTGGAAAGACGGTACAACCAATACCACACGTAACTGATGTGATTAAACAACGAATAAAACGTCCTGCAAAGGAGGCGAAATATGATTTTGTATTGGTTGAAATCGGCGGAACTGTTGGTGACTATGAAAATGTGTTATTTTTAGAAGCTGTTCGTCAGATGAAACAAGAGGGGGAACGGGTCGTTTTTGTCCATGTCACATATGTTCCAGTGCTTGACGCGTTAGGAGAAGCAAAAACAAAACCAACACAACATTCGGTAAAGTTGCTGAGAGAGATTGGTATTCAGCCCGATTTTATTATTACTCGTTCTGAAAAAACTCTTGACAATGTTCGTCGTGAAAAGATTGCTATGTTTTGTAATGTCCATGAAGATGATGTGATTTCAAATGAAGATGTAGACAATGTATATGCGGTTTCGCTGTTATTTGAAAAGCAAGATTTTTGTAGAAAAATCCTTCGCAAATTAAACCTACGAAAAGATAGGAACAACCTGGCAAGTTGGGAAAAATTTATTAAAAAAATTAGAAGGCTAAAAAATCCTGTTACTATTGGGATCGTGGGAAAATATTTTGACATTGGAACCTCACAACTATCTGATTCATACATCTCTGTTATCGAAGCAGTGAAGCACGCTGCCTGGAACAACAACATGAAACCAGATATCAAATGGATTGATTCAAAAATATTTGAAAAAGATGAAAGGAAACTCAAAGAGTTGGAAAAGTTAGATGGAATTATCGTTCCTGGGGGTTTTGGGTTATCAGGAGTTGAGGGGAAAATTGTGACTATATCTTATGCCCGGGAGCACAATATACCCTATCTAGGGCTATGTTTAGGAATGCAACTCGCTGTGGTAGAATACGCAAGAAATGTTTGCGGAATGAAAGGAGCGAATACTGCAGAGGTTGACAAAAAAACACCATATCCTGTCATTGATTTTATTCCAGAGCAGGTGAAGGTAATCCGCGAGTCACGGTATGGTGCAACTATGCGGCTAGGTGCCTATCCTGCACTACTTAAAAAAGGATCGGCCATCCAAGAATTGTACGGCAAGAACAAGGTATTTGAAAGACATAGACATCGGTACGAGGTTAACCCGGAATTTGTTGGGGAATTAGAAGAAAAAGGATTGATATTCAGCGGTAAATCCCCTGACGGGATTTTAATGGAATTTATGGAATTGCCAGGCCATCCGTATTTTGTTGGAACGCAGGCACACCCAGAATTTAAATCACGACCTCTGAAACCCGCACCTCTATTCCATGGACTTATCCGGGCTGCTGTAAAGCGATGAGAGTTGAAAAACAAACACATTAGGTTTTTACAACTGGGGACATTTTATAAGATACATAGTAAATAATGCCAGTGAAACATATGAATAATACAGCTGATGCAATTGTTGTAGGCATGAATGTTGCTGGCGCAACAATATCTAAGGAACTTGCATCGTTAGGGCTAGATGTTCTTGTTATCGAACGACTACCCCAAAAAAGAATCGGAGAAAAGACATGCGGCGACGGGTTGGAAAAACATGAATTCAAACGATTGGGAATGTCGCTCCCAGAAGGAAAATTTATTATCCGTGAAATTACCAGGGGAGAGCTTATCGCTCCAGATTTAAAATCGAGTATAACTGCTCAAGCAGAGGGGCGAGGAGTAAATAGATATCAATTTAATCAACATCTTGTAGCGTTAGCTCTCAAAGAAGGAGTGAAGGTCTTAGACGAGACTGTAGCAATTTCTCCCATCTTTGACGGTCAGAGAGTCGCAAAAAAGGTATCTGGAATCACAGTGCGAGACAACCAAGGAAATACAAAAAGAATTAAGGGGAAAATAGTAATCGATTGCTCTGGTGTATTTGCAAGGATACGCAATCAGTTACCATCATCCTGGTGGGTTTCAGAAAAAGTAGACAGCAAAGATACTGCTGTTTGTTATCGAGAAACGCGTAAGTTTGGGTTCGAATTAGATGAGTTGTTTGTTCGTGCGTATTTCTCAAAAGAAGTGGCTCCTGGTGCATTTTATTGGATTGGTTGTCAAAATCTCCGAACGGTTAACATTGGCATTGGCATTCTTCGTACCCCTGGCCACCCAAATCCTAAAAGACAATTTTATGCGAAGCTTCTCCCGCGCCATCCTTATCTGGAGAAGGGGACGATTACATGGAAAAGTGGCGGGGTCGTACCGGCAAGAAGACCTTTGGATTGTATGGTAGCAAACGGGTTTCTTACCCTGGGTGATGCAGCCTGCCAGGTAAATCCCATTAGTGGCGGAGGCATTGGCCCCTCCATGTTTGCAGGAAAACTTGCTGCAACTGTGATTAATGAGGCACTCGAAAACAGGGATACCAGCATCGAATCTCTATGGAGATATAACAAAAACTATAATGATCAATACGGTTTTGTTCAGGCAGGCGGTCAGATTTTTCGAGAATTTTTGTCATCTCTGAGCGACGAGGACATGAACAAAATATTAGGTGTGCAGATTCTTTCGGAGGAGGACATTCTCTATGCCCTTGAGCATGGGAAACTTGATGCAGGTTTTGTTACCAAAATTAAATTGGCGAGAAAATTAATTCGCTATCCGAACTTGTTAATTCTGTTACGAAAAATGCAATCTCGTATGGAAAAAGCGCGTTCTCTCTATTTAGCATACCCTGAAACCCCTCGAGATTTTCTTTCGTGGAGAACAAAAGTTCATACTTTTTTTAATGATCAATAGTGAAATATACAAAGAGGAAAGGAACAGATCAATGCCCTATAAAAAGTGGTAACGTCACTATTGGTGCAAAAATGGTTCTAAAAAAATTTTCATTTACATTGATATCATGTGCTTGTCTTTGATTTGGCTGGTGTGTTCTTTTTAAGAAGTCGTTTATACATTTGTTCAGCCATCATATATCCAAGACAGACCCATCCAGGATCCTCAACGAGTGCCACAAAAACATATACAACGGCAACATCTTGGGAATATTCACGCATGCCGGTAACAAGGCCGATTCCTTCAATCAGTGCCCATATCACTATGGCAAAAAGAAACATTTTCACTGCCCGTTTGTTCTTTGTATACAATGCAATGCCAAGGACGGTGAGCGTGATACCGAGTACGATGAAAAAGTATAGATAATTAACATGTCGACAAACTTCAGCTGGCGACATGACCCACTCAATAAGACTCATGTCTTTTCCTCCTCTTTGTATTCGGATAGGTCAATTATTCCTACCTTATCGGCAAAAATAGCCATAACGATAAGTCCCGGTCCTCCTTCAGTTATTGCGTGGTATAAAAGTTCAAGGCCGGAAAGGAAGCTATAGTGCCGCGATCCTGAACTGAATAAAACAACTTCCCATGCAAGGCCGATGAGCGCGGCACTTAACCACAAAAACAAGGAAAATCTGAGAAGTCGATAACGTTTTGCTAAATACACAGCAAAGATAGTGAAGAATAACATGAACAGATAGAACACTTGGGTTTGAAAGTGTCGTGATATGACAATATCATCCATTAGCCAGCCAATATCCATAGGAATCATCCAACTCAAAGAGACATACTAAAGAGAATATTTGATATTATGTATAAAGGTGTGTCGTTTTTTCAATCAATTAAACTTGCGGCTGAAGTAACTTACCATAAAGGATAACATTGAGTGCAAGATACCAGCAGGTAGGGATAAGAATAAGAGTAAGAGTAACCAACAAGCCAAAAAAAGGAGAAAGCACAACCAAAACTAAGAAATACGAAGCCATTTCATGGATGCTGAACAGTCGTTTCAACTGCCCTCGATGAAAGGGACGGGGGCACATGAAAAGATATGATGTCGCAAATACTACTAGACCAAGCAGGACGGTAATAAAAGGTAGGAATATGCTGCCTCCCAAAAGAGCGAGTTCTGGTTGCATCCCTAAAATAATAAGTGTTCCAAAAAAGGCCAGTTGTATGCTATAAGCAAAAACTCGAAAGAGAAGGGTTGTCTGCAACACACCGTTATGAATGTGCACGCCCATTCTCGTTGCTATTGTCTTTGCACCACCAAGTGCATCGTGATCAATGTCTTTTAATCCTCCTTCAACTGCATTATTAAAGACAATGTGAAAAAAATACAGCAAACAGACGAGATATACCAACAGGGAAAATGAGAACGATACCGTACTTGCCCCGGCAATACAAAGAAAGGAAAAACCGCCAGCTAGTACAAAATCAAATCCTGGCATTTTTTTTCCATATATATCATACAATGCACCTAAGGAAAGTGCGAGAAGAAAAAGAATCAACGGAAGGGCGGATTGGAAGAGTGCAAGCAGAGTGCAAGCACTTACTGAAGAGATTATAACAATAGAGAGGGCGGTACTTTTTGTTATCACGCCACTCACCAGTGGTTTTTTTTTCAAATCGGCAGATTTTTTGTCAACTTCAATATCAATATATTCATTTAAAACAAACCCAAAGACATGATAGAGGAGTCCCACCAAAAACAACACAAGTAGCGGGAGTGGCTCTCGCTGGTTCATCAACAACCCGCCGATAACTGGCGTGATCGCTGTAACCGCTGCAGTTTGAAGTCTGAAAAGTTGTAGATAGGAGATAACGTTTCTTTTTATCGAACCCATGGCATTCACATAAATATTGTGTTTTTATTTAAAGGTAGGTTAGATTGCTGGCATAAGCCTTCCATACATAAGGATGAGAAAAACCCCGAGCCAGATAACTGGAAAGATAAGCAAAAAGATGGCTGCAACAGAACCAATAAAACTAAACAACAATACCGGCACTACCATAAAGGCAAACATTTCGTGAAATCCAATTACCCTCATCAATGAGTCCCGATTGAAGGTTTTCATGGTAAGAAAGCATATCAAAAAACACACCGAAACGCCAATGATAATTACAGCAGCATAGAGTTGCCAAGTTTGAAAAGACATCATCACATAAATAAAAGGAATAAGGGTAAGAGCAATATGTATTATTTTCAATAGAACAATATAGCTAGCGAATGATCGAGAGATGTGTAATTGTCCCTTTTCGACCCCAACATGCATTCGTAATGGCGTGCTTAGGCCACCAGCAAGAGCATCATGATCCACGTCTTTTAATCCTGCGATAATGTTATTGATGAGCATCTGTGTAAATGCAAGAAGAGCAATAACGTACACAAAATTGCTTACTGTTGATGTTACGGAAAAACCACCATATAGTGCAACAAAAAAAAGCATGGTTGCAATAAAGTAATCCGCATGGGGAATTCTTTTTCCAAAAACATCATACAAACCGCCGAACAAAAAGGCCAACAGGCTTAAGAGAATGAGTATAAAGGCTTGGTTGAAGAAAAAAACAAGAGTAAAAAGAAACACAAGGACAAAAGACGAGACAACAATAGCCTTTGCTTTCTTTTCTGAGATGTATCCTTCCACCAGGGGCTTATGTGTAAGATCTTTTGACGCTTTGTCGATGCTGACATCTCTTACTTCATTATAGATGAACAGAAAGAGGTGAAAAAGAGCACCTATGGAAAAAAGTTCGACATAGTGAACGAGAGGGAGAGGCACTCCTACCGCTGCAGCAGTAACTACAGGGGCAAGTCCCGTCAATACCGCAGAATGTACTCTACCAAGCCTAAAATACGCTTGTATTGTTTTTCCAATCATGTTCCCACATAGGCCTAAAAGTAAGACAATAAGACGAACTATTACTTCTTTTTTGAGGCGACATGAGCGTCAATTGCTCTTGCCGCGCGTTTTCCAGCACCCATGGCAAGAATAACCGTTGCGGCACCGGTTGCAATGTCCCCTCCTGCAAAAATACCAGGAATAGAAGTACGTCCTTCCTCATCGGTTTTGATGTTTCCCCATCGTTCAACTTCGATATCTTTAAACGTTTGGGGTATCAGCGGGTTGGGACTTTGGCCAATGGCAATAAGAGCAGTGCCGATGGTTATGGTGAATTCTGTTCCTTCGACAGGAATCGGGCGTCGTCGTCCACTATCATCTGGCTCTCCAAGTTTCATTTGAATGCATTCGACACCATTCAGGTGCCCTTCATCATCTCCAAAAAACTGTTTTGGGTTTGTTAGTAATTTAAAAATAACACCTTCTTGCCTTGCGTGATGTATTTCCTCGATACGGGCTGGCATTTCTTGTTCAGATCTCCTATAGATAATATACGACTTTTCGGCACCTAGCCTCAGTGCCGTTCGTGCACAGTCCATCGCGACATTGCCTGCGCCAAATGTCGCTACGATTTTTCCAATTTTTACAGGAGTATCATACTCAGGAAATTTGTATGCCTTCATCATGTTGACACGAGTGAGAAATTCATTTGCAGAATACACGCCGTCAAGATTTTCACCAGGGATGTTCAGCCATTTTGGCAGACCGGCACCCGTTCCAATAAAAACAGCATCATAGTCTTTCTGCAGCTCCTCAACAGCAATGGTTTTTCCAATCACCACATCGTAGTTAATGCGAACACCTAGCTTCTTGATATATTCGACTTCTACATTAACAATTGCCTTTGGCAGACGGAATTCAGGAATTCCGTACATCAACACACCGCCTGGAACATGAAATGCTTCATAGATGGTGACCTCGTGTCCCATCTTGGCAAGATCTCCTGCACAAGTCAACCCCGCCGGGCCTGCCCCAACAACCGCTATTTTATATCCCGTTTGCTTTGGTTTTTTTGGCGGTTTTTCTCCTTTTTTTCTGATGTAATCTGCAATAAATCGCTCCAATCGCCCAATAGCAACAGACTCCCCGAGCTTTAGAAGCGTGCATTCTCCTTCGCATTGATTTTCGTAAGGGCAGACTCTGCCTGAAACTGCAGGCAGGTTGTTTTTTGTCTTGATAATTTCTGCTGCTTTTTCAAAATCTCCTTTGGCAACACACGCAATAAACCCAGGAATGTCAATTTCAACCGGACATCCCTTCATACATGGTTTGTTTTTACATTGCAAACATCGTTTTGCTTCTTCAATTGCCGTTGCTGCATCATAGCCATATGGTACTTCTTCAAAATTTTTTATGCGTTCTTTTGGTTTTTGTTCAGGCATTGGATGTTTTTTTTTCTTTACAACCATATTGCCTACACCTCTGCCCATTTGCACGCGTGCTCTTCCTCGTGAAGAAAACGACGGTTTCGCAACATAAGATTGTCAAAATCGACTTTGTGGCCATCAAATTCTGGCCCATCAACACAAGCAAACTTGGTTTTACCCCCAACAGATACCCGGCATCCGCCACACATCCCTGTTCCATCAACCATAATCGGATTGAGACTTACAATAGTTTTAATATTGTATTTTTTGGTAAGATTTGCCACCACTTTCATCATAATGACTGGACCTATTGCCCAGACAATCTTGAGTTGTTTTCCCTGATCAATTAGTCTCTGGAGGGCATCGCTGACAAAACCTTTTTTCCCTTCTGACCCGTCGTCTGTGCAAATATGTAGTTCATCACTGAATTCTTTAATTTCTTTTTCAAGCATTAAGAGTTTTTCATTACGGGCACCAAGAATGGTAATGACGTAATTGCCCGCCTGTTTCAACGCACGGATGATCGGGTACAGCGGAGCAATGCCAACACCGCCTCCGATACAAACAACGGTTCCATACTTTTCAATCTCAGATGGTTCTCCAAGAGGCCCAGCAAAATTAAGAAGTGAGTCCCCTACATTCAGTGTTCCTAGCTGTTTAGTGGTTTTGCCGACCTCCATAAAAATAACAGTAATTGTCCCTTCTTTCCGGTCATAGTCTGCAATGGTTAACGGAATTCTCTCGCCTTGTTCATCTATTCTAAGAATGATAAATTGCCCTGCTTGTGCCTTTTTTGCTACAAGTGGTGCTTTGATTTTCATGAGTTTTACGGTTTCCGATAATATCTTTTTTTCAAGGATTTTGTACATGCGAAATACACCATCGATGCTTCTTCTGGCTAACTGTATTTAGAATGCTTTTTAATAGTTTACTTGTGGTTACAAATCGTTAATTATTAAAAAGAGAGATTGCATATAGCATAATGCTCTATTTTATGGTGTTTTGGAGGCGAAAGGATGGCCATTTCTGCTAAATCAAAAAATGAAGTGTTGGATATTGTAAAAGAACGGGAGATTGTCTTTATTCGGTTACAATTTATCGATATTTTGGGGTTTCCTAAAAACATAGTTATTCCTGCGAACAGGTTAGAAGAAGCATTTGACGACGGTATGCCCTTTGATGGGTCTTCGATAGCAGGATATGCAACTATTGAAGAATCAGATAAAATTGCAAAGCCGGATCCGAACAGCTTTGTCATTCTCCCAGATGTCGTCGAAAAACGGAAGACGGCAAAAATTAACTGTGACATCTATGAGCCAAATGGCCGGCGTTTTGAGGGAGACACCAAATACGTATTAGAAATGGTTGTAGAACGAGCGGAAAAAATGGGCTATACATATTACACTGGCCCTGAATGTGAATTTTTCTTATTTAAAAAAAATGGTGAGGAAACAACACTCACTCCAAATGATTATGCAGGATATTTTGACCTTTCTCATCGAGATCTTGCCGAAGGCGTGCGTGCAGATGTTTCTCTTGCATTAGAAGAGATGGGAATACAGACGTATACCTCGCATCATGAGGTTGGGTCTGGCCAGCATGAAATTAATTTTCATTACGATGATGCTATTACTACTGCTGATCGAGTCATTACGCTGAAATATGTGACAAAGGTTATCGCGACACAACATTGCTTGCATGCCTCATTTATGCCAAAGCCCTTGTATGGAATCGCAGGATCAGGAATGCATACCCATCACTCGCTTTTTACACCGAACGGAAAAAATGCATTTTATGACCCGAATGAAAAAAATCAACTAAGCGACGTCGCAAAATACTTTATTGCAGGATTGCTAAAATATATCAAAGAGATTTGTGTGATATTGAATCCAACAGTAAATTCATTTAAGCGACTTGTTCCTGGTTACGAAGCCCCTACATATATCTCATGGGCCAATAGAAATCGCAGTGCCCTTATCAGAATACCAATGAGAAAGGGGAAAGGTACACGTTGTGAATTGCGCAACCCTGATTTATCTGGCAATCCGTATCTCCAATTTGCTGCCATGCTTGCCGCAGGATTAAGAGGCATAGAAGACAAAATAGAGCCCCCTGCACCTGTGGAAAAAAATATCTATGCATTATCTGACAGAGAACGCCAGAAATATGGAGTGGAACATCTACCTGAAAGCCTCGGGCATGCGCTTTCTTTTATGGAAGAAAGCAAATTAGTAAAAGAAACGCTGGGAAAACATATCTTCGATAATTTCATCCATGTTAAACACAAAGAGTGGGAGGATTACCGGACACAAGTAACAAAATGGGAAACAGACAGATACCTTTCGATCGTCTAAACGCCTTGTCTTTTTTTCCTTGTTTTGTTCTCAGAGTAAACAAACATTATAAATCGGTTGTTACATTCAGTCTTGAGGGGCAGAGTATGGTCTTTGAAATGCAGGTGGTGAGCAACACTCCATTGATTGGAGATGAGGATTTAGATAGGGTGGCAAAAAAATTTTTTGAACAAATTGGTTATCTTTCGCGAGGATCTGACCCTAACATCCCCTATAAAATTTTTGCAGATTTTTTTCTCAAACACCCTACAAAGGCATGGCTTGTCGACGAAATTGCTGCAGAACTAAAAACATCGCGGCCAACAGTCTATCGGCACCTGAACAAGCTTAAGGGATTTGATATTCTTGAAGAGGTACAAATTGTTGATGAGGTTTCACAACAGCAAAAAAAGGCATACCAGTTGCGATATGGAAACATCCAAAAGGCATGGAATTTTGTCGAAGCGCACCTCAAAGTAGCCATTGAAAATTATGGAAAGACAGTGGAACACATGCAAAAATTAATTGAAAAACAAAGGGATGGCGCCCATGAATAAAAAACCAGAAGTGGAGTTAACCGAAGGATCTGAATATAAAATTACTTCATTGGGTTCGAGAGAGAGTTTATTTGAAACTGAAGGGACATTCAAAGGGTTTGTCTCCATCGGCATGGATGAAACGGGGCTCCTCATACAACTAAACTATAAGCACGGAGACATGGAGGGAAAGATGAGAATTATTCCGCTTCATGTTCTTCTAGCCATCGATGTTCTTGAAGCAAAACCAAATCAGAAAAAAGACGACAATAAAGAAATGTCCCATTATGTTGGGTAAAACAGTTCTTTTGACTGGTGTTTCTTTTTTTATCATCAATTATTTATATTAGTTTATTATTATTAAAAAAGATCATGGCAAAACATAAGAGGCCTATTATTAAACTCAGGAATGTAACAAAAAAATATAATGAGTACGGGGTTAGTGTCACTGCGTTAAATCGTGTTTCTCTTGAAATTTATCGCGGCGAGTTCGTATCAATTATTGGTCCCTCTGGTTGTGGAAAATCAACCATGCTTCATTGTATGGGCTTATTGGATCGCCCGTCTTCCGGACAGGTTTTTATTGCAGGTAAAGATACGACAAAAATTAGCGGCAGAGAGATTGCACTGTTTCGTGGAGAAAAACTTGGTTTTGTCTTTCAAAATTATAATCTTATCCCTCGACTGACGGTATTAGAAAATGTTGTGCTTCCGGGATTGATCATGGAAAAAGATCCTGATATGCTGGAGCGAAAAGCACATCTTCTACTCAAAGAGGTAGGAATCGCACATCGAACGGATCACAAAGGCATTCATCTTTCCGGTGGAGAACAACAGAAGGTTGCTATTGCACGGGCATTGATTAACGAACCTGTGGTGGTGCTTGCTGACGAGCCGACAGGGGCGTTAGATTCAGAAAACAGCAAGGAAATAATGAAGCTCCTTGCCAAAATGAATGAAACAAAACACGCTACGTTTGTTTTTGTTTCTCACGATATGAACATTGCAAGTTATGGAAAGCGGACCATTGTACTCACAGATGGAAAGATTGTTGATGATACTAGAGGGAAGACGCATACATTTGGCCAAGTAATTCAATGTTTAACAAACAACAACACCAACAACAAAAGGAAGTGACATCTTGGGCATCAGCAGTAGATTGGCAATAGGGGAATTACGAGAGCACAAGCGAATCTATGCCATTATTGTTCTTGTAATTGCCTTAACAATGACCTCCTTCATGTTGGAAAATGCCTATCTGAACTACATGATGCAGGTAGTCGACGACACCACAAAAATCATCACTTCTGACGCTATCGTAGTCGATCAAAGCTGCAACATTAGAGACCTCTACGGAACACAAACAGAATTGAGAAATGCGGGGGCTATTGCTCAACGTATAGAGCGGGATCTTTCTGGTTACAAAACAAGCATACGAGTGACCGGGCAAGGAACGTATGGCTTGGGGACCAAGGGAGAAGCAGTTGATGCATGTACCTTGCAAGGCATTGACCCTAACGACGATGTTGCTGATATTGCAGATAAAATAGTAAAAGGAAGATTTTTTCAGAGCAGCGATCCAGTATTGCGAGGGCATACTCCCCTGTACATACATATAAAAGGACCAGGAGATCTTCCTGATTTTACCTACGGCTCTGGGCAACGACTGTTAAAAGACGAAGAGCCGTATCCTATCATTGTCGGATCAACCGTTACTAAGATTCATCCTTCTATAGATGTTGGAAAGACCATCCACCTCACTTTAAGCGTTTCTGGTAAGGAAACAAGTTATGCAGGCATAACTGTAAAGGTTATCGGCTTGTATGAAAGCGGAACACCTACGCTTGATGCTTTAATGTGGTTCATGCATGTCGACTCCCTGCGAGAGATTAAAGGTTATGGAGAAACTACAGGCAATGATTGGTATGTCCCTGGAGTTGGCACTTTTAAGGGCTTCAAACCAATAACGGTTGATAAAACTCGCGGGGATGCCGTCTTGGTGAAAGCGCCTGAATCATTTCACCAACTAAATCCCGTTGGACACTCCGAACATGTACGAGATCAGGTTAACAACGTGGTGGCCCCTCAACAGGCATTTAGTTGGCATGATTTTCTCGTGTACATCGCAGGATCGATGCAGGACGTAGTCACCATCATGCTGTGGGGGAGTATCGCTGTCACTCTCTTTCTCTGTGGAGCAGCTATTAAATATGTTATGGACTCCATTGTTCTTCGTAAAACAAGAGAAATAGGTTCACTAAAAGCATTTGGCGCTCGTGACCGGGTTATTTTTAAGATTTTTCTTTACCAGGGCATTATCATAGGCTGTGTGGCAGGGCTATTGGGCATCGGCCTTTCAGTCATTGTCATGAATTTTGTAAATTGGTATGGGTTACGCGTAGAATTTATTGCTGGGACACAGCTAAATATTGGGTTTATTATTAATTGGTTTACCGTGCTAGTTGCAATGCTACTTCCCGTTTCCTTGTCGGTCCTTGCGGCTGCTATTCCTGCCAAAAAAGCATCATTGCTCTCTCCTGTCGAAGCACTACGAAAAGGAGAGCTCTCCTTGTAAAAACCATAAACTATTAATATGATTTCTTGTTTGTGAGCACCTTGCTGTTTTGACAAAATGCCACAGCACCTTTAAATATAATAAAAGACCAATCTATAGACCCTCTGTAAAATGTAAATGTAAAAAAGATGAGAGGATACGGATGAATTTAACACCCCATACAAATAGAAATTGTATACCGTCTTACTCTTCTACACGCTTTATCGAATTGGACATACTTAGAGGATTCGCGATTGTTGGCATGGTTTTACTGCATCTTCTTTGGGACTTAGATTATTTTCATCTTTTGCCTTTAGATAGGACTCTGTACCAAATACAACCAGCCATACCTGCATTGTTTTTCACATTGGTCGGCATATGTCTTATTGTTAGCAAAAATAAAAAATGCCACCAGACCACACAAGAAGAAAATCAGTATTATAAACATCTTGTTCTGCGGGGATTAAAAATTTTTAGTCTGGGGATGATTATTACAACAGTTACTTTGCTCGTTATGCCGGGCAGACCTGTTATTTTTGGTGTGTTGCACTGCATTGGTTTGTCGATTGTGTTAAGCGTTCCTTTCCTTAGATTTAAATCCATGAACTTTGTGTTTGCGGCAGTCATCGTGTTGGCCGGGTTTGCCGCGGGGTTGTTTACTTTAGAAAATCCTACCATCTTACATCTTGCATTTGGCATTCATCAAGCAAATATCTGGCAGCATACCATCGATTATTTTCCCTTACTCCCCTGGTTCGGTGTTTGTTTATTTGGCATTGCACTGGGCAATGTACTCTACAAAGACAATAAACGGCAGTTCCCTGCACCTGATTTGTCTCGGTTTGCTCCAATGCGGGTGTGTTCTTGGTTGGGGAGACATTCTCTTGCCATCTACCTAATGCACCAGCCTGTTATTGCTGGGGTGCTTTCAATATATCTTATTTTATAATTTTGTGTGTCTTGTCAGTTGCCGGCGTGCTACTTGCCCTTGTGTGTTAAATAATTCTAAAACTTTATGTATGCAAAAAGCATTATAGCACGTGTTGGGGGAATTGGCTAAAATTGATGGGCCTTCCATTACTAACTCGATTCCTCGATAAATTGGTACTTTGAGTGTGAGGGGAACCAAAAGATACCATTTACTGAGAAAAGGTGTCCGATTCCCCCATCCACCAAAAGAGCTTTTTAATAAGAATTGTAAAGTAACGGGATTTATATGAGACGGGCTTGTCCTCGGACTTTATAATGCGCAAGTTCTTTAAAGACGTCGTCTTCTTGCAAGATAGTCATCATTTCATCTGGGGAGGATGACATTTTGATTTCCCTTGTTCTACCATATCTTCCTTTTGAAATAACGCGTGCAGTGATGACACCCAGCATATCAAGTTCGGAAATAAGGTCGGTGATACGGCGCTGGGTCAACGAATCTGTTCTAGTTTTTTTACACAAGTCTTTGTATACTTCATACACCTCTCCGGTCGTTATCGCTCCTGCAATTTCTGCTTTTTTGTTGTGTCTTTCCTGCAATAAAATCGCAAAAAGAATGAGCTTTGACTGTGTGGGTAGGGTCCTGATGACCTCGATAATGCGGTCGATTTCGATTTTGTTTTGAGCGAGTTTTACATATTTTTTGGTGATTTTCGGTGCTCCCTTTCGCTCTGCGAGCTCAGCAGAAATCCGCAAGAGGTCAAGGGCGCGACGTGCATCTCCATGCTCTTGCGCAGCAAGCGCAGAACATAAGGGAACGACGTCATCATCAATGCTGCTTGGTCTAAGTGCAATATTGATACGTTGTTTTAAAATATCTTGCAATTCCCCGGCGTCGTACGGGGGAAAAATCATATTTTCTTCACCAAGACTTGATTTCACGCGAGGGTCAAGAAATTCGGTGAATTTAAGATCGTTAGAAATGCCAACAATGGATACCTTAGCATTCAAGAGGTTACTGTTGATGCGAGAAAGAGTGTAAAGTGCCTCGTCACCTTTAAGCTTATCAACTTCATCAAGAATGATTACGGTCACGCCTCCTGCCTTGTCTATCGCTTCGCGTAATTTTGCATATACCTCGTCAGTGGGCCACCCTGTAAACGGAATGCGTTCGGACCACTCGCTAATAAAATGGTTTGCAATATTTTGGAGAAGGCGATATTGAGTATCAACAACCTCGCAATTAATATAGATAAAATTCACATGTTTTCCTGTTTCTTTTCCTTTTTTTAAGAGTTCTTTCCCCACAAATTTTGTAACGGCAGTTTTTCCGGTTCCTGTTTTGCCATAAATAAATACATTTGACGGTGTTTCCCCTCGCAATGCAATAACAAGAACTGATGCGAGATCATTGATTTCTCTCCCCCGGTGAGGCAATATGTCTGGCGTATACGCAGGCCGCATTGCCTCTCTGTTAATAAACAGCCCCTCAGACTTTAACATCCTGCCAAAAATATCGCTGTTTACCGTGTTCTTGCTCATAACGTATTACTCCCCGGGACCTTCATAATCAACGATGCTGTATTAAAAAGTTGTGTCTTAATTTCCTCCTTGTTTCTTCCTGTCGGATGACAACAGAGAGGGGCCCCTGTTTCGCGTGGAGATCTGGCCGTTACAAATAATTATGTTATAATTTTTCTATATTTATAATTTTAAAAATAGAACTATTCAAATACTATTAAAAGCATAACTTTCTGGGGATACTCACGTCTTTCTTTTTACATCTACTCTGCGTACTCACATCCTTGTCGTTCCATAGGAAACAAAGGGGTACCCCATCTAAATCATGACTGTAAAAAAAACAAAGTAACACAGGCAGAAACCGACCTGTGTTTTCTGAAAGCGGTGTTATCTGTTTAGCTACCGATAATAATAACATCCTTTACTGATTTTATTGATCCAAATGGGAACAACAAGTGTCCTTGTTCATCTAAATGATACAAACGAGGATCAACATCATCTGATGGTTCGACAAGAATATTTTCCAACTCTCCCGTTTTACCGTCGACAGTTGAATTACGTAATATGCCCAAGTAAAGCCCTTCTTCACTCATTACCGTCTTTCCCCTCAGTTCGTTTTCAAGTATCTTCATTTATTTCCCTCCTTTTTATTATATACTTCTATAAATATTGAATATCTTTTTCGCTTTTATCCTTTTTGGCGATTCCACTTCCCAAACCTTCAGTCATTTTCGCATAGAAATTCATAACGTCTGGTGTAAGAGAAGCACGAACGCTGTTCATTGCCACGTTAAAATCTTTTTTGGTAACCTTTTTCGCTTTCGCGTCCGTTCTGATGACAGTCATTCCCGCCTCTCTGCACAATGCTTCCAAATCAGCACCTGAATAGTTTTTGCAAAGTTTCGCCAACTCTTTGATATCAACATCCTTGTCGAGAGGCATTTCTTTGGTGTGTATTTTAAGGATTTCGAGACGTGCCTTTTCGTCAGGAGATGGCGTCAAAATTAAACGATCAAATCGTCCAGGACGCAGTAACCCTTGATCTATGATGTCAGGTCTGTTTGTTGCTCCTATGACAATAACGCCGGTCATGCTTTCTAAACCATCAATGCTGGTTAACATTTGGTTGACGACGCTATCCGTAACATGCGAGCCGCTGTATGTCCCTCTCTTGGGGGCGACAGCGTCCAACTCATCTAAAAAAACAATTGTTGGTGCAACTTGTCGAGCTTTCTTAAAGAGTTCACGGACTGCTTTTTCAGACTCGCCAACCCACTTGCTCATTACCTCTGGTCCTTTTATTGAAATAAAGTTGGCTTTCGATTCATGCGCAACTGCTTTTGCAAGTAATGTTTTTCCTGTTCCTGGCGGGCCATAGAGAAGGATTCCTCGTGGTGCTTGAATTCCCATTCGCTTAAAAGCCTCTGGTTTTGTCAGAGGCCACTCTACCGCCTCTCGTAAGTTTTGTTTCACTTCTTCAAGACCGCCAACCTGGTCCCATGATACTTTTGGCACCTCCACAAAAAACTCCCGCATCGCGGAAGGCTCAATGCCACGGTGTGCGTTTTCAAAATCCTCTTTTGTTACTTCCATCTTCTCAAGGACATCTACAGGGATTGGTTTTTCGAGATCGATTTCAGGGAGGTACCGTCTGAGGGCGTTCATGGCGGCCTCGCGGGCAAGCGCGGCGAGATCAGCCCCCACAAACCCGTAAGTTATATCCGCCAGATCGTCTAAATTCCAATCATCGCCCAGAGGCATCCCTCTGGTGTGAATCTGCAAAATCTCTTTCCGTCCTTTGCGGTCGGGGACACCAATTCTAATCTCCCTATCAAATCGTCCTGGCCTTCGTAGCGCAGGGTCTATGGAGTCAGGAATATTTGTTGCCCCGATTACTATTAATTTGCCCCTTCCTTTCAGGCCATCCATCAGCGTTAACATCTGCGAAACAACACGACGCTCGACCTCTCCGTGGACTTCACTTCGTTTCGGGGCTATTGCATCAATTTCGTCGATGAAAATGATGGACGGTGCATTTTTTTCAGCATCCTCGAAAATTTTTCGTAAATTTTCTTCACTTTGGCCATAAAACTTACTCATAATTTCGGGCCCGTTAATGGTATAAAAATTTGCGCCAGATTCATTGGCTACTGCCTTTGCAATGAGTGTTTTACCTGTTCCCGGCGGCCCGTGGAGTAGCACTCCCTTGGGTGGATCGATACCTAAACGGTCAAAAATGTTGGGGTGCTTGATAGGTAATTGTATCATTTCCTTTACTCTCTCGAGTTCGTCTTTAAGCCCACCAATATCTTCATAACTTACTCGCGGCCCCTCAACTTCTGTTGATTGTACTGCTTCTTCTTTTACCTTGATGGTGGTTTCTTCTCCGATGGACACAATGCCTGAAGGAGTAGTGTTGGTAATAAGAAACGGAAGTGCACTGCCAAACAGGGCAATGCCTGGAATGATGACGCTATCTCCTTTTGTTAGAGGACGTTTCAGCAGGCCTTTTTTTATGAGAACGTCAATGCCGCTGCCAAACTGAATTTGTTGCCCCTTCGAAATCAATGGAGCAAGAGTCACTTCACGAGCGCCTTTCACCTCAGCACTTCGTATTTTCACTCTGTCACCAAGACCGATGCCTGCGTTTTTTCTTGTTAAGTTGTCAATTCGAATGATTTGCTTTCCCTCATCAGTAGGGTGAGCTCTCCACACCACCGCAGAGGTAGTTTTTGTACCCTCGATTTCTATGACATCTCCTATGGACAAGTCTAAGTCAATCCTTGCTTGATGATCAATACGCGCTCTTCCATACCCTACGTCTTGTTGGAACGCTTCAGAGACCTTGAGTATTATTTCTTTTTGTTTCATATGCTCCCACCAAATAGAGATGATTTTAGCAAGAAGAAAGACACTCATATAAATGTTTCTGTATATTAATTTTATAAGATATATTTATATATCAATATAATTATATTGTCTGGAAGAAGTATGGAATTAAAATACTATTCTTTACTCTTTTCTATCGTCGGTATTGCTGTCTTATATGTTTTATCATTGCTTGCACAGCCAACCGTCATAAGTCTTCAAGACCTGCCGCAATATGAAGGGAAACAGGTTATTGTTCAGGGAACTGTTATTAAAAACTACCAAACAACATATGGAAGCCACCTTATCACACTGAAAGAAAACCACACAACAGCAACCGTCTTTGTAGAAGGTTCGCCCTCATTTATAATAGAATATGGCGACACGATACAAGCCGAAGGGGCAGTACAACAATATGAGGATGAATGGGAGATTGTTGTGGATGATGAGAAGCACATCTCACTTCTCCAAAAATGGCAGAACGTTTCCTTTCCTCTTTGGCAACTAGCGGAGTGGCCAGAACGATACAAAGGCACAAACGTTAATGTCACAGGATATGTGGATGTTATTTATGACACATATTTTTACCTCATAGATAAAGAGGAAAAACACTCGCTTGTTGTTTTTTGCGCATCACCAACATGCGGAACTCTTTTTCCAGGAAAAGAAGTCAGCGTCGCTGCAACATTTATTTTTGATGAATGCACCTTCCGTTATGCCTTAGATGTCTGCAAAGAATCTCATGGCATTTTCTTCTCTCAAGAGGAGGATAGATGATAGAGTTATTGTTGTTGATTCTCTTTTGCGTAATGGGTGTTATTACAGGAATTGCAACAGGACTCCTTCCCGGATTACATGTAAACAATATTGCACTTATTTTACTCTCTGTATCGGGTGCCATCATTGGTGCATTTAGTTTTTTGTTTGAATATGGCATATCCGAACAGTTTATTTTGATCCTTATTTGTGTCTATATTATCTCAACCTCAATCAGTCATACCTTCCATGATGTCATCCCCTCTACATTCCTTCAGTAGATGCTAAAGTAGATTTTTCGCTATGAAAATCAGTCATACATCCAATGTTTATGATTTCATCAAAGCCAAATTTTATGAAAAATATGTAGGATCTTGGTTAAAACTTAGACTAAAAAACCGATAAAACTAATTTTAGATCTATTCAAAACTAATCAACAGGAGCAAAAAAGAGCCGATTGGTAGACCATGCAGGTCAACCTCCAGGATCAATAGTCATCAGTAGAGTTCCGAAGTATTTTGAAGTGACAAGATGATCTTCGCCGACTTGCCCATGCAGGTGTAACCAAATTAAAATATCTGCAAGGATCCACAGATTATAAAGAAGCACGCTGAACATGAAATAGAACAAACGAACCTTATAGTTTTTTGATGTGGTTTTACCACGGAAGCTATGTTTCTTAACCCTGTAGCTTGTTTCTATCCCCCAGCGTTTTGAATAAAGCATTAGGAGTCTTTCAGCTAGTTTTGCATCGTTTTCATCAAACTCTATGTTTGTGGCAAACACTCTTTTAACAGGCTTACCCGTAATCTTGTCCTCTTCTTCAACGATTATAAGATTCAATGGAGTATTTTTCAATAAGAAATCCTTGATAATACATGGTGCAGGTGATAGATCTAGTAATCGTCTCACGTTGTAGTTCTGGATTGCAGGCATCAAGTATTTCAGATGCAGACCATTAATTGTTTTAATAGAGACTGAGTCGAAGAAACCACGATCTATATACAACTTTTTTATCCTAATCCGCTGCTGTGCATACCGAATAAGTGTTGTCAATATCTTTTCCTTGTTTTCAAGTACATTGACAGGTATTGCTAACAGGGTGAACCGTCTGCCTGATTCCACAATATTGATGGTTGCGAATTTGTAGCATCTATGTGTTCCTCGCTCTGGTTTCTTGCTTGTAACCATGAAACCGTTTTTACCATAGTAAAACCATTCTGTGTAATCAATAGCGACATCAACACGCTTCCTAGTATCAAAAAGATCTGCTTGTCTTGCCATATTCCAAACTACTTCAAACAAAGTGATAAACATGTTTTGCAGTTCTTTAATATCATCATATTTTTTCAAATGATACAACAAGGTTTTACCACAAGGTCCTCTTTTCTGTAGTTCTCTGAATATTTTACCGCCGTTTTCAGCGAAATCCTGGCTAAGGCCAAGATGAACCAGTAGATTGATTAGTTCTTGTTTCTGATAGACAACATTATGATGCTGATGAAAATTAATAAATGGTGTCAGCCGATTTTTAAACAATTTGCAGACATCCTTGGTTTTGATGTTTTTCTGGAGTCTTTGGTTACGCTCCCTGGTATCCTTTTTTGGTTTCTCTGGTTCAAGTGTTTTAACATCAAGGAGTATGCCAAATTTTTCTGAGATCTCTTCTATTCTTTTAGCAATGAAATCCGTTAGTTCTTTAGTTTGGTCATCAAGGATATGGTTTACAAAATACCCTATCTGGGTTCTATCGGGTGTTTCACTAAAACCTAGCTTGAATTTTTCTGATGGATTTCTTCTAAGATGTTTTGTCAGCTTTGTATGAAACTTAATTCCTTTGAGCTTCTGGAATATAATAAGTTTGAAAAGAGAGTCATAGGAAAATTTAATTTTTCTGTATTTTTTCCACTTAAATGAGGAGACATCAAATCTTTTGAGAAAGTCAGCTATCTCGATGTTTTTGCATTCTTTGAATTGTTCAAAGGTCTTATATATCTCCAGTTCTATGTTTTTGCTGGAGATTGTTCGTGTGCCTGGCCGCATACGATGTCTCCATACCGAGGGAGGCTACAACCCTCTCCTTGGTATTACTTGTTGATTATATTACTCAAGAAGTATATGTTTTAGGAGTATTTAAATGTTACTTCCAGGCAATTATACCCAAGTTTTATATATGGCTAAATAATATATTCTGGGCGTATGGGAAAGATTAAGATCACGGTTGAAGGCTTTAAATGCGAACGATGTGGGCATGAATGGGTCCCGATGGATATGCAGAAAAAACCTAGAGTCTGCCCTAAGTGTAAAAGCCCTTATTGGGATGTTCCAAGAAAGAAAAAAGACTAACGAAGTCCCCATGAATTATATGGGGCTTCACAAGATTGTAAAAACTCTCGTCCAGGATTTGTGTCTCCTTTTTCAATATATTCTTCCCATTCGTCCTGTAAATTATTGAATGCTGCAATATTATATGGCTTAGCAAAGTTTATTCTGTATCTAGCTGGTTTAACAAGTTCTTCATCGGTTGGTAAATTTTTATCCCAATATTTTTTTAATGGTGGAAGACCTCGACCATGTTTTTTAGCAGAATCTTGGACCTGATTTGCATACCACCGTTCTCGCATATTTAAGTTCATTATTCTACCAAAATGATAGACCTTTTCTGGAGGCCCGCCTGGTGATTGGAAAACATCATCCAAATTTAAATTTGGAGGAACTGAACAATAATTTTCACCAAAATCTAATGCAGCTAAACCAATATGGCCAAGTCGTGACCAAAATGAAGGAGCAGTTTCAACCCTAGATATTTCTGCAATTTTTTCCATTAATTTCAGAACTACATTCACTCGTCCTTGTGATTGGGATATTGCATTTAAATTCCGAATAGATAAAAATACACCATCAAATAATTCTTGATTTTCTAAGGCAACTCTTGTACTCCTGATAACATCATCCAAAAGAGGAGTCCATTTATCAGGCATTAACATCGAAGAGTTCAAATTTATTGTATACAGATAAGCGGGGACAGTATCTCCAAAATCATATTTTGATTGCACCAGAGTGGCCGTAGCTATATTCACTTGATGAGATATTGCTACACTGTTTGGTGTTTTAGCATCAATCAAAGGAACTATACCTGATAACCACTTGGCTTTTGAGCTAATACCATTTTGTATACAATATTCGATTAATACTGACCCCAGTGTCTCGTTTTCGTATTCTATCTGAGATAACTTTTTCCAAAAATTATACGTTCTTGGTTTTTCAATAATAAGTGATATAATTTTTTGAGCGACTTCTTTTGCCATTTTGGCGTCGAAACCTAACGAGGAGGTAGGAAGAATTTGTTTCATATTTTTTTCAAACGCGCTAGTGCCAGTCTCTGGTGCAAACCAGATCACTTCAGGATTAAATGAAGTAAGTATGGGATGGTCAGCTGTAAAAGACTCGTACAACCCTTCTTTAATATCTATCTGTTGTTCATCCATTAAAATCTGTTCTAATGATTGCGCCCTCCGAAGAATTATGTCTGTTTTGAAACCACACAGCTCAATAGGTTGTTTCTTTCGTAGTACACCAGGGTATCTTAATAGCACTTCAATATCTTCTCTGCCCTTGATATATGGAAATAAAGTTGAAAATTTCGTATCTACATCAAGATCAGTAATAGATAGATTTCCAACTTGTGTTGCCCCAACTTTTGGGGTCTTATAAACCATTATTGTTCTTCTCATTTCTTTCTACCTCCATTTTTATCCTCATTAAATTGATTAAATCTTACTAGCATTTCATCTAAAAAGGATGTAAAGGATTCAAGATTATTAAATTCTACAAAGATACTGCCTTCTACCTTTTCACCTTCTAAAAGAGTAAATTTTCTTTCTTGTATCTGAACACGTGGTCCTTTTCTGCCCTCATGGAAAGAAATTCTAAATATTTGTGAGCCGAGATCCTTTGATTTTTGTAGATATTTATGAATTAGTCTACCATTAGGATAAAACAAATGTGACTGAACATCAGGAAGTTTTCTATCATATATTTCTCTAGCCTGACAAAGTTCATTGAGGATCGTCCTTGCACGCCTTTCTGATATATTGGCTGCCTCTGCAGCCATTTTTGCTGTAACTCCATCAGGATTTTGTCTAATGTAAGATAATACTAGTGTTCTTGTGTCACGTTCTGGCCTTTTGTTATTGTTTATGCCTAAAAGTTCACTTGCGGAAATTTCATTCAAATTAGCCATTACAAAATCACGGATTCCATAATGTGTCTTTTACTATTTAAACATTATGCATAAATTGGCTTTATTATTAATTTTTTAATTTTCTTTCCGCAAAAAATTTTTATTTTTCCGATGCAGGTAATTATGCTGGTAATAAATAAAATCTTCTTAACCTTTGGTAATTATATTTTTATTTCTCGCCATTTACAATATTCACAATTCTCGTTAGATTCTGGAAGATCTGCATTCAAAACATTATATGCTTTATCTACCAACTTATCAACTCTAATAAGATTTGTTTTAACTTCTAAAATTGTACAATTAAACGGCATACCTTGATGTAGTTCACACTCACCAGGATAATAAAAAGCAAGATACGCCTTGTTGGTTGTGTCATAACCCATTTTCTTTAATAAAAAGGAATATACATCTAATTGCAGCTGATACGATGGGTGAACAGCTTCTGGTTCTTTCGATTTCGTTTTATGATCTAAGGCCACGATATTACTATCCTTTAATTTGAGATATTCATCTGGTCGGCCCCATAAAGTAATTCCATTATCAAGCTCGCTTTTCAGGGTCTTAGGCATACCAACAGCAAGCCAACCAGTAACCTTTCCATCAATGATAGGTGGTAATTGACCAAGATCTCGATATTTGTTAAAATAATGCTTAATAATACTATCCATCTTAATAGGAATAGAAGACATCGGACCAGACGGACGTCTAATCTTTTTTACCATATGAAGCCAAAAACAACGAGGGCAATCTTCAAGAAGATTCAGATTTGAAGGTGATAACTTATAATCCATTATGCCGAGAGTGGGACTTGAACCCACGACATCACGGTCTTCAGCCGTGCACTCTCCCAGCTGAGTTACCTCGGCTGTAATCATTCATCTAGATAATCTTCAACAAGAGTATTCCACATAATTAAATGAGCTTTCTTAACTTCAGTAGATTTTTCAAACTCCTTTTTTAGATTATTTGTATATTTTTCAATAAAATCTTTAGGGTTATCTAACAATCTCAAGTAATATTTCAGTGAAGGAACTATACCATTGACAATAACTTCACATCCATGTTCTTTCTTTATCTTTTGAATTGATATTTCGACATTTTTATTATCTTCTGTGTTGATATTGGGTTCAGCAGTAGTCAAAAGATAATATCTTTTTATTGGAGTATCTTTAAATTTTTCATAGGCATCATCAATAACTATGCTATCTATCGGAATATTATGTTTGATTTCTACTGCTTCAAAAAAATCATTATTTTCATCCTTTATTTCAATATCACCAACACCTTTATCTCTAGCGTCTGCAGCAATATGACTTTTAAGTGGACTTAATTTTTTATTTTCATATCGTGATACAGCTTCGAGCAATATCTGATAAATCGAGTAAATTGCAATAACAGGCAATCTACTAGCGCCACCTGTTCCATATTTAGCAAAAAAATGGGACTTTAAACAATCAATTATCAAACTAATATCATATGCTCCCTCTTGAATGTGTTGTACTAATTTTTTTTGTTTAAATGTGGTTTGTTGTAATAGAAGGACAAACAAAGCAGATAATAGTTTTTTAGGATTTGTTTTGTTTTCCTCGACATCTTCAAGAAGTTTTAAAAAAGCTGTTTTTACTTCATTACTTCTTATTTTTCCTGGGAAGTCTAAGGTGAATGGATGAGCTTGTTCTATAGATCTTGTTAACCAGCCTGCTTCTTTCATTGATAATCTTCTAAATTTTTGTTTAAAAAAAGGCGTAATATATTTCGTATCATAACTTCTTCCAGAATATCCATTATCGAGTTCTATTTTATGATACCTGACATCTTGGGAAGGATCTTCTATTTTCTTTGTAAGACTTGTTGCTAGAACGGTAGTAACTGCTTTAAATGATTCAGATTTATTTGCAATTAAAGCCAACCATTTTTGTTGATTGGGAGTTAATTTATTTAAATAAGATTTACCACCATCTTTATTATTTTCTATTACTGCCTTATCATAAGCCTCATTTAATATTTGAACTGGAGTTGTCATTATGAATATCCTCTTTTTCACATTCAGAATTTGATTTTACCTTATTCACTCTTGCTATTGCATCTTGACAATAATCTGCATTAATTTCAAATCCAATATACTTTCGATTTATTTTTTTACATGCAACAGCGGTAGTACCTGAGCCCATATATGGATCTAATACAATATCTTCTTCTTTTGTTAGTAGTTTTAATAATTCGGTAATAATCTGCTCAGGATATACGGATCTATGTTTTCCACCTTTAATTGTTTCTACTGCACATTCAATTATATCCTTTTTAAGAGGATTTCCATGTATTTTGATAATTGTAAATCCTTTTTTATCAAGTTGAATTTGTCTCCCTCCAGGTTGACCGCCATATGCAACAGAATGAATGCCACGAATTTTCATTCGAAAACTTTCTATTTTTCCTGTTCTCACCTCGTTAATAACTTCTTGCAACTCCTTTCTTGCCATATCTTTTTGTTCTTTTGTTAAATCAGATCTTATAATATCTGAAAAATATTTTTTACCAATGTTAGTTAATTTTGCAGTTTTCTTCTTTTTTGTTCTATTTAGATAAGTCATATATCTTTCTAAATTGAAATAATAATCTCTTGATTTTACAAAATGAAAAAACGGCTCAGTGCTTGGTACAAGTTTTTTCTTATCTTGTCTCGGTGTTGGATTTGATTTTACCCATGTAATATTATTTGCTAGTTTTACGGGTTCATTATCAAGTGCTTTTATCGCGAATCTGTAAGGTGCTAGTAAATAACTTCCTTTTTCGAACTTATCTCCAAGATTAAAAACAATACTGCCATCTGATGCAGTTACTCTTACACATTCATGAAATATTTTTAATAAATTTTTAAGATATTCCTCAAGAGTTTTTTCATTACCAATTCCTGCGCCATTGTCTCTTTGTTTATAATACGGTGGGGAAGTTATTATCAAATCAACTGTCTCATTATCTATTTCTTTTATTAAATCGAGATTATTTCCACATGTTATTTGGTTTACAAACTTCATCTTATCTGGAAATGCTGACCGTATTTAATAAATCTTTTTAGAGTTGATTAAATCTATTATTCAAAATTTGCATAAAACTTCTCTGAATGACTTAAAAAACCATATTTTCTCCTGAATTATTTTTTTATACTTTTTCTTGCTGGAATTTTATGTTTTGTTCTCCAACGAAAGACAGTTGTACGAGAAACACCTAGTTCGTCTCCTATTTCATATTCAGATTTTTGTTGGTTTAAATATTGTTCCTCAAGCCATTTTTTATCTTTTAATTGATCAGGAATTTTCATATTCTATCTTAATTTATATTAACATTGTACTATTTACAACTTTTTAGTAATAACTACTACAAAAAATATCGAAACCGAATAGGTTTTCATACTATCAATTTCGCTTTTTCAATCATGGCAAAATAACCAAAATAATATGCTTATATCTATAGACATTTTCTAGAAGATTATTTAAACAAGAAAACAAAAAGAGATTGTTGGTGGTTTACTAATGGTCGACTTTATCACTGACAATGAAGGCAATGTCCTCAGCAAAGAGGATTTGAAGAAGATGAACATGGAGAGTCTGGTTTCCCTTTTGTGTGGATATGCCAAAAAGATGAAATATACTTGTGGTAAAGACAAAAAGATGCTGGAATATCTTACCACTCGTTTATTCAACAGTCTTCATAATGATAGAATATTAATTGGCCGCATAACACCTGATTTGGCAGATGAGATAACCTGCCCTCATTGTAAAGCCAAAGGCCAGGGATTAATCGTTAAAGACTATACAAATATGCACAATCGTGAAGCCCTGATAGAATGTGGAATGTGTGATAAGCTCTACAAGATATACTATAAGTTTGACAAAGTAGTGAAATTAAACGAGGATAAACATGAAAGCTAAACGAAAAAAGATCAAAACCCATCTCTGTGAGAAATGTGGTAAGGAGTTAGCTATTAGTGTCCCTCAGTATCTTAGAGAGGCATTGCGCAGGAATGGAACCATCTGCGAATGCGACGAACTCTACTTCAAGAAACCTAAGAGACATAAGTAGGCTTGGTTTTTTAAACAAACAAATGTTGTGGAAATTGCATATGGTGGAGATAGATGGCTAGAAAAAAAGAAAAAGAAAAGCAAAAACGATATATTGAGAAAGGCATGAATATACATCTTCTTGATGAGAAATCAAAAAAGAAAGGTAAAAAACGTACAAGGAAACCTAAAATGCCAGCTCGTCTTAAAAGCACACCACGGTCAAGGCAGAAATAACTAGTTAGTTATTGTACAACCCCTTTTTTTATTATTTTTGATTTTTATAAACATTCTTTTATGATATTGAACACTTGTTACCCATATTTTCAATTGTAAATAAAAATAAGTCGGTTTTGAGTGGTTGGTTTTTTAAAGAAAAAAAGTAAATGATTTATTTGACCTTAATGATTAAGATATTGTGGATATTGAAAAAGAACTTGAGGAATTATTACAAACAGCAAATGACTTCAATGAAAAAAAAGAATTTGGAGACGCCATAAAATATTTTGATAAAGCATTAGCATTAAACCCGAGAAGTTCAAAGGCAATGTATTGGAAGGCCTTTATGTTATATCATGATATGGGTGAAATACTTGAATCGTTAAAATTATGTGATAAATGTTTAAGAGAGGGAATAAATACCAATTATGATTATACTGCTAATCTTTTAATACTAAAAGCAGATATTTTCTGTTCATTATCTAAAAATGAAGAAGCTTTATTGCTAGCTGAAAAAGCTTTAGATATTATAGGTAATGATAATACCAAATACGCAATACTACAAAAGTCATATCTTTTATATAGTATGATGCCACATCTAAGAAAAAGAATTAAGAAGGATAATAAGAAACATAGGAAACATTTTTTTCATCGCCTTTTTAAATAGTTGTATAGGGTTGGTTTTATAAATAAGAAAAGATACCACAGATATAGATAGATGTAAATGAAAAAAAGCAAAATTGATTTCGTACGGATATATGTATTAGTTCTTGCAATTCTAATATTAATATTTGTGTTTAGCCCCTTGGTGCTTTTCTTTTTATTATTGCTGCAATAATTGTGGGATTGATTTGTTATTTGTTGACAAAAATAAAGAAAAATAATTGACTGGATAAAAAAACAACTCTTAATTATTTCTATTTTCAATACTTTTATATACATCCTTTTTCGGTTTTAAGTGATGACAAGACCAAGTAAACTTTCAGATAAAGATATAATAGAAGCTCAAAAACTGCTTTTAAAAGGTGTTACTCCTGCTGAACTGGCTGAAAAATATGGTGTAACTAGAACTCAGATTTATCGTAGAGTGAAGGATCCTTTATCTGCCAAGAAGATACCAGTTGAACTTAAAAAGAATGTTATAGATGCGATTAAAAAGGGTTATACTAAGTCTGAAGCAGCGCAAATGTATGGTTTGAATATTGGCACTGTTTGTTGTTTTACAAGGGAGATGGGTGTTGAAGGACATAGATCTCAAGGTAATCATATCATTCGTAAAAATGGTATAAAACTCCTTAACAGGATTATGACTGATGGTTACTTGATTTCTGGTTATAATGTTCCTGTTGTGCGTAATCTTCAAAGGAATTTTCCTATTATTAGATCTGCTCGGTATAAGGAGAAAACATTCTTTTACTTGCCTGGAAGGGAGGAGGAGGCCATTGAGGCTTTTTTCCGTGAGATGCCCGACCGTGTAATCAGTTATTATGCGATAGAAGAACTTTCTTATCTGTTGGGTGTTAATTTTTCCAGGAAAACCACGATGACGCTTGTTAGAAAATATAAGGGTAAGCATAATCAGTATTGGCAGAGCAGGCGATTAATACAACGTAGTATTTTTGACTGGGTTGATGACAACCCGTTCAAGGAAGAAGCGGAGTCAAGTTTTAGATTATTTCCTAAAAAAGGAGAATGGTAAAATAAATTTTAACAATATTCAACTAAGTCTTAGTAAATTTTGAACCATCGAGGTACAAATAGCCACCTTTAAATTCATATGTATAGGTTAAAGCATATCCTGTAGGAAACGTCATTAATAGTTTGTTCCCTTCAGTTGTATATGTTCCACTTACAGTATTATCTGCTCCATAAGCCCCAAAAGTCATGTATACATTATTACCTGAGAATGTTAGTTCGCTTATACTCATACCTACGAACATACTTGGCATTTCTAGACTACCATCCCAAGTACCTTCAAATTGATTTCCTATTTCATTACATCCACTTAAACCAACAATACTGATGAGCAGAATGGCCATTCCAAAAAATAAGATTTTCTTCATATTACCACCCGCGCATATCAAGATAATCCATTACTTTTGATGTCAAATAAAAACAAATCAAAAAATAGGGAACAAGCAGCAAGAAGAACAATGCGTTTGCAGTCTCAACCGAAAGATTTGCAAATTGCAAGAAGGACCATGTTAAAAAAATTTGTAATACAAAAAACACCCCCCAAAATATCCATAAAATCAATGAATATGGCTCACCAGCGTATATGCGCCACAATCTTGCCCATACTAAAGCCATTCTTTTCAATCTTAATTTCCAATCTACCATCAATCACTAAGAATCATAATGGAAATATTAACATTTTTGGAGGTTTTAGATTGATTCCAAAATAATTTGCTATTTATGTTTGCCGATTAAGCTCAATCCATCTGCCTATTGCTTGATATAACCCTCTAAATTCTAATTTTTTTGGGTTCGTGCCATATTCTTTACAAATTTTGGGTAGTTGCATTTCAAAATTTTTATAATACTCTGCCAAAGTATCTTCTCCGATATACTCATCTTGTTTGCCAGAAGATTTAATTCTAAACTGGGCTAACCATAAATTAGTAATTTTTAAAGCCTCATAGGGGTCACTGTTATGATTTTGGGAATCTATGCCCTTAAGATCAGATAGTGTTTTTATATAGCGAAATTTCTTCGAATCAAATAAAAGATATTTTTTTGAACGGTGGGACCTATTACCAAATTTCTGGCTGCCGATAAATATTCCTAATTCAAAAGGCATATTATATCTTGGTAGCTTAAATGAGAACATATTGGTCCTTGAAATGTCATGGATGGCATATTTACATTCAGAAATTATTTTTAGAATCCTGTCTAATCGATCAATAGTACTAATTTCTTCTTTAGTGCATCTGGGATATAATCCATTAATTTGAATTGAAAAAACAATTGCTTTAAAAATCCGCTCGTATTTTTTATCAAATGGATAATTAATGAAAACGTTTTCATGATATTTTCCTTTAAAGGGTTTCATGCCTTTACCACTGATATTTTTTCTTGAGTTTTTTAATAACTTTATCTAAATTTTCTGTACGTCCAAAAGTAGGAGAGCTTTTAGGATATTTTATTACAATGTCCTTAGGAATTGGATTTTTTGGATTGTAATTTGGTGGTTTGTATATTTTCGGTTTGTATATTTTTGCATGAATAGCTCTCAATTCTTTTTTGCTGCGTCTTCTATTTTTTGCCATTTCTTCCTCTTCCTTCTCATTTTCTACATCATTTTCATCTAATTTATTGTTTGCTATCACAGCCTTTTCCCCCCATATTCTTTTTCGTTCTTTCTCATTTTTTTACCTTACCATCTACTATCCTTGGGGCACCCGACGAAGATACCGCACTTACCGTTCTTCCAGCACATTCTCTGTTGCTTGAAGGAAAAGGGTATGAAGCGGTGGCCCTCTCTGCACTTGGAAGCTATGGAGCAATTGTCT